>Ga0137360_10002504_pt1 | contig 11016 bp, 10 predicted proteins | sample Mad1_60_16metaG_FD_104924 | JGI IMG/M metagenome (GOLD analysis project Ga0137360, IMG submission 104924) | Vadose zone soil microbial communities from Angelo Coast Range Reserve, California, USA - Mad1_60_16 metaG | ecosystem: Environmental > Terrestrial > Soil > Vadose zone | place: USA... | reverse complement strand
TGCTGATTTCCCTCGGGGCAGTCCCCTCTTGAAACCGGTGATGCGAACCAATTCATCCTCCAGGGCTGCAGTAGCTTCCGGCGCACTCTTCTTGCCAGTCAGCACGGAGTGCACTGCCTGGATGTACGCGTCGGTCACGTCCTGGTATTTCTTGCCAGTGACGTTCGAAGGACGCGAAACCATGCCGGTCTGGAACGCTTGACTCAAAAGGTCAAAACGGGGATTCAGTTCAAGCACCTCAGGGACATTGTAGAGTTCCGGCAAAGTGGGTGGCTGCGAAAGCTCGCGGGACCGCTTCATCTGCACGTCTCTACGGCTGAGATACCGGACCAGCTCTAAGGCTTCACGGGGATGAGCCGAGAATCGGGAAACTGCCAAGCCCCATCCTCCGAAAGTACCCACTCGGCCTGCCTTACCACCGGGCAGCAGGGCTGTATCGAACTTATTTCGGATTGGCGACCCTGCCGCCTGGCTGTCGACGTAGGCTGACGGCCAATGCCGCATGAATGCCGCGTCGCCTGCGACCCAAACGTTCAGCGAATCCCACTCTCTATATCCGACTACACCTGGGGGTGAGATGGAACCAACCCAATGCGCCGCCCTTTGCCACGCCTTGATCGCCTGCGGGTTATTCACGCTGATCGCCTGGTCCTCCTCGATGATCCGCCCGCCGCCTTCGGCTGCCTGCCATTCGAGCGCATTGCAGGTCAACCCTTCATCAGCCGCCCCTTGCCACACAAAGCCCCAAAACTCTTTCTTCCCTTTGGCTCGCTCACCCGCTTGAATTCGAGCTGCCATAATCTCCAGATCATCCCATGTCCTGGGTGGCTCACGATATTCATACTGTCGCAGAAGGTCGGTGCGATAGTACAGAAGCCCGATGTCGGCGCGATACGCCATGGCCACCAGCTTGTGATCCACCGTGTAGGCGGCCGCTGTCGCCGGAAATTGCGCGGAGATTTCGTTGCCGAAATATGGTTCTAAATCTAGGAAATATTCAGCCAGCGTCCCAGGCCAGATCACATCCACGTCGTAAACGTCAGGACCTTGCGCGCCGGTCCCGAGTAACTCTCGCCACAAAAGTACCCTTTGCCACGAGGACTCTGGACCCGGAATAAGACTGACGCGGATTCCTGTTTCTCGGGTGAATTGCTGCAACTCCAGCTGGCGCGTCTCGGTGAACGTCTTGCTCGACCACTCCCCAAGAAGAGTTAACGTAACCGGTTCATGAACAGATGGCCGAGCACAACCTCCCAAGAGCAAAGAAAACAGCACAATGCAAAAAGGGCGCACCATCTTGCCACGCAGCGTAAAGACCGCGAATTTCCTGTGCGAGACTATCAGGGAAGACACATCGACATATATTCTTTGCTTCCCGTTGGAGCAAAGCCTAGCACGGATTACCGATTCTGGACGAGTGGCCTGCGATCCGAAAGTAATGGCGCGACCGGGTCTCCCGGGTTCACTTCCGAATTGCTCGTGATTCGGAAGCAATCAATCTCCTGGTTCTCCACGGCACACTGGCCGCACTATTTTGTCAAACGACAGCGGCAGTAAAAGAGGCTGTACTCATGATGCTTTTCCCATACGGACGCTGCGCTCCTGATCCATTAAGGTGTCTTGAAGGCTTTTATAGGGCTGACCACTCCGTCGCTCGCGCCACGGGCATCGACAGAGTCGACCTTGTAGTAGTAAGTCGTCTTCGGCCTGAGGCCCTCCACGCGCACGCGGAACACCGTATAGGAATGGGTCGGGTTCAGCCTGATGTGAGACTTTGCCGTCTCGCTCAGGTTTTTTGCATCCGTACCGTAGTACACCACGCCGAAGTGCTCGTCACTGCCCCCAGGGTTAGTGCTTGTCCACCGGATTATGGCCAAACTGTCATTAGCCGATTCAAGTTCCGGCCCATCAGTAACCTTCACGTGTGGCGCTCGCTTGGCTGGAGGAGGTATCTGAGCGGCTCTTGGCAGCGGCCAAACCGAAGTGCCCATAATCGTGAACGTCAGTATTAGAAGCAGTCTATTCATGCGCTGACCTCGAAATGAATTACTTGCAGCTTACCCACGAGAACAGAAGACAGGAGCGCATGGAGGCCGCGAACGGCCCCCATGCTTCGCGTTGTTCTGCTCCTGCCCTTTCGTTCGTATTAGCAGTCACCTTTGGTGTTAGCCCTTTAGTGTTAGCTAATGTTAGTATTATCCATCAAGGAATCGGATTAGGTGCGGGCAAAGGTGGCACGCCGCAGATTGCCGATGGGCATGGTGTAAGTGGAGTCGGAGTCGGGATAAGGACGCCGTTACCCTGTCTCGACGGCGAACAATTGGGATCCGTCGCAGGATTGCACGTCATGCAAGCGCCTGTAAACGTGTTGATGTCAGGATACGGTCTTGTGAAACCGTCCGTGAGGGTTTGGAGGAAGGCAACGATCTGGTTCTCCTCCGTATCTGTCAGGCCGAGCATACCAATCGTCATGTCAATGTTGTTGGGAACCTCGGGATTTGGCCAGCAGTTTACCTTCTCAACCGTTCCTGTCGGGCAGTGCCCGGAAGTGACGTTGTAATGAAATGAGGCAACGTCGCGGGTGTTGTAGAAGTGCACAAGTTGCTTCAGGCTCTTGATGTAGCCATTGTGAAAGAACTCCTTTTGGAAGTAGGGCCCTGGCGCCTCGGTGGTAGGACATTGCGGTGGCACCATGGCGACATTGCGCGCTGTGGACGTTTGCATTTGGCCATCCGAAGTTGGCGCAAATTGTGTCCAATCGTCATTCGGGCTTGCCCAAGAACCGAAACCGCTTCGCAGGAAAGTTCCTAACCCTAAGTCTCTATAGCCGAAGCCATAGGGATTCCCGGTAAAGCCGAAGAAATCCGGCGTGTTCTGATAATAGAAAGCGTCTCTGGGATTCAGGGGCAGTCCCAAATTCGACGAGCCGAAGCATGTGAACAGCGGCCGTACGTTTGCTACAGCACCTGTGTCTTCACTATTCGGTGCCATGCCTTGGGGAGGAGGAGGTGTTGGCGCAGTGGACCTGCCATCCAGATGACAGGAATTGCAGTTCGCTTTGCCACGGAACAGGTTGTAACCGGCCAGCTCGTCGGCCGTCAGCATGTATCCGCTGATGGCAGCACCGGATTGGACGGCCAAGTAGGAATCGAATTTCGACGAAAACGCGCTGACGTCCGGTGACGCTTCGTACTGGTCAAGGGACTCTCCCCAGTGATCAAAGACATTGTTTGCTTTGGCGCGATCATCGGTACTTAGCCGAATGGGCATGGTGTTCGTGCCGAAGATACTCGCTCCGCCTGGAGTCTCACAGATGTCCTCTGAGTTTGGTGGGAATTTGATATCCAAAGAGCCCGCACCCCAAACCGTCTCAAAGAGAGGTCTATACACGGCGCTCTGAAGCCGGAACGCTATGCACGCCGTATCCGGCAACATGTGTTCTTGCGTATCGACCGGAGGGCCCTGGGCCTGATTGGCGTCAGGACTCCCTAGCAAATAACCAGTCGCTCGCGAATCCCAGAAGTTGCCGCCAAAAAAGGCGTTCTGGGTGTCGTTGTGATTGAGCACCGGGAAATTTGGCGCATAGGTGTATCGCTGCGCGGTCCGCTTGCCGGCCCGAAACTGGAATGATCCGGGATACGCGATCATCGTCAGATTGACGGACGGGATCGATCCGCTAAAGCCGGCGTACGGCATGTGGCAGAAAGCGCAGGCCCTATTCTTAAAGGGTGACATATTCTCGTCGAAATTCATGAGCTTGCCTAATAAAACGTTTGCTCTTTGGCCGGTGTGCGCCAATATTGGCGGTTGACCTGTAAGAGTCGGAGGTGGCAAGGCCTTCCACTGTGCAAGGGCTTCACTTTCAATGAAACGAACTTCGCGCCGGACCCTGTCTATCTCTTGAGGCAAATCAGGCGGCAGGATACCCGGCGGGTACGGGTTGTAAAACGGGGGTGGCGGCTCCTCGCGATCACCTTTCAGTCCTCGACCGGCCCCATTTTGTGCCGATACGAGCACGGTTTGAGAGGAGATGAGCAAAGCGGCGACGGCCGTGGCGAAGACCGCCGATAATACAACTAATTTTTTTCGCTTCATGAGGCTATCCTTTCGTGATTTATCGTTCGGAAGGGATACGATGACTGGCGCGCCGTATGGATATGCTGCGGACTGCATTCGAGGCGCCATCCGTTGGCTTAAAGATCGTTTAGCCCATCAAGAAACGGACTCACAGTTCTTGTTTGGACTACAGAGGAGGACGTATTCCAGAGTCATGAGGGACCGACGGATTCGAATGGCCCGGGAGAATCTGGCAGTCCGAATAAAATCTCAAACCGACCCAGCAGACAACCAGGGTAGTTGGCTACACGGGTCCTGATCTCCGTCGCTCTCGATTTGGTTGGCGGAAGGGACTCGTCCGCAACCAATCCGAACAGAGATCAAACCCACCTCGCGGCGTCTAGCTGCCTTTCTGAAGGCAACTGCGGCACTGAAAATGATTCAGAGACGTAAGTAAATTCTTTGAAAATTTCCACATCACCTCGTCTGGCGGATTGCCTTCCAGGGGCCACATGATCATCCCGTTTTCTGGCGATTACCATGTCCCAGATTTAATTGTTTGGGGCAGTTTTTCCTGCCCCTTGCTGGTCATTCCGAGGACAGCAAACAGAAGACGAACAGAAAGAGCCAGTGTGCACAATACGCGGATGGTTCCCAGGAGGAGGAGACCGACTCTTATCGGAAACTGGTTTTTCTTTGCAAATGTTTGCAAAAGAAGTATTCTGGCGGCGTTGTTAGTTGCCCGTGCGCTCCTGCAGAGTCCCCCTCGTACTTTGAATAAGGCGGAGGCTGGGCTGGGTTAGCATTATTGCGAAGCGTGTTTCGTAACGAGTGGCGGAGGCCTTGATGGCTCTCGCGCTTCAAGTCGTCAGCTCTCACCACCTAGGTGCCCTCGACATAGAAAAGGCTCTCTCTGTTGAAGGGGTTCTTGTCAAACGTCTCCTGCCACATGCTGCCAGCGAAGCCGCGACACTCGAGCGCCCGAATTGCCCGCGCCTTTTTCTGCTGGACGGTTGTTCGTTGAATTTGCCATTGGGGCCGTTGAGCGGCCGATTGCGTGCCAATTCGCCGGGTAGCAAATTTCTGGCCCTTCTTCCCCCCGATAAAAGCACCGAAAGCGAAATGATGCTTTTATTCTATTGGGGAATCGACGGTTTCGTGACGTTGCACAAGAAGTGGAAAACGGAACTTAGAAAAGCGGCCCTCGCTATGCTTCGAGGCAGGCTTTGGGTGCCTTCGGAAGTAATGCTGGCATTCGTCAAGCAGATGAAGACGTTGCGCGATACCCAGCTTCCTGCGGGGCAATCACTGACAGCGCGGGAGAGTCAGGTGCTCCAACTGCTTCTCAGGCGCCTGACAAACAAGGAAATTGCGTACCAGTTGAACATTAGCGAGCGTACCGCAAAATTCCATGTCTCCAACGTCGTCAGCAAACTCGGACTCGGAAACCGCAGGAACCTTCTTGTCAGTCCTGTGGTCGATTGATGACCAAAGGTATCTGGGCTCAACCGCGCATTCCCACCAGCTCAGGAACCCGCGAGAGTTCTTCGTATTCTTCTTCAGACAAGCGCAGGGAAGCTGCCGCGACGTTTCTGCTCGAGATGTTCAATCGAGGAAGTTCCTGGGATAGGCAGCATAATGGGAGATTGCCGCAGGACCCAAGCCAGAGCTACCTGTGAGGGGCTCGCACGGTAAGCCTGCGCGGCTAAGTACTTCTTCGGCAACTTTGCGTGCTCGCGACGGAAACCAAGGGATAAAGGCAATTCCGTTGCGCTCACAATGATCGAGGACGTAGTCCCATTCGCGGTCAACAAAGTTATAGCGGTTCTGCACAGAGACGATGGGTCGGGTGTGGTCTTCCGTTTTCAAATAAGAACATAGCCAGTAAAGTGAGCGCTGGTAATAGTCTGCCGTGTCGCTGACGCGCTTTTGTCGGCCGTATCCGGAGATTCAACTTGGCGGCACGGATCAAGGATTTTGTTGAGAAGAAAATTTCCTTCCCCACGCCTCAAGCAAGTTGTTCACTACAGTAAGGCCGCGGCGCAGGTTTTTACTGCGAAATATCTTCAAGACTCCCCAGAAACCGGGCGGTTCTGTTTGCTCGGCCTTCGCCACACCTGCGAGCGCATCAGGGACCGCCTGAGCAAATTCCTCAAGCATCTCCGGTTCAATTGATCCCAGGATCTTGGTCATGATTAAGAGATTGCGGATACCACGAACCGCTTCCGGCGTCTTGGTCGACTCTACGACGATTTCAAGAATCTTGTCGCCGCCACCGAGCACACCACGTAGCAATTCGAGGACGCGGCAGTCATGCAGACCTTGCAGCACTTCAAAACTAGCAAGTATTGCCTCGGCATGCTCGAGGGGTGCTTGTTGCAGCCGATCACGAAGTTCTTCTCTCGGGTCGCGCTTAGGCAACTCCAGGGGAATTGGTCTGGCCATGGTCTCTCCTTGCGTTTAGTTCGTTTGAATCTGCACGAGTCCGTTACCAGGAACGCGATAGTCCGGCCGCTTCCATTTCCGCTCTACTTCGACGCCGTTCTGGGGCGTGGGATGACCGAAACGGTGGTTTATGCGCGGTAGTGGATTTTCGCCCACTTCCGGCAGCACTTTGACCCGAACTGAAGCTTCCTTATACGCGGGGGTGTGCGTCACCGCGTCCGTGTGGCTGCTCGTCAGCCGGTTGACAGGACTCTCTGTTGAGTTCATGGGCATGTAGAGTTCTTTGCCGTGAACTCGGTCCGTGACTAACGCACGCACGCGAACCTGTCCGTAGGGTGAGGTAAGTTGCACCCACGTGCCGCTTTGAATCCCGCGCGCTTCCGCGAGCTCCGGAGAGACTTCGACAAAAGTGTCGGGAGTCCTCTTGCGAATTCCGTCGACGCGATATGTCATGTTGCCTTCGTGGAAATGTTCGAGCAGGCGGCCGTTGTTCAGATGCAGATCGAATTCGGCGCTGGGCTGCTCCGTCGGTTCGGTAAGCGAGAGCGGGAACAGCCGGGCTTTGCCGTCGGGGAACGCAAATTGTTTCGCATAGAGCAGCGGCTGATCCATTCCGTCCGATGCAACCGGCCACTGGAGGGACTTGAATCCCTCAAGTCTTTCGTAGCTCATGCCCGCAAAAAGAGGCGTCAACGAAGCCACCTCGCGATAGATCTCGGAAGGATGCTGATACTGCCAGTTTGCTCCGAGACGATTGGCTACGTCCTGGATGATTCGCCAATCTGGCCGGCTGCCTTCTAAAGGTTCGAACACTTGGTAGAGCCGCTGGATGCGCCTTTCCGTGCTCGTGAACGTCCCCTCTTTTTCTAGACTTGGACTGGCAGGCAGCACCACATCAGCAAAGCGGCATGTCGCGCTGAAGAAAATGTCCTGCACGACGAAAAACTCCAACTTTGAAAGCCCCTCGCTGACAAAGTTTGCGTTGGAATCCACAAGGCTCATCTCTTCACCAAACAAGTACATCGCCTTGAGCTTGCCTTCGTAGATCGCTTCGATCATCTCGTGATTATCGAGTCCCTTCGTCGAAGGCATCTGCACGTTCCAACTTGCTTCGAAACGCGATCGGACTTCAGGGTCATCGACGGATTGGTATCCGGGAAGAAAATTGGGCATCGCTCCGTGGTCACTCGCGCCTTGAACATTGTTGTGTCCGCGCAACGGATACGCTCCCGTGCCCGTCCTCATGTAATTGCCGGTGATCAGAAGCAGATTTGATATGGCAGTCGAGGCATCGGACCCCATGCTGTGCTGCGTGATGCCCATGGCCCAAAGGATGCAGACACCGCTTGCCTCTGCGATCATCTGAGCGACTTTTTTCAGAGTTTCCTCAGAAAGACCGCAAGTCCTAGCGGCAAACTCCATGGTGAAGGGAGCGAGGCTCTTCTTGTATTCTTCGAGGCCATTGACCCATTGATCCAGAAACTCGGTGTTAGCCATGCCGTTCTCCAGCAGATACCGACTGACAGCAGAAAGCCAAACGATGTCGGTTCCCGGTTTAGGGTGCAGAAAGAGGTCGGCACGCTTCGCCATTTCGTGCTCGCGCAAGTCCGATACGATCAGCTTTTGCCCGCGCAGCTTATGCGCTTGTTTTATGCGAGTGGCCAAGACCGGGTGGCTTTCTGCCGTGTTGCTGCCAATGATGAGCACCAGTCCCGCGTTCTCAATATCTCTGATCGAGCCAGAGTCTCCGCCATAGCCAACGGTTCGAAACAAACCTTGCGTCGCCGGCGCCTGGCAGTAGCGCGAGCGGTTGTCCATGTTGTTGGTGCCAATTACGGCGCGCGCCAGCTTCTGCATGAGATAACTTTCTTCATTGGTGCATTTGGAAGAAGAGACAAACGCCAGCGAATCCGGTCCGTTCTTTGCCTTGATCTCTGCAAACTTGCGAGCCACCAGATCGAGAGCCTCGTCCCAGGAGGCTTCACGGAAATTGCCGCCTTCGCGGATTAGGGGTTTCGTCAGCCGGTCCGGACTGTTCACAAAGTCCCATCCGAACTTTCCCTTGATGCAGGTTGAGATGCCGTTCGTCGGGCCCTCAAGAGGTTCCACTTTGAGAATGTGACGATCTTTCGTCCAAATATCGAAGCTGCATCCGACCCCGCAATACGTGCACACCGTTTTCGTACGGCGGATGCGTGACTCCCGCATGTGCGATTCGGCTTCCGAAAGCTTCAAAATCGCGCCATAGCCAGTCTCCGGCTCGACGCCCTTTATGACGTCGATCATGCCGCTCAATGCCGGCTTCGGAAGCGCGGTCAAAAAGCCGGCATGCCCCAGCATGGATTTCTCCATCAGTGCATTACACGGGCAAACCGTCACGCAGTGGCCGCAGGAGACACAACTCGATTCCCCAATTGTCGAACCACCGTCCCATAGCACGCGCGGGTGAAGATCCTCCCAGCGGATCGAAAGTGTTTCATTCACCTGCACGTTCTGGCAGGCTTCCACACAGCGCCCGCAAAGAATGCATTGTTGTGGGTCGTAACGGTAGAACGGGTTCGTGTGGTCCTCTTCGTAGGGCTTGGAATGGTACGGGATCGACTGATGTTCGATGGCTAGCAACTTTTCCGTGTTATGGATGGTGCAGTTCCCGTTGTTGTTGTCGCAAACCGTACAGTAGAGAACGTGATTGCTCAAAATGCGGTTAAACGCCTCGCGCTGCGCTGCGCTGGCTATCTCAGATTTCGTCAAGACCTTCATCCCTGCGCACACGGTGGTCGCGCATGCTCGCACGAGTTGTCCGTTGATCTCTACCATGCACGTATCACACGTCTGGATAGGACCCAGCTGCGGGTGATAGCAGACTTGAGAAATCTTCACCCCCACCCGATTAATGACATCGATCAAGCGTTCACCGCTCGTTGCTTCAAGAACTACGCCATCGATGGTTACGCTTAGCATCGATATTCCTTCCAGACCGCAGCTAGATCCAAAGCTTGTAACCCAGTGCAAGATTCACGGTGACTGCCCACGTGCAATACATCAGCCAAATTCCCGTGAGGCATTGGAGCAGCGCCACGAGCCGTGCGCCGCCGTTCCACCCCGCCAGCCGCGTTGGAACTTCGACAAGATAGATCAACGTGAGACCGATGAAGATAATCATCACTGGAGTGTCTCCGGCCTTGCCAAACACATATGCCCCGAGCACAGATACGAAGAGATAACCGATCGCCATCCATCCGTCCGGCGCCGCGCTCGACCCCGCGTACCGGCGATGCGCCATCGCGAACCAGTGGATTCCGCATACCGTGAATGCCAGGCCCGCCATGTAGAGAGGTGCCGCATTTCCGAAAACGTTGAACCAAGTCAACCCCACGATTAGACGCCCCTGAGGAATTGACAAAAGCCGGGCATCCACAAACCCCACATCCCCATAGTGCGATCAGCTTCGGGGCCGGCCTTGGGATAGCCAAAAAGAGCTTGCTCACCCCAGATGAAGTAGCCTGTGCCGAGACCGAAAAAGCCGATAGCGACAGGCCAAAATGGGTAACTAGCGAACGCAAATGTTTGCGGCATCATTGTGTTGAACCTCGTCCCTTACAATTCAAGAAATCCACATGGCTAGTAACCACGCCGCGGGGCCTGCGAAGCCTGGCCGGCCTCCCCGTTTCTTTCCTGTTGTATTTCCCCAAACATTGCGCGGATATGCAGACTGCTCCTAACAGGCAATACCAATCGGTAATGCCGTCGTCGCATATTGAGGGGTCGAGAATCGATTCGCTAAGCGGTTGATCCAACCCCGTTCTCGGGCTACATCGGCCATCACCTGATAGGAAATTCTCGCGCGCTCGTACTGGGCCAACACGAAACCCTCCGCGTTCTTGGCGTCCTTGATCGTTTGCAACAACCAGTTCATTTCTTCTCTATTCATGACGTTCTCCTTCCTCACACCTGACGATTCGACTTCTTCCCCTCGATGTGGTGCACGACGTGGCGGTGCAAAACATCGGTCGCGATGAACTATCGTAGTCATCGGCTGCTCGCAGATCATCACGATGCGGCTTGCTCTGCCATTCCGCCTCACATAAAGGAAAGCACGCCTAATTCCAACTTCCAGCACCTAGCCGAGTCGCGGTTGTGCTTCTATTGAAAGGGGTTAGGGGTGAAATGGAAGGAAGGAGCCAAACCACGCAAAACTTCGAGGACCACTGTCTGACAGCCTGTCAAAATGCTGGACGGACTTGCAAGAAAGATAGTCAGTTGAGCTTTATTTTGGCGCAAAACCATATCTTGCTGAGCTTCTCATTTGCTGATCTCGTTTCTAGGCCTCTCTGGATCATTCTCAAAAACAGCGACGATCTGATAGACCGCTACCCGGGTGGCTAGGTGAAAGATCGGCCAGCAGTGGTGAACTCGTACGAGCCAATCCGGTTGGCAGTGTTCGCCGGTCCGGCAAGCAACTGACGCGTCTGCGGGCAGAGCCATTCGGCGACCAATGACCAGAACTTATTTGCT
>Ga0137360_10002498_pt1 | contig 11023 bp, 5 predicted proteins | sample Mad1_60_16metaG_FD_104924 | JGI IMG/M metagenome (GOLD analysis project Ga0137360, IMG submission 104924) | Vadose zone soil microbial communities from Angelo Coast Range Reserve, California, USA - Mad1_60_16 metaG | ecosystem: Environmental > Terrestrial > Soil > Vadose zone | place: USA... | reverse complement strand
TGCCTTGACCTATAGCGAATCGATTCTTTCCACCATCTCGGAGACTAAAACAGTTCCCGGATGCTAAGGGTGCCGAATCCGAAATCATATATACTTCTGCGCGGATTTAGGCGGGGATGGCCACCGTGGTCCCTGGTACAGGTTTTTAGTGTTTCCTACCCTGTCCCAAAATGCTCCCCTTGGCCAGTAGGCTTGCCCGCTCGGCAGCTGCTAGCCTCTCTGAGAGGGAGAGATAATGTTCCGTGGAACCTTGCCAAAGGGGCACGCGCGAGTCGCATTACTGTCAATCTGCGTTTTAGCGTCTGTGACTATCGGATTCTCAGGATGTTCGGGTCTTGTTAATGGGAACTCCACCACCCAAGCAATACCAACGCCACTGACAATCACAGTTAGCTCGATGCCTTCAGGAACAACACAGGCAAGTTATTCGGCAACTTTGTCGGTCAGTGGCGGTACCGCCCCATACAGCTGGTCCATTACATCTGGTTCGTTGCCTTCTGGGCTTACTATTTCTCCGTCGGGTCAGATTTCCGGAACGCCGACGCAAGCAGGAACCTTTTCATTTACGGTGCGAGTGACTGACTCCAGCTCCCCGGCGCAAATCGCCACGGCCAATCTCAGCATAGTGGTTGCCGCCGCTGTAACGGCCGTACAGATCACGACGTCGTCTCTTCCGAGCGGGCAGGTGAGCAGTGCATATTCGACGTCTCTGGCAGCGAGTGGAGGGACCACCCCGTACACCTGGTTGCTGAGTTCGGGGTCGTTGCCGGCGGGGCTGACACTCAGCAGTTCCGGTCAGATCAGGGGGACGCCAACAACCTCTGGAACGTCTTCGTTCACGGTTAAGATAACCGACTCCAGTTCGCCTGCGCAGAGCGCTACGACAGGTTTGAGCATCGTCGTAGCTGCCACGGTAACATCGGTTCAGATCACGACGTCGTCTCTTCCGGGCGGGCAGGTGAGCAGTGCATATTTGACGTCTCTGGCGGCCAGTGGTGGGACCACCCCGTACACCTGGTCACTGAGTTCGGGGTCGTTGCCGGCGGGGCTGATACTCGTCAGTTCCGGTCAGATCAGCGGCACACCGACGACAGCCGGAACGTCTTCCTTTACGGTTACGGTGACGGACTCCAGTTCTCCTGCACAAAGCGCTACGGCCAATCTCAGCCTCACGATCACCGTCACGACGGGAGGGGGTGCGACGGTGGTGCTTTGTCCGAACAATGGGCAAACCGGGAACAGCGCGAATTGTGCACCGTCTCCGGCGCTGACCTTCGGTAAACAAGGGACAAGCACCCCTTCGGCGCCTTTGACCATCTCGGTAAACAATTGCTCCACGCCGAACATTGCGGCTTGTACAGGGGCAGGGAGTCTTACTTTGGGCTCTCCCTATTACACCATCACGGGAGCAAATGCGGCGGACTTTTCCAACACCGGCTTGGGGACGTGTTCCAATGGTCTGGTCGTTCTCAGTGGATCTGATTGCACTATCGTTTTAAGGTTTACGCCAAGCCAAGCGTCAGGAACGAATGAATCAGCAACGCTGACGGTCAACAGCAATGGGGTCAGCAATCCGGATACGATGAGCCTGACAGGAACGAGCGCGACAGTGACGACCGTCTCTAGCTGTCAAGCCCTCAACGGCGGCACGAACTATCAGTTGAGCGCTAACGTGAACGCGCCGGGAACCTGCTTCACCGTGGGTGGAAGCAACACGGATATCAACTTGAACGGCTTTACGGTCACCTACTGCACATCCTCTTCCTCGAGTTTGGTTGGTGGAGTCTTTATGATTGGCAATCCTACCAGCGGCACGACCGTCCACAACGGCACGATCAACGAGGGCGCAGGAACGTGCACGGGGCTTACACCCTCCAATCAGTACGGCTCGGGTGCGATCATTGCCAGCAGCGATGGCCAATCGTCTGTTTCAAGCGGGACGTCTGTTTTCAATGTTACATCGATCATCAAAGCGAATCGGGCGAAGTTTGTCTTTGAAGAGAACGGTGGCATCACCACCTCAGCCTCGACGGTAGTCCATGACGTGATCTATACAGATAACGACTCGTATTCTTGTTCTAGTGTGGGTTGCCGTGATTTAGATCAAGGCTATCCCATCGTGGTAGACCAGTCCCGCAGCGCCGGCCCCAGCCAGTTCTACAACATCACTGGCACTGGCAGCACGCAGGGAGGTATCGTTTCGACCGCACCCAATTCGCAGTTCAATAACAACTTCATTACGCCTGGAAATGTCACCGCGACCAACACGAACGGGTTTATATTCCAGGATTGGGGCCATGGTGCAACGATTCGAAACAACCTCACCACGGGGAGCGGAATCGGTGGGAGCTGTCTAAGTTGCCGAGGTGTTCAAGTCAGCTCTGCGAACAACGTGGCGGTCACCGGCTCGGTGGTGCAGGACAACGTTCTGTATACCACGAACCTGAACAACAACGCGGAATATGGCGGCTGCCAAATTGACGGCTCTTATGGCATGCAGATCAACACGGCAGGTTCGAGCGCCGACCTCTCCAACAACACGTTTCAGAACAATAGGGTTACGGTGACATCCGGTGTATGTCCGGGTTTCGGCTTCTCTTGGTCGGGTGCGACCGCTGCAAATGGCCCGAATAAGACCCAAAACAACACTTTTACTTGCAGGCTTGTAAGTGGGCTCACTGCCGGTCCCTGCGCGGGGATGCGATTTGACGCCAACCAGTACAATCCGGGCATCGCGGCGGTGGTCGGAACCGGTGACACCTACATCGGAGATACGTCGGCGCTGTACATTTGGTACGACGGGACCCCGACATGGACCTGTAAGCAGTGCACCTTTGGCAAGGGCGCGAACGCCAAATCTGGTTGGGTAATGCTGGACTACGACGGAGGTGGACAATCCGGCCAGAGTAGCCAGCCGATGTTCCTTGTCGACCCCACCTTTACGGGCGGGGCGACAAAAGACAGCAATAACCTATCGACTTGGGCGGCCAACAACTCATCTCTGAGTTTCAGCTATACGATTCAGTGGACCTATACCGTCACCGTGAAAGGTGCTTCCAGCGGCAGCCCCCTAAGTGGTGCGACCGTGACCGCTACGGATTCTCAAAGCGGGCAAGAGTGCAACGGGACGACCAATTCCAGCGGGGTGTTTTCTTGCGTGCTGAACGATACCAAATATGCTGCAGCGGGCGGCAAGTACACAACAACAAGTTCCAATCCTTTCACGTTCAAGGTTTCCGCGAGCGGATGCTCTGCCTTGACCTATAGCGAATCGATTCTTTCCACCATCTCGGAGACTAAAACAGTTCCCGGATGCTAAGGCTAGGATACCGGTGACTTCGTGGCGCAAACGGCGCAGCATTCTATGGGCATAAGTACCCAAGCCTGAAGTTCGGTGGTGAGACCTGCGCGCGCCTACTTTGCCATCAGCTTCGGGTTTGCCGACAGTGATCCGTAAACGGCGTTCACATTGAAATCCTCTTCGGCAGGCTCAGCTGAGCTCGTCGCTCCATTGTGTAAGACCGTGCTAACAATTCTGCGATTGGCAGCAACCATCCCAGCCAAAAGATACCAGTGAGGCCGATACAACGTATGACTAACTGTGCTGACGAGTCCAATGCCGATCATCATCAGGTAGCATGCTAAGGCGAATTGATAACTGGTCTCTAACGCGCATGACCCCTTCAACCGTAAAACTTCACGTGTGGCTTTCCAGACCTGAACCATGAAATACACGAAGACGGCGAGCCCCAAAAGCCCCAGCTCGCACGTTACTTGGAGGAAAAGATTATGGGGCTGCATCCATGCGACGTGGGATTTACCTGAATAGACCGTCCCGTAGGCCGTCGGAAATTGTCCTGCGCCTACGCCGAGGATCGGATGGTCCAAGAACATCCTCCAGCCGGCATCCCATATCGCAAGTCGAAGCTTATTCGAGTCGTCAAGTTTACCACCCTCGGCGTACTGCTTTACGGTCATATATCGCTGCCGATACTGGGCGGGGAGAGAGAACCAGAGAGTGAGTCCCAGGGCCACTCCCATAACCAAGCTAAGAACTTTCCGCTTAGAGCGAAGAATGTAAAAGACAGCCATGGCAATGAGGGCGATCATGGATATGCGAGCGCCCGTCAACATCAGCACGAAAAGGGTGAGCCCTCCGCAACCGACAAGAACGATTTTTAATAGAAAACGCTTCGTGCAACGAATAAGAGCTACAAGGAAAGGTAGCAAGGCCAACAAGAGGCCAGCCAGCTCGTTTGGGCCTCCCACCATGCTGTTAACCCCTTGGGCGCGCTGAACCCCATTCACGACATAATATTGGCCTTGCAAGTAGGCTGAGAAAGAGCTCCCTGCGAACCACATCATGAATCCCACCAATAGCCAAAGGATATAACGCAATCGATCCTGAGAATCGATGAAGAAGGTCATCAACAACTGAAGCATGATCATTTTGAGTAGTTCTGTGGCTGCATCGAGCGCGCCTCCTCGCCAAATGGCAAACGGGATGGTGATCATCACGAGTCCCTCAAGTAGCAGCGTGGCGCGGACGATGGTATCCGTCCTGAAGATATCCTTGATCTCTTTCGTTTTCCTAAATAACAAACTCAGTAAAAGTAGAATACCGTAGAAAAGCTCAATTCGCAGGGCCGCAAGTGCGGGGATCATCTCGCCAGGTTGAACGAAATGAAGAGTCATCAGGATGAGAAGACCCAAGAAAGGGCGAAAAAGGCCGACAACTAAGAGTGTCGAACCAAGGACAGCGATTATCGAGAAGATTAGAATATTCATATTACTAACCTTATAACCTTCGGCTGCTGCTAGGCCATCCTATTGGGGCCCCGTGCCCAAAGTAAAAATTGCCGGCTCTTCATCCGAACCATTTCGCGGTCCTGATGGTCCAAGCCGCAAAGCCACAGGCAGATGAAAAAGGGCAGCAGGCCGGAAATGGCGGCGAGAATCAAGCCTCTGTAATTCTGAATTGGCCAAAAATACTGGTATAGCGCATTACCCGCCAAGAACGATAACGCGGGAGGCACTGCGGGAACGAAGCCGTGCTGCAAATATGCCCGCCAAGGAACGTCCAAGACTCGTAGAAAAGAAGAAGGGAAGAGCCAACCGCGGATGATGACGTTGGCCAAGGCTGTTCCCGCTGCGACGCCGAGAATGCCATATCGGCGCACTAACACCACACTGAAGCCAAGATTCAGAACCGACTCGATTAAAGTCCAGTTTACATTCAAGCGATGTTTGCCAAGACCATAAAGTACGTGAGAACTCGCGAACTGCGTGCATGACGCAAGCACACCGATGGTTAGGATGACAAGAACGGTTCCAGATGGTGCTTCAAATCTCGACCCCATCCACAGACGAATAAACGTGCTACCCAGCGCGAGCAGGGCGCTGGCACCCAGGAAACCTACGAATAAGCTGTATTTCGTCCCTCGAATGAGGGTTGCTTCCACACGGTGAGTCTCACCTACCGCGTCGAATGAGCTAACTATCGGAGCAAAGATCATCGTTGTCGAATTTAGAAGCTCGCGCAGGTACTCAACCAAGCGGAGGCCGATGATATAGAACGTCACTTCTCCGATTGGAAGAAAAAATGCAATCACAATTGAATCAACCTGATAGTTAGCCTTGGTGGCGAGACTAAGCAAGAACGAATACCAGCCATGCTCCATGACCGGGCGCATATGCGCCATCTTGGGTGCTTGCCATCTAAACCGGAATGTCGGCAGCAACCGGTGCAATATGATCGTCTCAGCTGAATAGCCGAGCAAGGTGACGCTGAACTGAATCAGTGCTATTGTCAGTAAGCCGAATCCATGTTCCAAGAACACGATAATAAGGGCCGTTCTCACCAGTAGGACCGAAATCCACACGCTATTCGTCAAGTCCCAGCGCGAGAGCCCCGCTAGACAGGCATGACAAGTCGCAAAAACAAAATCACAAGCGATGCATCCTGCCACAATAAACACTGTGAGCTGTGCAACCCTGAGCATTCCATTTGGAATGTGCATGTGCGGCAACCCGAATACGGCCATGAGAACTGCAGCCAAGAAACACACTGGCACAATGAGTACGTACAGAGTTATGGTGCTGTTCAAGAGACGATTCAGCCCTTCGTCGTCACCCAAGGCTTGGAATCGCGCCACGAATCGAACAAGCGCCGACCGTAGGCCGACATCCACCACCCCCAGGTAGCCCGTCAGCTGGAGAACGAGAGCCCAGATACCGTAAGAACTGTCGCCGAGATGGTGCACAACAAAGGGGGTCATCCAAAAAGCAACTAGGACGTTGAGGCTCAAATAGGACCAGTTGCTGACTACACTCTTTGCAATAAGCGTACGAGAAATTTCAAAGCGCTTGGGTTCTGCCGTCGATCCCGGAACGATCGGGAGTATTTTACTCTCAGTTGTAGGCATAATCTAAGTAATGTGGGCTTACCCTTCTTCGATGATCGCTTTTTGGAGATCTGTACTGCCAAGCAATTCCTACTGTCTCGTCCCGCCCGCGATTCGGGGAGCAGCGATGACTCGCGAAATACAAAAGCGCGTTTTGCCGGATCGTTCTCTCGGAATCTCCGTAACTTGCTCAAAATTCCACTGTATTCCGCCTGGTAGAAATCGCAGTAGGTTAGTCTTCAGGAGATCCAGATCGGCGTTCGTGAAACCACTTCCGGGAACGTAACGAATGCGGAATTCAGTCAGCGATTCCTGGATGATTTGCGTCTTGGCTAGACCGGGGCACACCTTCAAAACTCGATTGGTGAAAGCTACCCCTGGAATACGATCCCCGTTGGATAGCTGAAAAACATCTCCCGTGCGTCCAATGATCTGCCGGACCAGGGAATAGCCTCGTCCGCACCCGCACTTTTCCGGCCCCGTCAAAACGCAGTCGTTCACACGATATCGAATCAACGGCATTCCATAATTCAATAGATCCGTCACCAGCATTTCGTGCAGCCCTGGCGTTTCAGAACTTTCAACCGGTAGAAATTCCAGGTATGCGCTGGCTGGATTCAAGTGCATGCCATTGTGCTGTTCACATTCCCCGGCGATCATCCCGAATTCACGGCTGCCATATTGTTCAAAAACGCGGCATCTCAAGACTTCTTCAATAATTGCTCGTTGCTCGGGGAACAATGGTTCTGCGGTACAGATCGTGCTCGCGGGACGATAGAAGGGAAGGCCGCAGTCCTTCAGATACTCGCAGAACAGTGTGAGTGGAGTCGGGTATGCATACACAATACTCGGTCGCAGTTCGTTTAGCAGCCGGCGGTGCGATTCCAGAACCTGCGGATTCAGGATCGACGTTGGTGCCCAGACTCGCCTCATCAGGTGCCGATCGTAAAGACGCCACCGCCAACTCGGATTCTCGCTGTAGTCTTGCCGCGCACCCCAAAGGTAAAAAACTTTGTCACCTGGCAAGAATCCAGCCCACGCGTTAAAACGCAATTGAATTGCTGCTTTCTCGTAAACTGACGAGGGACTGCGAAGGATTAACACTGGAGTATCAGTGGTGCCACCGGTCGCGGCCTGGTGCAGTGATGCGCGCTTGTATTCGCGAGATTGCAATTCCTCCAAATGGTGGGCGATATCATTCCGCGTCAGCACTGGAAGTCTTTGCAAATCCAAGGGTGATTGAATCGACGAAGGATGGATTCCGGCCTCTTCAAACCATCTCCGATAGAACACACAATTCTCATAACTGTAGAGAAGCAATCGCAGCAATGCTTCCCACTGGTGCCCCCGGTTTTCCGCCAAGGACAGTTTCTCTTGCCGCTCGTACTTTCGAAAACGAGAAGCCGCGCCTAGAAAACTCTTGGGTTCGAAGAAGGGAAGAGCCATTTCCAAATATGCCCGATTAAGAACGCGCATGGCTCTTCTCAGGGAGAACCGCTGATCGCGGGTTTTGCTTTGAAGAATCGCCGTCGTGAACCACAAATCGGTATTTGCCAGAAATCTCGCTCGCAATGCTCTCTGTTAGCTCGATTTTAAGTGCCGCACTATCTCCCAAATACAAACCAATCCGCTTGTGGAGTTCCTTCTCCGTTGCTGCACCGAATTCCTTGCCAGGAACTACGCGGAGAATGATCAGTTCGGGAGTCCGTTGCTCGAATTGTACTTGCCGGACATCGTTCATGTCGGCGACTACCAGAGTCAGAGCTGGTCCGGAAATCTGACGTCCGTCCGACAGGACCAAAAAGTCCGTGGTTCTACCTTGCACGTCCGCCAGCAGCGGTAGATGCCTTCCGCAAGGGCAGTCTTGATCTTCCGCCCATTCTGCTACGTCACCGATCTCATAGCGAATCAGCGGCATGCAATAATTCAGTAAATCCGTCACCACCACGCGCCCGGCCCTACCTGGTCTCGCTGCATCGGGCACAATTTCAACAAGCAATGCCTCGGCATTCACATGCATCCCGCGATGGAAGTCGCACTCGCTCGCGATTACGCTGACCTCACGGCAACCGTAGCGGTTGAACACCTTTCCACCGAAGGTTTCTTCAAGAAACTCGCGCTGGCCCGGCAACAACATTTCCGCAGTCGTAATAATCGAGCCAAACCGGATATCATCGATGTTTTGTTGCCGCAAATAGCGGGCAAACAGCACGGCTGCCTGCGTATAGGCTACCATTGAGCGCGGCTTTGCTCTGCGCACTTCGGTGATGAATCTTGACCAATCTGTGTCGCTAATTCTCGAAGTGTTAAGCGCTACCGTCCGATAGAGCAGATTGTTGCGGAGATGGTCCCACCACGTTTCTGGTCGCCCCTGATCGAGCCGAGAGCCCCATAAACTGACTTGCCAATCCCCGGGACGCACACCCGCCCACAGGTTATGCCTTAGCGTACTGGCTTTGCGGGAGTCAAAGCGTTCACGATCCACGTAAAACTGCAATGGGCTTCCTGTCGACCCGCCGGTCTGGTTTCTTACACTTTGTTCTGCTGGAAACCCCTTGGCCCGGAGACCTGCGCCATGATCTTGGATGTCCCGTTTTGTCAGAATCGGAATACGCGCGAGATGCTCAATCGATGTTACTTCTTCCGGCGCTAGTCGGGCCTGCTCCATTCGTTGGGCATAAAACGAGCAATTATCCTTGGCATAGCGCAGAAGCTTTCTAAGGCGCTGCAACTGCAATGCTTCTAGTTCGGCCTTGGAAAGGAATTGTGTCTGTTCAAATTCGCGGTAGTACCGTACACACGCTGGGTGATCGCGCCTGACCCAGACCGGAAAAATCAGATTTCGGACAAACCAGCTAGCCGAACTGGCGGTCAATGACTGTTTAAGTTGAGCGGGAGAGCGCCGCATCTATTTCGTAAACCTCTGTCCATTTTCAAGATGTATGATATTGTTTTCACGATTCTGAGAAGCCACCCTAGTGTAATAGCTCTGCGCTCGAACCGCGAATTTTTCAACGCTGTATTCGGCAGCAGTGTCTCGGTACTGCTTGGATAGGCAAGTGCGCAAACTCAGATCCCGCCAAAGACCATAGAGCTTTTCGGCCAGGTCTGTTGGATTCCCGGGTTGAAACAAAACTTCATTCAACAACTCTCGGTTCGCGGGAATATCTGACACGATTGAAGGAAGGCCCATCGACATATATTCGAGTACCGAATTTGAACTCCCCTCGCTTCGTGACGTGAGCACCCCGATGTCTGCCGCGGCCAGGAATGGGCGGACATCAGACCGTCGCCCGACAAATTTTACGATCTCCGATAGACACAATCGATTCGCAAGTTTCTCCAAATCTTCGTGTTGCGGTCCATCGCCAACAAGCAGGAATTGGATATTGGGAAACTCGCCTCGGAGAAGTGCCGCGCTCTGGATTAGAGTCTCCAAATCCTTGACTTTACAGAGATTGGCTACTGAAACGCAGATGGGTCCTTTCCCGTTCAATCCCAACTCACAGCGCAACTGCTGGCGCTCCTCTGCTGTTGCGGGCACGAACCGGGACACGTCAGTCCCGTTCGGCAGAATTTCGATTCTTGTGCCGGGCACCGCTTCCACGCTGTTCTGGAAGTTCCACAATGCACGTGAATTGGTCTGCCAATAGTCCGCCATTGGCGTGATTGCCTTTATGACTAGGCGGTGACTTAGTTTCCTCCAGTGGCCGGCATTCCTGACAGATCCCACCACTCGGGGTACCCCAGCGAGGCGGGCGGCGAGGATTCCAATTACTAGACCCTCGACAAAAAAGCATTGGACAATATCAGGACGCTCTTGCCTCAATAGGCGAATGAGATTCAAGAGTCTCCTCGGTGCGGAGATCGGCCCTGAGGTTGGGGACACCACGTGTAACGGGCACGGCAGGCTTTCTTCAGGAAGTTCAGGCGCTCCGAATAGAAAGCAGAGTTTCGGTTCGAAGTACTTCGGGTCAAGTGACCGGATTAGCAGTTGGAGCTGTCGTTCAGTTCCGCCTTCCCACTCGGTAATCAGGTCGAGAACAAAAAGTATTTTGATGCGCTTGTTGCCGTTCCTTTTTACTCTCTGCACGAAGCGCTTAGACGAAGCCGCTGCCAGAACCTGCTTCGTAAAGTACAGCCTCGTTTTGCCTCGATCAAGATTTCTCGCTGTGCTGGCCAACACCGAATCACTCACCGAAAGCCTGGGCAGCAAGTGTGGGTGCGAACTAAGCTTTACCAGTCCTGGTTCGGTTGTTACGGCAAACTTATATCCGGACTCTCGAAGTTGGTCTATAGAACTGGGCCCCACAGCTCCCCAAGGGTAGGCGAAGCCTGTTACGCGCTCATTAATTCGGCTTTCCAGTTCCGCCCGCGAATCGTGTATTTCCCTTTCCGCCACTTTCGGCGAAGCGTTTGCTAATAGAGTATGATTCAGCGTGTGCGATCCGAAGGAAATGTCAGCTGCTCGCATCTTCTGTACTTCGTCCCAGTCGAGGAACGCCCTGCCCGCAAACGTGCCTGCGAGACCCGCATAGTCCGCGATTCGCTGCGTAAATTCTTCGGCTTCTGTGCTAGGTCTGGTCAAAAGCAATCGGCGCACGTAATCGTACGAGGTG
>Ga0137360_10002497_pt1 | contig 11027 bp, 10 predicted proteins | sample Mad1_60_16metaG_FD_104924 | JGI IMG/M metagenome (GOLD analysis project Ga0137360, IMG submission 104924) | Vadose zone soil microbial communities from Angelo Coast Range Reserve, California, USA - Mad1_60_16 metaG | ecosystem: Environmental > Terrestrial > Soil > Vadose zone | place: USA... | reverse complement strand
CGCTACGAATTCCGACTGATTCGGCTGTCGCCCGCTCCGCGGGCTTGGTTTGTTCTCATCAACGCATTCCTGGGGCTTACACCCCAGGCTTTATGCTGACACCCGCTTCGCGGGTTGAAGCAATCTTTTTTTGAGATCGCAAATTGCGATCTCATACCCTCCGGCGCTGATTTTGAGGTTGCAAATTGCGACCTCAAAGATTCTGCCTCTGTCTTCGTTAGCTGAAACATAAAGTCTGCGGGAAACCGTTTGAGATTTCGTCGAACCTGTTGGTTAAAGCGCTTGGTTGGGAGTTCATACAACTCGGCCAAATCAACGTCGATCATGACCTTGTGGCCGCGAACTAAATAGATTCTCCGCTAATTTTGTGCGCGGCGCTCCAAGGGGATTGCACCGTCGATTGATGACAGCGAAGAGTATTTGGACGCCAACGTGGGGAAACAAAAGGCTGCAGTCTATTCACGAAGGCATGATTCGGTTAGAATCTCTGTCATGACACGACGAGTACTCTTATATCCGGGTGAAGATGGTTTTGTGGTCGCCGAAGTCCCGAGCCTTCCAGGCTGCATCAGCCAGGGAAAAACGCGCGAAGAGGCTCTCGACAACGTGCGCGAGGCGATCTCATTGCATGAAGAAGTTTTGCGCGAGCGTGGCGAGCCGTTGCCTGAAGATAAGGTTGAGTTAGTTGAGGTCGCTGCGTGAGCAAGCTGCCCGTCATCTCGGGCGCAGATTGTGTGAAGGCACTCCGCAAGATAGGGTTTGAAGTTTATCGACAACGTGGCAGCCACATCGTTCTCGTGCGCAAGTCGCCGCCCACCCAAACCACCGTCCTAATCATAAAGAACTCGACCGCGGCACGCTCCGCGCGATCATCCGCCAAACCGGCCTAACGGTCGAAGAATTCATAGCACTGCTTTGAGGGTTGTCTCCCCTTGCGACTGCGAGAGTGATGATGCGTCTCCCGGCAAGTTTTACTTCCACTGCCACTCATCACTCATCACTGAGACTCGGGCACTGAGTACTCCGGCACTCAGTACTCATCACTCAGTACTCAGTACTCAGCACTGATCAGGTCCTTGGAAAGAAATTCGTTCTGCTTTGACGGTGCCTGTCAAATCAGGAGTGGCGACGGCGAACCTGAAGTCCAGTGTCTCGCGGAAACAGAACGTGGTTCCTCTCCCAATGGGAGAGGGCTAGGGTGAAGGTGCGCAGCAGAGCAAATGTGAGGCGCGAAGCGCCGAACCGCGTCCGCTCGAACTGGGGTTAGGGTGCATCTTGGACCAAGGTCGACCTACGTGCCCGCATTTAAGGCATCAATAGCGATACTACGCACGATCGCCGACGCGGGTAGTGCGCGAAGTGCTAGTCGGCCCGCAAGCTCTCGTGATCGGCTCGGCCACGTATTGACGTGTAACGTCATTGGGAGGTGCGGAATGGGAGTCGGGTTCCAAGCGGCCCGACGGTGGACCAGTTCGCCATCTACGAACCACCGGATCTCGCATGGGTCCCATTCGATCGCGAACCTATGCGCGGCTTTTGACGCATCAAACCCGAGCGGAATGGCTGCGGGCGTTCCCCGATAGCCGTAGTCGAACTTCGCGCCCTCTGCCCCCGGGTTATAGAACACATTGACCAAGACCCGGGTTGGGCGATTTCCCGTAATTTCAATATCGATCTCCTGCCGGGGCGAATCGCGGTGAAGGAAAAAGCCGGTCACTAAACCGGAAACATTTGTCGGTTTCAGAGTTGCTTCGAACCGCCCGTACAGGAAACTGTCTCTGCTCGAGACCGCTGCAGCGCTAAGATGCCGAACGCCAACGGACTCCTGAAGGACTGCGAGCGAGAGACCGCCGCCCGATTGCGCGGTGACGTTTGCTGGACGAAACAGTCCGAGGTTTCCAGGGAAGGTATCGTTTCGCAACAACCACCGCGTAGGCTGAACGTCGGCCAGATCGTCTTCGAAAACTACCCGCGATGCTAACGGCTCCGGCGGCTCCGATGCACTCGCGTTGATTCCTGCCCATCCCGCGTGCCGCTCCGCGACCCACGGTGATCGGTCGTGCCGAAGTCGCTTTGCTGGATTGGTCGTTCGCGTAGTGACCTCCGTGCGCCGAAGCCTTCGCTGTCCGATATCTCGAACAGCCGGGTAGGGCGCCACCGGCGGTGGAAGCCTCAAGAACTCGCAAAGCGCTCGCCAAGTGCGGGCATCTTCACCGTGCAGACGAACCACGTCGGCGCCTTTCAAGGTGTCAAGCATTTCGTCATTGTGGCGATTAAGCCTCCCTTTTACGTTATCAATCACGATGAATTTGGCGCGCGGATAGCGCAGCATGAGCCCGCGAACATTCGGCCTCAGTGAAGCTATGTTGACGTAGGCATTAAAAACGCAGCGGCCGCGACCAGCAATTAGGCTCTCGAACTCACATTCGGGGATTCGCTCCAGATCGCTGCAGCAACGATAGCCAAGCATCGAAAGGGCCATCGCGAGGGATGACAACCCAGATCCAGGGACTCCAAACGCGAACACGGGAGAATGGATCGGCCGCTGATGAAAAAGCGCCGTGTCGCCCTCGTCGAGGACGCCAATCCGGGTCAGGGACGGAAGGATCGAGTGCGAATTTGTTGAAGGGGTATCGAGACGCTGGTTGATCACTGAGCGGCGCAGAGCTCGCACGTCCATCTCTCGAAACTTGTGATTGATCCAGAGATCGATGGGGCCGCGGCTCGGGAGGAGTTCGAGCAATGCTTGAGCTCCTTTCTTCGACAGCACGTACCCAGACAGATACCAAAGCCCGCGTTCCGGTCGAAACACGTTCTTCGAAACCAGTTCCTTTGGAGCACCGTAGCGCACTTCATTATAAGACACATACAAGACATCAAAGGCAGGAGCTGTTCGATCAGCGTCTTCCATCTCTCGCCAAGCCTGATCGACGACTCGCCCAAAGCCGCGCTCGACCCATATGTCGTCCTCAAGTACAAGAGCATAGTGCGCTGTGGACCGAGCGATGGTTTTCCAGACACCGATGTGCGAGCGCGCAACGGCTATTTCTTCCCGACTCATTCTAATCGGGCGCGTTAGATCGAACGCATCAGGTATTGCATGAGGTTGCGGCTCCACAAACAGCTGGTCGCCAAGCGTGTAGAAAGGTTCGATGTCACCGCCGTGGACCAACTGTTCTGCATCGGACTGCGCGTCGCACGCGGAGTACCGTAGAGCGCGGTCTGAGAGCGGCTTGCCCGAAGCGTCCAGGATGCGGGAGAGCTCGCGCAGCGCATTAGCCCAGCGTTGCGGTTGCCTGTCTAAATTGATAACTAAGATCGGACCGATGCCCGATTGCTGAGCGTCCGAGGGCGATACGAAAGCAAGGCACTGCTGTCGTGGTAGGTGCGTTCGGCATTTCAGGAACCAGAAATGGACAAAGCGCGACACACCGTGCAATGGTTTCGATTGGTTCATCCGGGACTATTCGTCGTTACGACGGAATCTTTGTTGATTGGAAAATCGCCAGTTTCGGGCGTCACTGCGGTAACTTAAGGGCCATCTTGAGACCGCAAGTGAATCCCAGTCTCGTAATACCACTAGATCGCTCTCCACACGTCCCGACGCAGTGCCAAGATCGAAAATCGACTTCGATAGATTTCCCGGTCCGGTCGCCGACTGAATCTCAGGCAGTAGGTCTTCGCCGGCGAGTTCGAGAAGATTAGTCGCCTGATGGAGTGCACGCTCGATGATCGGATGCCCCCTGTTTGCAATCATTGGATTGTTATTGAAGTAGAAAATCCAGCCAGGGTCGTAAGCATCAGTTTGAAGGAACGCGGATGGGTTCACCATCGTTCCAGAAGGGATGTCGTAGCAGAGCGGCTGGACTTTCAGCCGACCATCGTCGAACAGGCAGCCGATTTCTGAACCAACGCAGATATCGTCCGCATCGACATAGAAGCCGCCTTCGACCAATAGGTAGCACAACCGAAAGTAGTCGGCCTGCATGGCCGGATGGTAGCAACGTTCAAAGGCGCGCTCGTGGCGCGCATCCAATGAGCCACCGATAAACGCTTTAGCACTGCGCTCGTCGAACAAGCAATGTGTGAAGCCGCTGGTTGTCCAGCGGATCCACGAGGCGATGCACTCCTCGATATCCTCCGGCAACTCTCGCAGATCGTGCCAAAACTGCACGATCTTTCTGGGCGGACCTTGCTTATACCGATCGTTGATTGGAACGTTACCTACGGACCGCTGAACTAGCCGTCTGATGAATTCCGAGCGCTGTCGATGGTGCTCAACACTATCAGGCATACCTGCACAACTCGCGATGGCGATCGTGGCGATAGTACTTTATGCTCAAGAGAAATGCTTATGCTCACCGTTGCGCATGGCGAAAGGCATGCTACCTTGCCAAAAGTTGATCTACGAGGACTGATTGAGGATTAAGCGGAGGTCACAGCAACGTGAATATTATCTCGTATAACCCAGGCCATGACGGTGCGATTGCCTACCTGAAAGACACTCATTTGCTGGTTTCCATTGAGGCCGAAAAGAACTCTAACTACCGATATTCGCCGATATCCAGTCATGACGTGTTCAACGTTCTTGGCGAACTCGACGAAATGCCCGACGTTATTTGTACGGGTGGTTGGTGGCCACGCGAAAAGTACTTACTCGGGTCGCGTGCTCATGTTGGGTACCGTGGCTTATCGAAGAGCGAATTTGTCGTAGACCAACGGCGCCTGTTGGGGAGGCCAGTCCACTATTTCTCGTCCTCTCACGAGCGATCGCACCTGCTTTGCGCTTTCGGCATGTCATGTCTACCGAAAGGTACCCCGTGTTATGCGTTGGTATGGGAAGGGGCAATCGGTGCTTTCTACGAGATCGATTCTGAGCTGAACGTAACGCTGCTTGCCGACGTCCTAAATCAGCCGGGGAATCGCTATACCCTACTCTACGGCTTAGCCGATCCAACTTTCCCTAAGAATGCGCCCTTTTCTCGCTTTTCGGACGCAGGAAAGCTCATGGCCTTGGCCTCATTTTCAAATCGCAGCACACCTTCGGCTGAAGAGAAAAAGCTGATGGACTTTCTACTGAACAGTCCGTACCTCGAACTGAGTCCGTATGAAGACCTTGAGCATTCGCGATACTACAATGTGGGGGTGGACGATCGTGAATTTCGCAACTTCGCAGGCATTTATAGCAACAAGATCTTTGATGTCTTTTATCAATTCGCGAAATCGAATATAAAGAAAAGAATGCCGCTACTCATCTCAGGTGGATGTGGCCTGAATTGCGACTGGAATACCAAGTGGAAGGAGACCAGCCTTTTTACCGAGGTGTTCGTGCCGCCCGTGGCTAATGATTCGGGGTCGGCTATCGGGACAGCGATCGATGCCCAGTTTTATTTTACTGGGAATCCAAAGATCGATTGGAACGTCTACTCGGGCCTCAGCTTCATCACAGCCGGTTCTTTCGATGCGGCCCAGTATGACGTGTACGAGACAAACTATGAAATGATTGCCGACATGTTAGCAAACGACCTCATAGTCGGCTGGGTGAACGGAAAATACGAACTTGGGCCACGCGCGTTGGGAAACCGCTCGATTCTCGCTGCCCCATTCTACGAAAGTACTAGAGCGCGGCTAAATGAGATCAAGCAGCGTGAACAATTTCGTCCGATTGCGCCTGTCTGTCTAGAAGAAGAGGCTGCAAGATGGTTTGGCTGCGATCAAGAGAGTCCATTTATGCTTTACACACATCGTGTCAGAACGAACGCGTTAACTGCCGTTACCCACGTGAATGGGACTGCCCGCATTCAGACGGTGTCATTTTCGAGCAATCGAAATTTGTACGAGCTACTTACCGCATTCAAGGCACGTACTGGATACGGCGTCTTGTGTAACACCTCTTTGAATTTCAAAGGGAGAGGATTCATAAACAAGATAACTGATCTTTCGGAATATGCCCTAAAGCACAAGTTGGATGGTTTTGTGGTTGAGGAACGGACCTATCTCTTGAAGTCATCGAGGCGATATCAGGAATACTTGAGGCTGCCCAATTCTAAGAAAGACTAGATTGGGGTCAGGCTTGCGATTTTGCGATTCAAGCTTCGCACCCTCACCCTCCCCCAGAGGGAGAGGAATTGCGGTGTGGTACTGACCTCATGGCCACGATTGCGAAACAACGCGAATAAATTCTTTATGTCTCATGGATGTAATGTCGATCTGGTAAGCTCCCGTTCGACTCAATAATAAAATTCTGCAGCGCTGTACGAAATCTGCAGTTTTGTCCGGGCTGCTCTTTTAGCCGGGACCAAGAATCGCAACGTTGTTCAATAACTAAGCAAAAAAATAAGGAGAAAAGAAATAATGGCAACAAAACCGACACAAGAACAAGCCCAACTACATCTGCAGGTCTATGACTTGCGCCGCGAGGCCCGCTTGCGCCAGGCCCGTGATTGGTTTCAACAGAACTATTCCGCTGAAACAATCGATGATTTCATGCGCATCGCCCCGATGGGAACGGAGACCGGGACATACGTGGGCATGGTGATGGGCTATTGGGAACAAGCCTGCGCGCTACTTAACTATGGCCTGCTGCACGAAGATCTTTTCTTCGAGACCAGCGGCGAGTTCTTTGGTGTGTGGGAATTGCTGAAGCCTGTCGTGCCGCAATTCCGTAAGCAGTTTAAGGATCCGAACATGCTCACGAATCTGGAGAAGGCCGCTAAGCGTTTCGAGAAATGGTCGGAGCGCCGCGCTCCCGGCCATATTGCAACCATGAGGCAGTTCATGCAGCAGACGCGGAGTAAAGCTGCTTCAGCGGCAAAGGCCTAGGCAGTGTCCTAATTTCAGTTCACTCTGTGAAATCTTAGTGTGCTCTGTGTCTGTGGTTGATTAGCTGTTAACGAAATCCTCACCACAGACACAAAGAACACTGAGGACGCACAGAGAATTTCAGACCAAGATACTACCCACTTTATTGCTGGCTTCCGCTCCTGGTGTAACCTAATGCTATATTTCCTTCACCCCTCGCAGCTTTTTTGTCTTGTTTTTCCTCGATTGGCCCTCGATCGATTGGAAAGCGAGATGATTGTGTTTTCCAGAGGAGGCGTGACTAATGGTTCATGAAATGATTGATGGAACGTATCGACAAACCAATCTGCCGAACGAGTCGCCGGAATACCTTGCCAAGCGCGAGGAGCTGCGGCTGGCAGAAATTGAATTACTAAACATGCGTGAAAGAGTCGCCGCGCTGCGGCGCGCGTTGCCAAAGGGTGCGACCATTCAGGATTACGAGTTTCTTGAAGGCCCAACGTCCCTCGACGACGGCGATGCCCCGACAAAAACCGTGCGGTTGAGCGACCTGTTCACTACGCTAGATCGTTCGCTCGTGATTTACCACTTCATGTACGGAAAGAAGCAAACGACTGCGTGCCCAATGTGTACCGCCTGGATCGATGGCTACAATGGCGTTGCTCCTCACCTCGCGCAAAACGTGGACTTCGCGATTGTCGCGGCCGCTGATCCGTCCACGTTGCGCGCGCACGCGCGGAACAGGGGCTGGGACAAGCTACGTCTGCTTAGCGCAGGTTCCAGCACTTTCAAGTACGACCTCGGCAGCGAAGATAGCGAAGGACATCAGGACTCGACGATTTCGGTTTTCACGCGAGACAGCGACGGCACGTTGCGCCATTTTTACAGTGGCCATCCATGGTTGGCCGACGACGTCAAAGAGCGCGGCATTGATGAGTTGATTCCAGTTTGGAATATGTTGGACCTGACGCCGCAGGGACGCGGAACGTTTTATGCGTCGCTTGAGTACGGGACGAAGGTGCGGACGGCAGGGCAGACGGCAGGAGCAGTAGGCAGTAAGCAGTAGGCAGTAAGCAGTAAGCAGTAGGCAGTAGGCAGTAGGCAGTAGGCAGAAAAGCGTGAAGCGTAAATCGTGAATCGTGAATCGTAAATAGGAAGGCGAAGAGCGAAGGTCAGAGGTCAGAGGTCAGAAGTCAGGAGTCAGAAGGCAGAGGTCAGAGAGCAGAGGTCAGAAGTCAGAGGTCAGAAGTCAGAGGACCAGAGGTCAGCAAAAGCCGGGTGACCGGATAGACGATGTTCCTCCGCTCGGCCCGTTTGAACCGGGCCGTGACACGAGAGAAACGCGGAGCGATCTCATTAGCACCGCGGTTTCAGCCCGGTGATCGAGATCGCACCAGATAATTCCGAAACCGTTTCAAACGGTTTCTCGCGAGCGCCGACAGAGAAACCGTTGAAACGGTTGGCTATGTCTAAGCTTCGCGTTCGACGAATAACGCTTTCAGCGTACTTATCTATGTCCAAACTGATGTGGCAGACACGGGACTCACTGCGGCCAACCATCGCGGCTAAGAGCGCGACGGAAGCGAAGAAATTTGACGCGTTGGGAGCGCAGGTCGAAGCGGCTAAGACGCCTGCCGATTACGCGCGAGTGGCGACGCTGGAGCTTGACGAAGTGGACAATCTGGAAAAGCTTTTCCACTAAGATATGAGTAGGTCAACTGAAGGGAACAAGTGAAATGACTTCGCTCACCAAAGAAAATACGCGTCTCGGCTTTATTGGCATCGGCAACATGGGAAGCCGTATGGCTAAACGTCTGCTCGAACACGGCTATCAACTTATGGCTTATAACCGCAGTCGTGAGAATGCCGAGGCATTGGTTAAGTACGGCGCCACGGTCGCCGACGGCATCGCTGAACTCGCATCCGAAGCGGACGCCATCTTGTCATCTCTTACCAACGATGATGCAGTCAAAAGTGTCTATTCCGATGCAGACGGTGTCTTTGCTCATGTGCGTCGCGGCTCGGCGATAATCGAGATGAGCACCGTGTCGCCCGCGACTTCGCGCCAACTGTCCGATCTGAGTCGCAAGACCGGAGTGAAATTTCTGGACTCGCCGGTATCGGGCAGCACTCCTGCTGCTGAAGAGGGTACGTTGACGCTTTTCTGCGGCGGAGACGAAGACGTTTTTCAAGCCGCGCAATCAATCTTTAGCGCAATCGCCAAACAGTATTTTTATCTGGGTAGCAGCGGCTCAGGGACGGCGATGAAACTTGTCGCGAATACCTTGCTGGGAGTCGGCATGCAGGCGATTGCTGAGTCTGTTGCCCTGGGCCAGAAGGAAGGACTGGATCGTCATCGGCTATTTGAGGTGTTATCCCGAACGGCGGTGATTGCACCTGCGCATCTCGGCAAGCTCTCACGCGCTGATGCAAGAGACTACAGCGCTCAGTTTGCGCTGCGGCTCATGAACAAGGATTTTCGTCTTGTTCTCGAAACCGCGGCCGCCGCCAAAGTACCAATGCCGGCAACTGAGGCAGCATTTCAGATGAACGCCGCGGAATTCAGCGAGGGCAAAGAGGAAGACTTCTCGGCAGTGATTGTGTTGATGGAGCGGCTGGCGCATCTGGAAACATCGGATGCCGGAAATCGCCGCGTTGCGGGTTCCGTGTCAAGTTAAAGGGCAAGCTTTGAGGTTGCCTGTGAGAATAGGAGTGGAAGGAGAAAGGCCGATCACACTCCTAATGAAGCCGGTTGCGGATTTAGGGAGTCGAGTCGCAGTGCTTTCACAAAAAGGCTCCCATTCATAGCCAGCATCCATCTGTGGCATTCGCGTAACGGTTATCACGCGGAGCGATCTGATTAGCACCGCGCGTCTTCTGGCAATCACCTTTTTGTGCAAAGCCAGTCGCATATAACATTCCACTTATCCATGTCTAGCGCATCAAACAGGCCGGTTAAGCAAGAGTTGATGCTGGGATTGATTTATCCAGCCGTCCTCGGCACGATTCTCTATCAACTGGTTTTCACTATCGCGCATGTATTAAGGGAACAATATCCCCTAAGTGCAATTATCTGGATCAAATGGACGTTGGTTGTTATTTCGGTTGGATTCTATGTCTGTGACTATCTCTATATCGTTTTTACTAAGCGTTACTACTGGTGGTCTTTCCTGTGCGATGTCGTATTCCTGGTAGGCCTCTACGCCGCCATTATCGCAATAGACGTAGATAACCCTCGGAACCTGCCGCACAATAAAATTGTTCTCCTTTGCTACTTTGTTTTTCTGCTTGTTTACCTGCTCTGGGATGGCTACGAATTTTTTACCTTGCCGCGAGGTCACGAGCGAAATTTTTATCGCTCGCTAGTATCGTGGGAATTACTCGGGCTCTTCGTAATTGGTGTCTTCGAGATTGTGGCTTTGCTCGGGAACAACCACTTTATAGTAAGCGTCCTGACAATTGTTATTCTGTTCGTTGTAACCATCTGGTTTGGATTTCTCGTTAGCCGCATGCGGAAATTGATTTGAGAAACCGTTTCAAAACGGTTTCTCCCGAGCGCCGACAGAGAAACCGTTGAAACGGTTGGCATCGGGATGACTGACATTAGTCACCGGGCTAAAGCCACGGTGCTAATGAGATCGCTTCGCGTACAAGGATTGAACTTTTTGTGGCAAAGCCGCGGCTGAGGAATCCTATGTCCAAACTTCGCGTCCACAGTTTCTCTATCTCAATCGACGGCTTCGGCGCTGGCCGGGTCAGGACCTTCCGGAATCCGCTCGGAGTGGGCGGAGAGAGAGAGAACCACCCGCTACCGCAGGCGGTACTGCCAAGAGCGCACCTGGCAGCGGAGCAACGCATGCCACTCTGCGGAAGCAATTCTCTTACGCTGAAAGCGTTGGCTAATTCCAGCCCAGGGTTTGCTTTGAAACCCTGGGATGAAGCGCATCCCGATTTTACGGAAGCGCAACCCTGAAGGGGTTGCGATCGACCACGATCAAACAACCGCCGGCGCAACCCTTTCAGGGTTGCGCCTTTCTCAAATGACAATGTGATCCCAGGGTCGCCAAAGCGCAACCCTGGGCTGGAATTAGCGAACGCTTTCAGCGTTAGGGTTTTCTTCATTACCATCCCTAATCGTGCACCTAGTCCCAAACGTACCGCTCGTCGTATTCGATGCCGTACGCTTTCAGAAACGAGCGATACTCGTCCTGAAACGTCACTCGCTT
>Ga0137360_10002496_pt1 | contig 11029 bp, 10 predicted proteins | sample Mad1_60_16metaG_FD_104924 | JGI IMG/M metagenome (GOLD analysis project Ga0137360, IMG submission 104924) | Vadose zone soil microbial communities from Angelo Coast Range Reserve, California, USA - Mad1_60_16 metaG | ecosystem: Environmental > Terrestrial > Soil > Vadose zone | place: USA... | reverse complement strand
CGTGCAAATCGAACGGCGCGCCTCCCACCGGGGTCTGATCGATTTTGAAATCTCCTGTGTGGATCACCACTCCAAGCGGCGTGCGAATCGCCAGCGCCACGCAATCTACGGTGCTGTGCGTCACCGAAATGAATTCAATTTCATACGGGCCAATCTCCACTAGCCGCCCTGGAAGCACCTCCCGCAGTGTCGTCGAATCCAGCAGCCCCGCCTCATCCAGCCGCTTCTTCACCAGCGCCAGCGTGAACCGCGTCCCATACACCGGAACATTCAAATCTTTCAAAATATACGGTAGGGCGCCGATGTGATCTTCATGCCCGTGCGTCAGCACAATCGCGCGAACCTGCGCGCGGTTCTGCTTCAGGTAAGAAATGTCGGGAATGACTAAGTCGACGCCGAGTAATTCTGATTCCGGAAACATCATGCCCGCGTCGATGACGATAATCTCGTCACCGAGCCGCAGCGCCATCATGTTCATTCCGAATTCGCCGAGACCACCCAGGGGAATCGCGGTGAGAGATTGCAGGCTCTTGCTCAATGAAGCGTCAGCTCCGGGACGCAAACGAGAATCGTATCATAGGGACATGACTGGTGACTCCGACAAGGTCGGGGCAGGTTGGTGACTCGTGAAAAACGATCGGAGCGAACCGCGGTCTTCAATGATTGCTGCTGCTGAAGAGGTGAGCGATGGAAACGAGAATTACAGCGCCCAGGGTCGCGGCGGCAAGCGAATAGAGAAAACCGCCGCCGAAAAATCCCAGCTTTACGAAAACCCAGCCGCCGATGTAGGAACCGATCAAACCCAGCACGATGTCCGCGATGCAACCGAAGCCGCGCCCGCGCGCAATCTTTCCCGCCAGCCATCCGGCAACGAGGCCGAGCAGAAGCCACGAGACGAAGCCGTGCGATTCGAACCAGATGCCAATCGTCTTTTGTGCAAGCATGTGTACAGCGAGCATCGAGCCTCCAGAAGAAATAAGAATTGTATCTGAACTTGCGCGCGGCGCAATCCAAGGAAATGTGAAGAAAGGCGTCTGTTACTTTGAGGCAGGTTGTCGCTGGGTCATGCAGTGGAGCGTGCCGAGGCCGCTGGGCCGTTCAAAAGTTTTCAAGGGTCCAGATATTGCCTTCCGCCCGAAACTCCTGGATTACCAGATGCCGGCCATCCGGTGAAGGCCAAACAGGAGCATAGCCAACTCCGGGAGTCGTGCGCAGGACGTTGGCGTTGCCTCGCAAATCCACGTGCAGGAGGACACCTCCTCCGTGGACGCCGTTGGAGATGAAAAACCCTTGTCCATCCGCGGCCCAATTCAATGTTTCCAAGTTATTCCAGTCCTTCACATTGATGGTCTGCGCGGGATCACCATGCAACGAAAGAATTTCAATCGGCGCCTGGGCGTTCTTGATAATGCAAATGCGAGTACCATCCGGAGAAAGATCCCAGTGGAACAACTTGGCTTGCGTGGCGATATCAACTCTGGCGAACTCAGATTCCCGGCCTTGCAGCGGGTCGAATGCCGTGAAAACGAACTGCTTGCGATCTTCGGTCGCTTCGCTGATCACACATAAGGTAGAGGGCGACCTAGCGCAGCGAAAATCGCTGAAAGCACGAGCGGTCAAGACCAACTGCGATGGTCCGCCGATGAGCGGGGCGCGCATGACTTGCAGAGAACCCTCTGAGTTTACCAGCGTCGAATCAACGTAGAGAAGCCAGGCGTTATCCGGGCTCACGCGAGCAACTTCAACGTCTTTCGCTCCGGCGACGAGCGCTTCGGTCGTCTCGCCATCCACCGACTGCTTGAAAATTCCGTAGTGACCGTTGCGATTGGACGCGAAAATAACTTGTTTGCCGTCGCTGGTCCAGTCCAATGGATTGTCCCAACTCTGGCTTGATGCGAAGCTCCGCGTGTTGGCAACGCGCTTTCCGTTTGCTTCCAGGTCGGTTACAACCATAGGGGCGTGACCTTGCCCCCAATTGAGGAATGCCAGCTTCCTGCCCTCCGCCGTAATGCTTGTGCCGATCGGACAGGTTCCGCCCCAATTGGTAAGGCGTTTCGGCTTGTCGGTTGGAGCGCCCGTTCGTTCATCAAGCGGCAGCGCCCAATAGTTGCAGCTGAAACCGGCGGCCCCCTTTTCCCCGACTACGTATAACAGCCGGCTGTCGGGTAGGAGAGTAACGTCCCAGGATGTCACCTCCGGAGGGAGAGGTATCGTGGTGACCGGCCCGCTGCCCAGTTCGCGGGTAACGAGGGAGAATCCGGATTTATCGAATGCACCGTACCAGACGCGTTGCCCATGTGGAAACCAATGGAGACCGCCAATAGAACTATCCTCGTCGGCCTCGTAAAGTTTGCGCGCGTTTTCCCCGTCAGGCCCCATCAGCCAGATTTCGCGATCGCCACGCCTGCCCCTGTTTGTTCCAAAAGAGATGGTGGAACCATCTGGAGAAATGGAATCCGCACGTGCTTCGTCGCGAAGTTTGTGTGGCGGTCCGGCTAGCAGCGAAACAATCCAGATGCTCGATCCCCGGGAGGTCCAGACTGCAGCAGCCTGCCCGGGCGGATGAGACTCCGCAAGGAACCTGGTGCTGTCGGGAAACCACGGCCAGGCAATCCTCCATTCCAAGTTCTTGCTGTTAGGTCCTTCCGGCGGAGGAACGGCGCGAGTCTCGCCGGTTTCAATCAGCTTGATCTGAATACCCTTCGTGTCAACGTATGCCAGGTACTTGCCATCGGGGGAAATCGCCCCGTTGCTCACGACGTTCTCGGAGGGATTGGTGGTGAGTTGCCGCAGCTTCAATTCCGACGGAGGAATCTTGGGAGCGAACTGGCGTGTGGCGAACCAGAAAGCTCCACTCACGATGGATAGTGCAGCGATTCCTCCCGCCGTCATCCGAACCCATCTGCGCCATGGGGGGGAAGCTTCTTCAATGGTCACTCTTTGAATGGAACGGCTGTGCACGACCAGGTCGCCGTCCGGTTCCGTGATTTCCGCCACCTTCAGGGCGAAGCGGTAACCTCTGCCCGGGACGGTGACGATGTACTGCGGATCGTGGGCCATCTCGCCCAGTGCTTTTCGAAGCTGAAAGATGTGCTGGCTAAGATTGGACTCCTCGACGAAAGTGTCCGGCCACAGCGTTTTCATCAAGTCGTCCTTCAGGACAACTCGCTCGCTGTGCTGTACGAGCACTAAGAGTGTTTCAAACGCCTTCGGAGATAGCGGGATGGTTTCCTGATCGCGTATTAAGACGCGCTCTTCGAGGTCCATCCGGAAGGGGCCGAATTCCAGTAAGTGCTTGGCCTGCCTACTCATAGCCGCTCCCAAGAAGGATTCAAAACTTATTAAGCGGTCCTTGAGGACATTCAGGCCGCTTTCCGAGCAGGATGCGTGTGCGTCGAGGCGGAGTCACAAAGTAAGCCAAAACGTGACCTGAAATGTACCACGGAAAAGGCCGCAGGACGAGGGATGGGAGGCCGGTTTGGCCACGAAAAAACACCTGCGCGTCACGATTGAGACCGAACGGCACTTCGTCATCCGGCGTGCAGCGTCGGCGCGGGTTTGGTGCGAAAAATGCGCAAGCGAAGCGGACATGGTCCCTCTGGAGAGCGCCGCGGAACTGGCTCAGGTTGACGTGAAAACTATTCAGCTTTTGCTCGATCACGAAAAACTTCACTTGTTGAAGTCGAGTGGGCCAGTTCAAGTGTGCTTGAACTCGTTGCTCAAGTCGATTTCGAAGAGGTATTTGGATCGTGGTTCAGACAAGAGTTCCGGAATCCCCGCAGCAGAGCATTAAACATGAACAGGAGATGAATATGAAACTTTTCGGCAACTACAAATCCACAGTGTTTACGAACATTTTCGCGCTTACCGTATTCGCCGCACTTGCGATGCCAGTCTGTGGGGTAGCGCAAAACATCGCCACGCAGGAACCAAAGGCCACGCATCACCATTACAAGCTCATTGACGTGGGGGCGCTCGGCGGTCCCAGCAGTCTTTTTTCCGGCCCGATACTGCAAATTCTAAACAACCGGGGAACGTTCGCGGTCATCGCGAATACAGCTACCGCCAATCCCAATCCGGGCTGCAACATCCCGCTCAGCTTGCCAGATTGTTTTGTCGAGCATGCCGCTGCATGGCACGGCGGTAGCCTCATTGACTTGGGGGTGCTTCCTGGTGGTGCGAACAGTCAAACAGTGGCGATCGGCGCAAAGGGACTGATCGCCGGGTGGTCAGAGAACGGCCTCGTCGATCCACTGATAGGCCAGCCGGAAATCGTGGCGGTTCTTTGGGAGGGCCGCAAGGCAGTCAATCTCGGGACCCTGCCAGGAGGAACGGAGAGCCTCGCCGCGGGTGTCAACAGCCGCGGCCAAGTGGCGGGTTTTTCCAACAATGACGTATCCGACGCCTTCTCCCTGGTTGGTTTCCCCACGCAAACAAGGGCTTTTCTGTGGCAGAACGGGGTGGTGAGAGACTTGGGCACGCTGGGCGGTCCCGACGCGGTTCCCAACGTCATCAACGAGCTAGGCCAGATAGCGGGGTTTTCTTACACCGATTCGACGAACCAGACTACTGGGGCCCCGATCCAGGATCCGTTCCTGTGGCAGAACGGCACGATGACGGATCTCGGCACTCTCGGGGGAACGTTTGGTACTGCCAATTGGATGAACAACCGGGGTCAAGTTGTGGGCACGTCGAACCTGGCTGGAGATGCGACACACCACGGATTCCTGTGGGACGAAGGGATGCTGGTTGACCTGGGCACCCTGGGAGGAATTCGCTCCGAGGCGAACTGGATCAGCGAGTCGGGCTTTGTTGTCGGCAGGGCGGACGTGCCAGGATCCATGTCGCACCATGCGTTTCGCTGGAAGAACGGGGTGATGGCCGACCTCGGGCTTTTACCATTGCAGACGTGCAGCACCGCCCTAAGCGCTAATAACAGGGGCCAGGTGGTGGGCGAAACGGCGGTTTGCGGGGTGAACGTAAGCGGGCCGGCCTTTATCTCGGAGGACGGCGAACCCATGGTTGACGTGAACACTCTGATCGTCCCCGCGTCGGACCTGAATGTCGTGGACGCGTTTAATATCAATGAGCGCGGAGAGATCGCCGCGCATGGAAATCTTTCCAACGGCGACTCGCATGCGGTCCTGTTGATCCCGTGCGACGAGAATCATGCGGACGTTGATGGCTGTGACTACGAGCCTGTGGAAGCGGTGACCGAGAGACGCAGTAGCTTAGCGCCCATCGCTTCGGCGTCCCAGGCACCGGCACAAGCGAGATTGACGCCGAGCAAGATCAAAGATCGAATCCACGCTCTGCTGCTCAATCCGGAATGGCCGATTCGGAGCTGGGCTACAAAAATAGATTCGCGGAAAACAAGACGTTAGGATATAGGAGCGGCAACGGATAGAAGCAGGTCCTTCGACTCGCTGCGCTCGCTCAGGACTCGCATCCTCATCGGATGCTCGGTTGCTGCTGCGTCATGCAGTGCAGTGTGCCGAGACCGAGGACGAGGTCGCGGCAGGCAATGCCGACGACTTCGCGATCAGGAAACAGTCCCGCAAGAATATTTAACGCGGCGCGGTCGTTCGGATCGCTAAAGGTTGGAACGAGCACGATTTTGTTGGCGATATAAAAATTCGCGTAGCTCGCCGGCAGCCGCTGGCCATCGAAATAGACTGGCGCGGGCATCGGAAGCGTTTCGATACGCAGCGGCTTGCCATCCTGATCTTTCATTGTTTTCAACAACGCGAGATTTTCTTGTAGGGCGTCGTAGTTGGCGTCCTGAGGATTATCTTCCACGATGGTCACGACGGTTGAGGGATTCACGAAGCGCGTCAAGTCGTCCACATGGCCATGAGTGTCATCGCCGGCGATTCCACTCTTCAGCCACAGAACATTGGTGACGCCAAGATATTCGCGGAAAACTTGCGCGTGATCCTCTTTGGTGAAGCCGGGATTTCTTTCCTGCACTTTGCTGAGCAGACATTCCTCCGTGGTCAGCAGGCTTCCGCGGCCGTTGACATCAATGCTTCCGCCTTCCAGGACGACGCGGCGGCCGTTGTGAACCGGTTGCCACAAGCGCCGTTTCAATTTTTGGTTCGCTTTGGCGACGACGGCGGCGTCTTTCTTGTGATTTGGATATTTGGCCCAGCCGTTGAAAGCAAAATGATTGTAGGCGACTTCGCCGGATTCGTTTCGAACGCAGATGGGGCCGGAGTCTCGCATCCATCCGCGATCCGTGGGGACGCGGAAGAAATCGACGGCATCGAGATTGGCGCCAGACTTTTTCAGCATGCTTCGAACACGCGATTCGGCGGCGCGGGTTTCGACAAGAAGATAAACGCGCTCCACTTGTGAGAGGTGGCGGACGATTTCGGCAAAGGCCCAGGGAATTGGCGCGAATTTTCCAGGCCAGTCCGTTAGTTCGTGCGGCCAGCCGAGCCATGTGGCTTCGTGGGGTTCCCATTCGGCGGGCATCCGGAAACCGAGTGCGTGCGGCGTCTTCGATTGAGGAAGCGTCTTCATTGGGAAAGTGAATTTAACACAGAGGTTGCAGAGAGCGCAGAGAAGAACAATCTATTTGTCGCCGAGCCAGCGGTTGAGGATGGGTTGATAGGCGTCGATGCGGCGGTCACGGAGAAACGGCCAGTTGCGGCGTGTTTCTTCGCTCTTGGCGGGGTCGCACTCGACGACGAGGATTTCTTCCTTGTCGTTCGAAGCTTCCGCGACGACTTGTCCGAAGGAATCGGCAACGAAAGAATTGCCCCAAAATTCCAAACCAGGATCGCCATTCTCGGGTTTGCCTTCATATCCGACGCGATTCACGACGGCCGCATAAACGCCGTTGGCGATGGCGTGACCGCGCTGAATGGTCTTCCAGGCGTCGAGCTGCGCGGCGCCGAATTGCGCTTTTTCGTGGGGATGCCATCCAATGCTGGTGGGATAGAAAATCACGTTCGCGCCGGCCAGCGCCGTGAGGCGCGAACCCTCCGGATACCACTGGTCCCAGCAAATTTGCACGCCGACGCGAGCATACCTGGTATCGAAATTGGGGAAGCCGAGATCGCCGGGAGTGAAATAAAATTTCTCGTAATAGAGCGGATCGTCGGGGATGTGCATCTTGCGGTATTTCCCAAGAAAGGATCCGTCGGCATCCAAGACGGCACAAGAATTGTGATAAATACCGGGAGCACGGCGCTCGAAGAGGGAGACGACTAGCGCGACCTTCTTCTCTTTTGCAAGCTGCGCGAGTTTTCCGGTTGTAGGACCAGGAATGGATTCGGAGAGGTTGAAAAGGTCGGCGTTTTCCGTGCGGCAAAAGTATTCGCCGAGAAACAGTTCGTGAAGTGAAATGATTTGCGCGCCGCGAGCGGCGGCTTCGCGGATTTTCTCCGTTGCCCGCGCGAGATTCTCTTCCGCGTTCTTCGTGCATTTCATCTGCACGAGCCCGATGGTAAATTTGTCTGCCATGAAAATTAGTTTAGCATGGGCGGGAAAGAAAAATATTTTGCGCGCATTTTGTAGTATCTTGTGCGCAGCGTTTTTAATATCAACCAGCATCAAGAGCGCGCATTTCATGCGCGTGGCGGAATTCTTTTATTAATTCGGGGTTTATTTTCGTCGAGGAGACGCGATGGCGAAGCAGCAAAAAAAAACTGTGACAGGGAGAGTGCTCCATGATCCAGTGAAGGATAAACTCCGGCCGATGTTCCCACTGGATTTGTCCAAATGCCGCACCGTCGATGAACTGGTCCGCGCCATGGGCGACACCGCGTTCACCGGGCGGCAAATCGGCGACGCCGCCGATGTTTTTGAAGGCATGGCGCGCGACAAGGATTGCTTCGTGGTGATGACGCTCTCCGGCGCATTGACGGTGGGTAAGATGGGGCTGGTCTTCTGCGACCTGATCGAATCGGGCGTTGTAAAAGCGATTGTTTCGACGGGCGCACTGATGGCGCACGGCCTTGTCGAGGCCACGGGGTACTCGCATTTCCGATACAACCCAAAGATGGGCGACAGTGAACTTTTCCAAGCCGGGTATAACCGCGTTTACGATTCGCTGGAGCCGGAGACGAATCTCGATCACGTTGAAGATGTGATGGACCACGTTCTCGACGAATGGGAAGCGGAGGACATTGCCTGCAGTTGGAAGCTCCACCGGCGCATCGGCGAGTATTTGCACAAGACGGCGCCGGGGCGGGGAATCCTGAAATCCGCGTACGAGCATAATGTTCCCATTTTTGTTCCGGCGTTCAGCGATTCGGAGCTGGGTATTGACTTTGCGCTGCACAAGATTGCGCGGCTGCGGGATAAGCGGCCAGTATTGCGGTTCGATCCATTCGAAGATTTTGAAAAGTTTGCCGATACCATGCTGGCCACGAAACGAATGGGAATCCTGACTGTCGGCGGAGGAGTGCCACGCAACTGGTCGCAGCAATTCGGCGTTTATGCGGAACTGCTGGCGCGGCGCGGCTACAAAAAACTTCCGCTGAAGCGCTACAACTACGGCGTGCGCATCTGCCCGGAGCCGGTGCATTGGGGCGGCCTCAGCGGCAGCACATACACGGAGGCTGTTTCGTGGGGCAAATTTGTGCCGCCAGAAGAAGGCGGACGTTTCGCGGAAGTTTTCGATGACGCAACGGTGGCGCTGCCGTTGATCGTCAGGGCCGTACTGGAGAGGATTGGCTACTTTAAGTGAGACGAGCGACGTGTCCGCGGGCCCAAGTCATTTGCAGAAGGAGAACCGAAATGAAGCGAATCCTGCTGGCGGGCATTCTGGGCGGCTTGACTCTGTTTGCCTGGACGTTTGTGGCGCACCAATTCCTCGGGCTCGGTGAAATGGGCGTGGGCGAGATTCCTAACGAAGCGCCTGTGCTGAGTTCGATGCGAGGAGCCATTCCGGAAGCTGGTTTCTACATTTTTCCAGGCGTAGGACTGGGTCCGAACGCAACCATCGAGCAGCAAAAAGCAGCCATGCCGGAATACATGAAGAAATATGGACAATCCCCGCATGGAGTCCTGGTTTACCATCCGGCGTCAGGTCCGTTTAACTTTGGTGCGGCGCTGGGCCGCGAATTTGCACTCAATGTTCTGCAGGCATTGCTTGCCGCGTGGCTTGTATCGTGTGCCGCTAGCGGACGAGGTTATTCGGCGCGCGTGGGGATCGTTGTCGTCGCGGGCGTACTTGTCGCGATCAGCACGAACGTTGAATATTGGAACTGGTATGCATTTCCAGGAAACTACACCGCCGGGTACATGACCACGCAAATTGTGGCGTTTGTGCTGGCGGGTTTTGTCATCGCCGCTATCGTGAAGAGCGAGACGGTTGCCAGGAGTTGACGGATGGCCCAAGCAAAGTCGAAAACGATCTATGACGTACATCCAAGCGTATCGATGGTGCAGAAGTGGCTGGCGGAGCTAAGAGAAAAAACGGGGCGCTCCATGGAAGAATGGCTCGCGCTGGTGAAGAAGGAAGGGCCGAAGGACGAGAAGTCCCGGCGCGAATGGCTTAAGACCAAGCACAAGATGGGCACCAACAAGGCATCGTGGATTGCGGAACGAGCGGAAGGAAAAGGCTGGGAGGACACGCCGGAAGCGTACTTGGAGGCGGCGGTTCGATACGTGGAAGAGCAGTACGCAGGTCCGAAAGAGAAGCTGCGGCCGATTTATGATGAGCTGCTGGCGCTTGGTAAATCGCTCGGCGATGACGTGAAGGCGTGCCCGTGCAGAACGATTGTGCCGCTTTACCGCGAGCATGTATTTGCACAGATCAAGCCCACAACGAATTCACGAATCGATCTCGGCTTCGCGTTGACGCACTACAAAGGAAAGTTGCCGAAGCGGCTGATCGACACGGGCGGCCTGGCGAAAAAAGACCGCATCACGCATCGCATCGAAATTATGGCGACGGAACAGATCGATGGCGAAGTGAAAAAGTGTCTGAAGACGGCGTATGACCTGGACACCTAGACTTTTTTAGGGTATTTCGAGCCGCGTGCCTGCACCCGCGTAAAGATAATCATCGCCGAAGGCTTTTTGCAAACGCAGAAACGCGGGTTCGCCGGTGCAGTGGCCGGGGGCGACCTTTTCGAGTTTCCATTTGTTCTTCAGGCTGTCCACGAGCCGGTCAATTTCGGGTTCCGGCGTGCTGACGAGATGAAGACCGCCGCAAAGAAAGTGCACGTGCGGATCAATCGCAGACGCCGCCCGCAAGATTTCCTCAATTCCCGGATGCGAGCAACCGACAATGACGGACAAGCCATCGGGACTTCGGAGAACGAGTGACAGTTCACGCAGTTCGAGAGTACCGGGAGTCTTCGAGATGGTGAAAACGATGAAGATACCCGGAGAAATTTCGGTCAATTTGTCAACCAGCTGGAAGTTCCCGCCATTCCAGGGATATCCAGTCGGAATCTTGTCCGGATATTTCCCATCGTAATAGCGCATGCGCTCGGGGAGGGAAACAACCGGCTTAATCAGTGTAGGCGGAGCAGCGCCGCCGAAGATGCCGAACGATTCCATCGGAGCATAAATAGGAACGTTTGGGTTTACGGAAAGAAGGTATTTCAGTCCTGTGGTGTGGTCCGAATGGCGGTGAGAAATCACAACAAAATCCAGCTTGGAGAGGTCCGCGCCAAGGGCTTTGACGTTGTGCTCGAAGGTCGCCGCGTTGTTTCCGGTGTCGAAGAGTATGCGCTTGCCGTCGTGCTCGACGAGAGCCGAAAAGCCCCAGTCTTTCGTGACCGCTTTGTTGTCGGAAAACGCGTCATAGAGAATCGTGACGCGATCCTTGGTTTCAGCATGCCCAGAAATTGCAAGCAGGAAAAAAGCTACCGTGAGCGCGAAGAGTCCGCGAATGACTTTCATCGAAAGCCTCCCAGGAAAAACCAGTAAAGCGTCTTAGTCGTCTTCGCCGATGAGGATGGCGGCGCCAAGGACAGTGGTCCAGAGGCCGCGCTTGTCGCCGACGGCGGATTGCGTGACGTTCATGGTGCGGACGATTTTGTTGGAGATGCGATAGACCTCTTTT
>Ga0137360_10002493_pt1 | contig 11034 bp, 8 predicted proteins | sample Mad1_60_16metaG_FD_104924 | JGI IMG/M metagenome (GOLD analysis project Ga0137360, IMG submission 104924) | Vadose zone soil microbial communities from Angelo Coast Range Reserve, California, USA - Mad1_60_16 metaG | ecosystem: Environmental > Terrestrial > Soil > Vadose zone | place: USA... | reverse complement strand
TCTTCATTGGGCCAGAAGCGCCGCGCCAGCGCCTCGCTGATCAGCGCCGCGCCGGGCCGCCCTGCCGAATCCGCATCGCTCAGGTCTCGCCCGCGTATCACCGGCACGTGCATAGCCTTCAAGTAGCCGGGGCTGATCAGCCGCACGTCGACCTCCGGCTGCTCAGACATCGGCAGCACCGGACGCCCTTCAATCGAAAACGGCTGGTGCGATCCTCCGTCGCTCAACGGCAGGGAATCGATCACGCCCGCGGAGTCGACGCCCGGAAGCGCGCGCACACGCTGCAACACTTCCTGGAAAAAGTTGACCTGTCCGGCAGGCGCAGAGAACCGGTCAGCAGGCACCACCACATCCATCGTCAAAACATTCGCGGAATCGAACCCCGGCTTAACGCTGCGCAATTCCCACAAAGTCCGCACCATCAGCCCCGCGCCAATCAGCAGCACCAGAGAAAGCGCCACCTCGGAGACCACCAGCACATTGCGGGTCTTGCCCCCGCTCGCATCCGAGCTGCCGCGGCTCCCTTGCTTCAGCGCCTCGTTTACATCTGTGCGCGTAAAGCGCAGCGAAGGAATCAATCCGGCAAGCACGCCCGTCAGAATCGAAACGACCAGCGTGAACACCAACACCTGCGTGTCCAGTGTGACCTCAACAAACCGAGGCAGCCGATCCGCCAGCAGTTTCACCATCAGCCCGATGCTCAGACGTGCCAGCAGCAAACCGAGCGCCCCGCCCGCCACAGACAGCACCACCGTTTCTGCCAAAATGTGCCGCACGATCGCTGCTCGACCGGCACCCAATGCCGTGCGAATGGCAATCTCCTTGCGCCGCGCCAAGGTTTTCGCCAAGACAAGGTTGGCCACGTTCGCGCACGCAATCAGCAAAACGAAAGCCACAGCTCCGAACAGCACCAGCAGCGCCGGCCGAATGTCACCCACCAACTGCTCCCGCAAAGGAATAGCGGTCGCGCCCCAGCCTTTGTCATCTTCGGGATACTGTTGCTCGAGCCGCGCGGAAATCGCGCCAAGCTCCGATTTCGCCTGCTCGATCGCGACGCCCGGCTTCAAACGCGCAATCGCCATATAGTTGTGATTGCTTCGCACCGCACGGTCTTCGTTGGACCAGGCAAGAGGAACCCAGACCGGTGCCCAGCCAGGAAGACGAAATGACTCAGGCATTACGCCCACTACTGAATAGGGTTGCGAGTTGATCGTGATGTCGCGTCCAACAATGTTGGCATCGGATCCGAAATGGTCGCGCCAAAACTTATAGCTCAGCAGGATGACTTTGCTGCCGCCCGCTGCATTTTCGTCAGCCGTAAATGTCCGGCCCAGCAGCGGCCGCACACGGAGCAGCGAGAAAAACTCAGGAGATACAGCCGCCCCCAAGATCGCTTCCGGCCGTTCTCGGCCCCCAAAAGTAAAGCTGCGGCCGCCATACGCCGCCATCGCTTCAAACGACGAGCTTTGCCGCTGCCAATCGAGATAGTTGGCCGGCGAGATCGAGAAGAGCGTTAAACCAGGGAAGCTCTTGGCCGGAGGGATGTGCCAAAGCTGCACAAGCCGCGAAGGCTCCTCGTATGGCAAGGGACGAAGCAGCGCGGCGTTCACAAGCGAGAAAATGGCGGTGTTCGCGCCGATGCCCAACGCAAGCACGAGAATCGCGCCGAGCGCAAAGCCGGGGCTGCGTCGCAGCGCACGGAATCCGTAGCGAAGATCGGACATCCAGTTCAGCATCGAAATAACCTCTGCGGTTTCAGCGTGGAGTCACACACGCCCGTAGCCAGATATAAAGGAAACGCATTCAGGAGACTAATGTTTCGTCTTTTTCCGAACTTTAGAACGGGTTTGGAGGATTTACCGTGGCAGCCGAAGCCGGGCCTCGCAGCCCTTCTGTCCTCGGCGATTCTGCAGGGTCAGCGTGCCCCCGTGAGCCTCAGCGATTTGCCGGCTAAGGGCCAGCCCGATTCCAGTGCCGCCCGGCTTGGTGGTAAAAAACGGAACGAACACATTGGCCGTATTCTGGATACCCGGCCCATCGTCGGTCACCCAAACTTCCAGTTGCGAGTCCTGGCTCGACCACCCCACGTTGGCCTGCGAGCCGCATTCCAGCACCGCGTCCGCGGCGTTGCGCAGCAGATTGATCAACAATTGTTCCAACTGGTCCGCATCGCCTGAAATCGTTACTTCCGGCCCTTCCTGTATCTTGACCTTCACGCGAGTCTCCAGCATCGCCACCCGCGAAATCCAGTCGTGGACGCTGAGCGGAGCAAGCTTCGGCGCAGGCAGCCGCGCCAGCCGCGAATACGCCGCCATAAAGCGGCCCAGCGCTTCCGTCCGAGACCGAATGATGCCGAACCCCTGCTGAATATCGTCGAGCAGCGCGCGATTCTTTTCCGGATGCAGGTCGCCCTCGTTGCGCAAAGAATTCAGGCCGCTCTCCAGGCTTTGCGCCACCGACTGAATCGGCGCGAGCGAATTATTCAGCTCATGACCCATTACGCGAATCAGTCGCTGCCAAGCCTGCCGCTCTTCATCGCGCAGCGCGCGGCTCAGATCGCTGAGCACAACCAAGTGATGCGGCAAGCCCGCCTGGCGAAAAGAACCGCGCCGCATTCCCCAGCGCCCCGAGCCTCCGGGAAATGTCAGCTCCATAGTGCGGACGGGTTCGCCTTCAAGAGAAGCGCCAAGACCCAGCTCCGTCGCAGTAAACCCAAGCAGCCGCTCGACAGGACGCGCGAGCAGCCGTTCGCCAGCGCGATTGACCAATCGCAGCTTGTTTTCATTGTCGAACGTAAAAATCGCCACATCGATCTCTTCCATCACCGTGCGCAGCAACGCAGTTGCTTCCAGCGCGCCCAGCCGCTGTTCGCGCAACGTCTCGCTGAGCGAGTTCACTTCGATCATCACTTCGCCCATTGCGTCGTCCCGGCTCGCACCGCGCGCGCGCACGGAAAAATCCTCTTCGCGCATGGCGGCAAGCAGGTTGGACAATGTTTGCAAAGAGAAAACGACGCGGTGACGCACCGAAAACGCGAAGCCCAGCCACAGTCCAGTGATGAGCAACCCCAGAGTCCAGATCGTGCGAGAGGAATAGTCGCCGGTGCACAGCAGAATCAACGCGATGGCGGAGCCCGGCAGGCCCGCTGCGACGGCCAGCAGTTGAATCCGGTGTTCGTAACTAAGAGGCTTCATGCCTGGGGCGGCTTCATTCCAAGCCGTGTTTTTGCAAGCGGCGATACATCGCGCTACGGCTCAGGCCCAGCGCCTTTGCGGCTTGGCTGACGTTGCCGTCGTGGCGCGCCAGCGTGCGCTGAATGAGGTGATGCTCCACTTCGTCGAGGCTCATTTCCTCGAGGCGGGCGCTAGTGCCCGGCGCGGCCGCACGCAGACCCAAATCGGCGGCGCGCACCAGTGGCCCGGTCGCAAGCAGCACACCACGCTCGATCGCGTGGTCCAGTTCACGCACATTGCCCGGCCACGGATGCTCGTGAAGCACCTGCGCGGCCACGGGATCGAATCCGCTGATCGTTTTGCGGTAGCGCTGCGCGTAGCCGCGCAAAAAATGATGCGCGAGCAAGTCGATGTCCTCTTTGCGCTCGCGCAGCGGCGGCAAATGAATCTCGATCGTGTTCAACCGAAAAAGCAAATCCTGCCGAAAGCGCCCGCTAGCAGCTTCCGCGGTAACATCCACATTGGTTGCGGCAATAACGCGTACATCGACGCGCCGCGTACTTGAAGAGCCAACGCGTTCGAGTTCACCCGTTTCCAGGACGCGGAGCAGCTTGGCCTGCAGCTTCAGCGGCACGTTCGCAATCTCGTCGAGAAACAACGTGCCGTTATCGGCCAGCTCAAAGCGCCCCACGCGATCCACGCGCGCATCGGTAAATGCGCCTTTCACATGCCCAAACAGTTCGCTCTCGAACACGCCTTCCGAAAGCCCGCCGGCGTTCACCGTAACCATGGGGGTATTCGCGCGCGGAGATAGCGCATGCAGCGTCTGCGCAACCACTTCTTTGCCCGTACCGTGCTCGCCGGTAATCAGCACGTTGGCATCGGATGGTCCGATACGCCCAATAATATCCAGCACCGGACGCATCGCCGCGGACTCCGCGATCATGGTCGGCCGCGATTCAGCGCGCAGCAAACGATTTTCCGCTTCGAGGCGCGATGCTTGCCGCAGGGCTTGCCGCAAATCAATCTGCGTGCGAATCACGGTGATCAAGCGATTGTTTTCCCACGGCTTGGGAATAAAATCGCGCGCGCCGCGGCGCATGGCTTCCACGGCAACTTCCACGCTGCTCCACGCGGTCATCACAATTACGGGTAAGGTGCTATCCATCATCTGAATCCGCGGCAGCAAATCCAATCCTTCCTGGCCGGAGGTGGTGTCGCGCGCGTAATTCAAGTCCATCAACACCGCATCGAACTCGCGCGCCTCGAGCGCCGCCAAAGCCTCGGTCGGCGAGGCCGCGCCGTGAATCTCGTAGCCTTCGCGTCGCAGCAGCAAACGAAGCGCGTCGCGAATGTCCGATTGATCGTCCGCAACAAGCACGCGATGAGGATGTGAGTTAGTCGGTTTCATTCCGCCCGTAGCCTGGTTTTAGTCCGCCGTTATTCAAAGTCTATTCTATAGCCCTACCCAAACACCACAAACCGCGCCGCATCGCCGGGCCTACTCCCTGCCGCACAATCCGGGAACACTCCTACGCGTAGCGCAGCGCAACTATCGGATCTACGCGGGAAGCGTGGCGTGCCGGCAGAAAGCCCGCCAGCACAGCGACTAAGGCGAGCAAGGCCGCAGCAGAAATGCCTTGCAGCAGGGTCCTCATGCCAGTCCCTCCGTTAGGGTCAGATATCTTAGAAACGATGGAGAAGCATAAGGCGTTTCCGCTTGTTTCTGTCATCGACCGAGGCAGCTTGCCGTGGCATTCCGGCTGGCGCGCAAGAGAATTTGTAGAGGCCGCGGGTTTTACCGGAGTCGAGGCACGGCATTTCTACTGATGGGCGGAGCTTAGATACTGGTCTTACGCTTGCGTACTACCAGGCGTTGTACGGCGTGCCATCGAAAGGAGAGACTTTGTCCGAATTGGAATGTACATCGACGATTCCGGTCGTTGACTGATCGGGGCTCATTACTGTGTCGCCAACATCAACGTGCCAGTCTTTCGCATTTGTTATCGGGTCTGTTGGAATTTCGCGAAGATACTGCGATTGCGGATTGACCAAGTCCTCCAGCGATTGCGGCGCTGCTTCTTTGTCGAGGGTGTAATGATCAATGGCCTGCCGCATGACAGTAAGGTCGCTGCGCAGGGTAGCTTCTTTCGCGCGGTGCACCGAGCGCTGATACATCCCGGCGGCGATGCCGATCAAGATCATCATGATCGCCACCACGATCATCAGTTCCAGAATCGTGAAGCCGCGCTCTGTCAATCCGCTCGACGCTCGCGCTTTCGCCCCTGCGCATTGCGGGAACGCAATCAATCGTCGTTCAGGTGAGCTAGATTGTTCTACCTTGCTCATGCTCTCTTACCAGTTTGCGTATCGCGTGCCGTCGCTCGCCGTGGCCTGCGATTTCGAGTACACGTCAAAAACATTTTTCCCGCACCAACTCGTCGAGTCAGGATCGTCCGACACGCACCGCAAGCCCCAGTCGGATTGACCCGTCATCGGGTCGACCGGAATGCGCCGGAGAAATCGAATCTTCTTGTCGTCGCCTGCACCCAGTTTCACGCCCTTGACGAGTGTCTCCAGATCGGGTGGATATCCTTCGCTGCCCACTTCCACGCGGATCTTGTTGGAGTCCGCCAGGTCTTTGTACCGGTCGACTGCGTCTTTCATCTGCCGTAATTGGTAGCGTAGCAACTCCTCTTTTTTGTGGATGATGGTGTAGCGCGCAACCGGCAGCGCGGCGGAAGACAGAATCATCAGTATGGCGCACGCGAGAATCAATTCCAGCAGAGTCATGCCCTGTTGGGAATGACTTCGGCCGCCAGACTTGTGAATTTTGCCCATACCACAACCTTTTTCGACTAGGGCTGGACTTGCACCGTGGCCTCGCCCGTCACCAGCGCGATGGGTTTTTGCTGCGAGTCCTTGGCGTTCACTTGCACGATGGACAGGTTTGAAGCGCCTGGTGCAATGGCCTTTACGACGATCCCCATGATTGTGCCCGTGCCGTTGACGCCCGCGGTATTCGGCTGGCGCGTCGCGGAAATAATCGCTTGCCCGTGTGGCTTGTCAGCTTGGTTTGCCGACCCGCATCCAGAGCAGACGATGGCGATCTCCTGGTTTCCGCCCGATAGGAACCCTCCGTGCTGCACTTCTTCCACGCTGATTACCGCGGGGTTGAATTGCAGGAGGAACGGAATCGAAAACAGGTCTTTTACATTTTCGACCACGACGCCGATCGTTTGCGTCTGCCCAACCTTCAGCGACGCGCTGCGCGGCTCAAATCGGATTTGCGAAGCATTTGCGCCGCCAGGAACGGTTGTTGCCGCTCCCAACGCGCTGGGCACGGTAGGCGGTGCCCCTTGCGCGGAAGGGACCGTTGCCGCGCCTGGAGCCTGTTGCGCGGCACCCTGTTGCGTCGGCCGCAACTCGGAATTTGGCGAGCGTACTTCCGCTTCGCGGCGCACCTGCACTTGCGACTCCGAGCCGGTATACAGGGGCCGCAAATTCGCGCGGGTCCATTCCGGCATGCGGACAATGTGCGGCGTCAGTATGATCAGGATCTCGTCATCTTCGCTATTGTGTATGTCCTCCGAGAAGAAATAGCGCAACAGCGGCAGGTGTGCCAGTCCAGGCCATCCGTTGAGTGTTTTCGTATCGCTTCGTGTTATCAAGCCTCCGAGGACGTTCGCTTCGCCTTCCTTCAAACGAATCTCGTGCTCTATCTTGCGTTGACTGATAATCGGCTGCGAAATCCCTCCAATTGGAGACTGCCCAGTCACGGAAGATACTTCCACGCTCAACTTCATACTTATCTCGTGGTTCGGATGGATGCGCGGTGTGATGTCTACGTTGACGCCCACGTCTTGATACTGAAATTGTGTGTTCACCAGCGGGTTCACAAATCCAGTGCCAGCCGTACCGCCGACGCCGACGCCTGCCTGAAAGCTTCCGGTAGCAATCGGCACTTTATCGCCGATACGCAGCTTGGCCGGCTGCCCGTCCACGGAGCGGACTTCCGGATTCTGAATAATCTTCGTGGTGGAATCATTTAGTAGGGCATTGGCCGTGAAGCTCGGCAAAGTGACGGCATAATCTGTGCCGGTAAGATGCCCCAGCTGCTGCAGCGTGATGGCGTTGGTGGTGGTCGTCCCGGTGGTGCCGGTGGTTGGGGTCGTGGTTGTCGTGGTGCCAGGCGGAACTACCTGGATGCTGGCCGTTTGCCCCGGCAAAATTCCAAGGCTGCGGGCTTTGTCCACGCGCGCTTCGATGACCTGCACCTGAATCACGACTTCCGGTTTGGCCTTGTCGATGTCGGTGATCATTTTTTCCGCAACCAGGAGCTTGTCGGGAGAATCCCGAATGACGATCGCGTTCTGCCCGTTGATCTGGAATATGCGTTTCAAATCCAGCAACTGGCGCAGTCCCGTCACAATTTCCGTTAAATCCTGTGCTTGCACCGTATTCGAGAGATAGAAGGTGCGCACGATGTTCTCTTCATAGTCACGGCGCTTCGCCGGCTGATCGGGAATCACGAAGATGATGTTTTCCGTTACCGGCTTCCAAAAAGCCTTGCTCTGCAGGGACACGATATCGAGCGCCTGCTGCAACGTGACATTGTTCAGTTGTACGGGGATTCGTCGTGCAGGGAAGTCGGGGTCAAAAATTACCGTTACGCCGGCAAGCTTCGCGATCGTTTCGAACACGATCTTCGCGTCATTCGTCATTGATAGGCTGATCGCCGTGTTGGGAAGGGGCTTAAGTTCCGGCGGCATGGAAGCCAGCGGCTGCTCTTCGCTGCCTTCGCCCTTTGGCGGCTCCGTAGCCGCATTGTTCGCGCGATTCTTCTCTTCGATTTCTTTCACCGTCTTGCGAAATTCCTGCTCGGCAATGGGGCTGGACGGATCAATAGCCGCGGCGCGCTGCAATTCGGAAGCCGCGGCTTCCAGTTGGCCACGCTCGCGCAGCCTAATGCCATTTTTCACATGCAGCGCACTGGCTTCAAACCTTGCCTGGTTGAATTTAATCAGGTATTCGGCGTTCTCGGGGTCGGCCTTCAGCGCTTTCTGATAGTAATCGTAGGCAGCGTCGTAATCCTGAAGATGCTCGGCCTTTCGCCCTTGAGTGTAGTCCTTCCTACTCTTTGGGCAACCTGCCGCCAGAAACACGGCACCGAGGCATAAAATCAGCTTGCTGAAACGACGCATGCACTCTCCATTTTCCCTCAAAATTGGCGAATTGAGTCTAGCATCGGGTTAGAGGTCGGACAAGGTTCGGCGGGTTGGCTGCCTTGCATAGAGTAACCCCTCACAGCTAAGATTTAATTTTACCCGCTACGTGATTGGATCTAGTGCCGAAGCCACCGAAAAAGACCGAAAAGGCCGAAAAAAGCAAAGAGCAGATCGTGGCGCAAAACCGCGCCGCGTCCTACAACTACCATTTGCTGGAGAAGTATGAAGCGGGACTGGTGCTCCACGGCACGGAGGTGAAGGCTTTGCGCGAAGGAAAGGCGAATATCCGCGACGCATTCGTCGATTTCAAGCCCAGCGGCCCCTGGCTGGTAAACGCACACATTGCTCAATACTTGCCTGGCGGGCCTTGGAACCACGAACCACTCGGATCGCGGAAGCTGCTGCTGCACAAGAATGAAATTCACAAGCTGGCTGGCCGCACCGAGGCCAAGGGTTTGACCGTGATTCCTCTGCGGATATACTTTCGCGACGGCATCGCTAAATGCGAGATCGCATTGGCGCAAGGCAAGAAGACTTGGGATCGCCGCCAGGACGAGCGCACCAAGGAAGCGCGCAGGGAAGCGGAACAAGCGATGTATCGCAACCGGAGGCGATAATCACATCATGCAGATCACGTTGGAAACCAAGCCGTTTGCTACGATCGAGGCCGATGCTTTGGTCTCCTATGTATTTGAAAATGCCGATCCGGTTCAGGGGCGCATCGCGGAGCTTGATCAATTCGCGGAGGGACTGCTCCGGAAGCTGGCCACCAGCGGGGAGCTTACCGGCAAGCCGCTGGAGATGACCTTGGTGCATGCGCCGCGCGGGCTGAAAGCCTCGCGTTTGCTGTTGGTCGGAGCAGGGAAGCGGGAAAAATTCGATGCGGCCGTGCTGCGTAAGATTGCGGGGGCTGCGCTGCGTTACCTTAAGTCGCGCGGCGTGAAACAGTTCGCGTTTGTTCTGCGCGAAAATGAATCCGCGGAAACTGCCGCGCAAGCTGTTGCCGAGGGCGCTCTGACCGCGAATTTTGAATCCGACAAGTACAAGACGGAGAAAAAAGACGCTAAGGCTGTCGATTCCATCGCATTGACTGGCTTTCCAGAGCAGGAGCGCGGCGCAGCCGAAAAGGGTTTGGGGCGCGGACGCGTTATAGCGGACTCGCAGAACTTCGCCCGCGATCTCGTCAACGAGCCTTCTAACAAGCTGACTCCCAAGACTTTGGCTGAAAAAGCGGAAGCGATGGCGAAGGAAGCCGGGCTCAGCGTCGATATTCTTGACGAAAAGCGCATCGCCGATCTGAAAATGGGGGCTCTCCTCAGCGTTGCGCAGGGCAGCGTCGAGCCTCCGCGCATGATGGTTGTTACCTACACGCCGGCCAATCCGAAGCCGGGAGCGCCGGTTATCGGCCTCATCGGAAAAGCGGTCACGTTCGATACCGGCGGCATTTCGATCAAGCCGTCGGACGGCATGGAAAAAATGAAGTACGACATGGCAGGCGGCGCGACCATGCTCGGCGTGATGCGCGCGCTTGCGGCGCTAAAGCCAAATGTCAAAGTGATTTGCGTTGTGCCCAGCACCGAAAATATGCCCGGTGGCCGAGCGCAAAAGCCCGGCGACATTCAGACTGCCATGTCCGGCAAGACCATTGAGGTGCTCAACACGGACGCCGAGGGGCGTTTAATTCTGGCGGACGGCATTCACTACGCGAAGCAGCTCGGCGCTACGCACTTGATTGATGCTGCCACCCTTACCGGCGCTATTGTTGTCGCCCTAGCGAACGTGAACGTGGGCGTGTTTGGCTCCGACCAGGCGTTTACGGACAAATTCCTTGCCAGCGCAAAGGCTGCCGGGGAAAAAATGTGGCAGATGCCGCTCGATGACGAATACCGCGAATTCATCAAGGGCACTGTCGCCGACATCCAGAACATCGGGAGCGGCAAGGGTGGCGGCGCGATTACCGGCGCGATGTTCATCAAGGAATTCACCGGCGACTCGCCGTGGATTCACCTCGATATCGCCGGGACGGCCTGGAACGACGACGCCAAGCCTTGGCTGGCCAAAGGCCCGACTGGCGTAGCCCTGCGCACGCTGATCAACCTCGTGATGTCTTATTGAGCCTCAGCGGTGTGATTCATTCCATTGCAGCATCAAGCGAGAGTCAGTAGAATCGCGCGTGCTTAATTCCTGGGAACTCAAAAGATTTCTAATGCCCAATCGGACCGGAGCGATTTGCTTGTTCGCCGTGCTTTCAGTCGGTCTGCCAAGATCGACGTCGGCCCAGACTGCGCCGACTTTCGTCGGCATCCGAACGTTTCTCAGCGCACCCTATCAGCCTGATCTTGAGAAGCTCGATGCGGATTTCGCTGTGCTCGGCGTTCCCTTCGATGAAGGCACGTGGGGCCAGCCAGGCGAGCGCTACGGACCGCGGGACTTGCGAGAGAATTCGCAGGAATACGCGCACGATCTCACCGAAGGGTTCTACTACATCGATGGCGATCGCACTCTGATAAAAGGCAAGCGCTGGGTGGATGTCGGCGACGTAATTGTCTATCCGACCGTGCCTGCCGAAACGAATCAGAAAATTACGGACGCGGTCAAAGCGATTCTCAGAAAGAAATCATTTCCGATTATCC
>Ga0137360_10002488_pt1 | contig 11051 bp, 7 predicted proteins | sample Mad1_60_16metaG_FD_104924 | JGI IMG/M metagenome (GOLD analysis project Ga0137360, IMG submission 104924) | Vadose zone soil microbial communities from Angelo Coast Range Reserve, California, USA - Mad1_60_16 metaG | ecosystem: Environmental > Terrestrial > Soil > Vadose zone | place: USA... | reverse complement strand
TACAGAAAGTGCGGTCGTTGCGACAAGGACCCAGCAACGAAGAGGTCGAGCTTGGGAGCATGACATCCGAGAAGCAATTTAAAAAGGTCTCGACGCAGGTCAGCAAAGCTGTAGCCCTCGGCGCTAAAGCTCTCACCGGCGGGCGTGCGAATCCGAACTTCTCAGGGCTCTATTATGAGCCCACCGTGCTCGTCGATGTGAATCACGACATGACAGTCATCCAAGAAGAGACCTTTGGTCCTGTCCTTCCGATCATAAAGGTGCGAGATGCAGAAGAAGCGTTGCGTCTGGCGAACGACTCTCGCTACGGGTTAGATGCTTGCGTATTCACGCGGGACAAGGAGAAAGCAAGCCAGATGGCCGAAAAGCTTCTTGCCGGGACAGTCTGCATCAACGACGGCCTGGTGAACTATATTATTCCCGACACGCCCATGGGTGGCGTCAAAGACAGTGGCTTCAGTCGCCGACACGGCGCGGAAGGCATTCGCAAATACTGCTATCAGAAATCCATCGTCATCGACCGTTTTGGACTGAAAAGTGATTTCCCGTGGTTCCCTGCCAGTGAAAAAAAGACAACGCAAATGCGGCGCCTGATTAGCTTGCTCTGGCGCTCCGGCTGGAAAAACAAATTTCGCTTGCCTAATCGCTCCGCGAAAAACTGAATCCCTTGAACTCCATAGGCGATTCGACTAAGTAGAATTGATATTCTTGAGTCCACCAAAGGAGAATTTGCATGGCTAAGGATCTACCCGGTTTCATCGCCCAAGAGGGGGCAAAAAGAGAGGGCTCGGTCATCCGTGAGAAAAACTTCATCGACGCGAACAATTATGAGACCGTTGCCTATCTAAAACACCTCGATATCCGTAACGAACCCAAGATGGTCTTGTTCGAAAACGTTCCTGCATTAAACGGCAAGAAATCTGAGTTTTCGCTTTTTTACAATCCGTGGGTGACCCGGCAGTATGTCGCCGATTCCCTGGACATGGGAGACATTAAATCCAGCATGGACGTGAGCCTGGAAGTCGCCAGACGGGAATTGCAGCCTGGCTCGGTGGAAGTGATTCCACCTGAGAAGGCGCCGGTCAAACAAGTAGTCCTGACGGGCGACAAGGCCGACTTGAGAACTTTACCGATTCCCATGCATCAGAAAGACGATGCCGGAGCCTACCTGACCATGGCTTGCGCCATGAAGGGGTTGAACAGCGACTTCTACGATATCACGTTTACGAAAAACAAGTTCTACGAACCGCGCCGTATGAGTTTCTCCGCCCACAAGCATCATCATTTGGAAGCCATGACCTGCGAATATGAAGCCGAGAATAAGCGCGCTCCGGTGATCGTCATTTTGGGTCATCACCCGGCCTTTTATCTCTCCACGTGCTGCATGACCCCGATGGGCAACAACGACTATTTAACCGCCTCCGCGTTTCTGAACGAACCCTTGCGGCTCACCCCCTCGACCACGTGGGGCGATAAGTTTCTTGTCCCTGCGGATGCCGAAGTGATCATTGAGGGCGAGATTCCTCCACACGTCCGCGATACCCAGAACCCCTTTGGTGAAATCCTCGGCTATTACCAAGTAGAAATGCAGGTGCCGGTCATTGAAGTCACGGCTATCACCTATCGACGGAACGGGATCGTTGAAGACTTCTGGCCGGGCCACATGGACCACTGGAACCTCGGGAGTATCCCCAAAGAAGGAAGCGTATATAACGTCATCAAGAAAAATATTCCCGGGATCAAGGCCATTCATCTCCCCCCTTCCGGCGCGGGACGCTGCATCGCCTACATCTCCATCAAAAAGGAATTCGAAAACGAGCCCAATAAAGCCGGCATGCAGGCCTTCGTCGAAATGCCCAACCTCAAGCTCGCGGTCATCGTCGACGACGATGTGGACGTCTTCAACGAGCGGGAGGTCATGTGGGCAGTGGCCACCCGAGTCCACTGGGACAAGGACATCGAGATTATCCGTGAAGTGCAGAGCTTCCGCGGCTGGCTGGGCGACTCGGTAGCAATCATCGACGCGACCATCCCGTTAAAGGGCGGCTGGCCCCAACGCAACGAAGTCCATCCGGAGGCCTTCGAGCGCGTCGCCAAGTTTTTCAAATAGGAGGACGACACATCATGGCCGACACGATCAAGTTCATCTATAAAGCGACCTGAACAACCTGCCGCAAAGCAAGAAGTTTCTTGCAAGCGAAGAAAGTCGATTTTGAAGAACGAGAATACGGCAAGAACCCGTTCACGGAGAAAGAGTTGCGGGATATCATCGGCGATGATCCGATCCAGCCATTTTTGAATACTCGCACACCGCTTTATCGCGAAAAGAACATGAAGCAGAAACCGCCGTCGAAAGACGAAGCGATCAAGCTCATGCTCAAAGATCCGAACTTGCTGAAGCGCCCGGTGATTATCAAAGGCAAGAAAAAGCTCACGGGTTTCACCGAAGCTGAAGTCAAAAAACTGCTCTAATCGCGCGGGCAAATTTTTTCTTGATTCCGTTCTCAAGTTTCATTCCTAATGCCGAGTCCATTTTGAAATAAGGAAGATTCAACCATGAACAAGGATGTAATTTCCGGACTACCTCTTTTCAGCCGGGGGAAAGTCAGAGAGATGTATGATTTGGGCGACCATTTACTGATGGTTGCGTCCGATCGGATCTCTTGTTTCGACGTTGTCTTACCGACGGAGATTCCTGGCAAGGGGAAAGTTCTAACCAGCCTGTCTGCCTACTGGTTCAAAGTGATGGAAGACATCGCTCCCCATCACATGGTTACGACCGATGTCGACAAGTTCCCGGCGATCTGCCATCGCTACCGGAACCGACTAGAGGGACGTAGTATGCTGGTTAAACGAACCAAGCCGGCGCCCGTGGAATGTATCATACGGGGCTATCTTTTCGGCTCTGCCTGGAACGAATATCGCAAGGCCGGCAGCGTCTGCGGCATCGCGCTACCCAAGGGATTGCAGGAAGCTTCACGTTTGGAAGAGCCAATCTTCACCCCCTCGACGAAGGCCCCCGTAGGAGAGCATGACGAGAACATCACATTCGAACAGATGGTAGAGAGAATTGGCAAGAACACCGCGGCAAAAGTTCGCGATATTTGCATTGCAATCTATCTTCGGGCCAGACAGATCGCCGAATCCAAGGGGATCATTATATGTGACACAAAACTAGAAATCGGTCTTGAGAAGGACCGAGTCATAGTCATCGATGAGCTGCTTACTCCGGACTCATCTCGTTTCTGGCCCCAGGCGAATTACAAAGTCGGCACCTCTCCGGAAAGCTTTGACAAGCAGTATGTCCGTGACTACCTCCTAAATATCAATTGGGACACCAAGACACCGCCGCCGATACTGCCGCCGGAAGTGATTCGGAAAACTCAAGAAAAATACACCGAAGCCCTCAAGAAATTGACCGCCAGTTAGAAACCGGCGCCGGTGAGAAGTACACCCGCTGTGGCGGGCGGGGTGATTCTTCCGAGAAGGACCTTTCGGCTAACCCGAATTGAAGAGCCGAAGCTTGCCCGCGGTGCCTTCGCGGGTGAATTTGTAGAAATGCCAGTGGGTCACACAACGATTCATGAATTGCGCAAAGCCAAAGACACCGCTCTGATAACGCCGCACCTGTTTGAAAAAATAGCGCAGATACACGCTCCCGACTTCCTGTAGACTGCCATCTTTGAGAAGCGCCCAAAACAATTTCCCTGCTAGGATCAACCCGTATCCGAGGGCTCGCATCGCCTTGTTTTCCTTGGCCTTGGCGAACATCTCCGCCCGCCGGCGGCGAAATTCCGGATATTGATAGATTCTGAAGTATCGGTCGAGAAACGCTTGAGGTGTATAGAGCCGCTTGAGAAGCTTCCAGTACCCTTGCTGCAGTTCAGCGGGAGTCATCTGCTTAGGTACGATATTGCAATTGGCGTCATCCAGCTGTAGACGACCTTCCTTCTTCAATCTTTCAAAAAGCGGAGTCTTCGGCACCGCGGCAAGCATCCCGACCATCGCCAACAAAATCCCGTTCCCCTGAATGAAGCGGAACTGATCTTCAAAAATTGTTTCATCATCGTTATCGAATCCGACGATGAACCCGGCGCTGATATCCAATCCGGCGTTCTGAATTCGCGCCAGCTTGGCATCCAGGGAATCTCCCCGGGTGTTCTGAAACTTTTTCGTTTCATTGAGAGACGCCACTCTCGGCGTTTCAATCCCGATGAACACGGAGCGAAAATTCGCCTGGTACAGTAACTCGAGAAGCTCGGCGTCGTCGGCGAGGTTAACGCTCGCTTCCGTAGTGAGGCGCAACGGGTAACCGTGTTTCTGTTGCCACGGGATAATGAGCCGGAGCAGCTCTTTAGCCGACTTCTTGTTGCCGATAAAGTTGTCGTCGACAATAAAGCATGAAAAGAAGCCGGCTTGGCGCATTTCATCGAGCTCCTCGATAACCTGCTCGGGACGCTTTGTGCGCGGGCGGCGGCCGAAGGTCACGATGATGTCACAGAATTCACATTGAAAGGGACAACCACGCGAGAATTGCAGAGACCCGGATGCGTACCGGTCAACCTTGAGGAGGTCGACCCGAGCCTTGGGCACCCGACTCATGTCCGTGGGATTTTTTTGCTTGTAAAACTGTTTATATTTCTTGCCGGTGGCAAAACACTCGACGAATTCGGGCCAGGTCTCATCGGCCTCGCCGGAAAACAGTACGTCGCACAGGCCGTCGAAGAAGGGTTCATCCACGGAAGCGTAAGCCCCGCCAACGACCGCGAAGACCCCCATTTTACGGAGCGGTCGCAGGATCTCCCGCATGCGATCCCTTTGGACTATCATTCCCGTTACACCGACAATATCAAACCCTTTGAGGAACTCGAAGTCGATTTCCTCGACGTTTTCGTCGAGAAGACAAACCTCATGGTCCGGCACCAAACCGGCGAGATGCGCAAGTGCTCCCGTGGTCATCGTACACTTCTTGTTCCCGGGATAGAGTGGCAACGCATAGTCGAAGCCCCAATAAGAGGGCTCAAACTTAGGATTGATGAGACAAATTTTCAATCGCTTCATGGTGAATGTGAATACACCTTCCCAGCTGAACGCAAACACACCGATCAACCGCGAACAATGGGACTCTGCGTACGTACTTGGGATTCGCTTATAAGATGGACAGCTACAGATCCGCCTACGGGGATTCCCAGCTTTACGGCTCTAGTACCTTATAACAAAGTAGCCGTAGCTGCGCCACCTCCTAAGGTCCGAAGATTTGCGCGTGCGAGTGCTAGTCAAAACGAGCGGTGGTTATCACGGTCTCACCTCCGACTGTTTAGCATGTGTTGCTCCGACAACTCAATCACTCCGGACTGCCGTGCTAGGCGAGGTTTCTGAGCGAGCAGCACGACTGCTCTCTGGGTTGGCGACATAATGATCTGGCGAATCAATCAAGTTTCCTGACCCGGCTCGGCGAAGTCCGCACCGCTGGGTAAGCTCGTGTCGATCGCCCGGTGAAAGGTGTGTTCCAACTCCAGCGCTGGCAGTTTCACCCATTGAGCCTCCACGTTAAAGTTAAAGATGAAAAACAGCCGCTCGAGCTCGACATCGGATCCCTCTTTGCTGACATCGGGTTGGTAACAAAGCGTTCACGCTCCCGCATCCTGCCATTGCGGCGAGCCCAGGTCCGGCGCAAACCATGTCACATCAGGTACTTGATCATCGTCCGGGTCCTTGCCGAGGAAGAACTTTCGGCGCTGCAGGACGGAAAAATGGCGCGTCAACGCGATTCCTCTCCTCTCTTCTACGCGATTCGATTCAAGCTTCGCCTTTACCGGACGGCGCATGAAGCAGAGTTTGAGATTTGCTTACTAAAGGGAACGACAGAGCCGCCATAGGGTGCTGCGTCATTTGCCACCTCTAATTTCCTTAGGATTGTAAGGCTCAGTTACGACAGCCACCGTCAATTGTTCTGCAAATTGTGCTTGACTTTGTTCCAAAACTTTGGAGACTATGCAGTGAACACGGCCATTTAGCTAATCTCAATCCGTACACCACACACGGTGTGTTGCTGCCAACAGCCCGCGATTCCAACTGGCCCATTAACAGTGAGAAAAAGCCTCTTCGGCGCACCGCGCTTTGTAGGATCAGGAAGGAAGGGCACGGATACTCCACGGGTGAGCATTGATATTGTCCTCTACCTTAGGTGTCTGCCTAACCAAAAGATTAGTTTGCCTGCAAATTTGACATTGCTCCAGACTTTTATCCGCGTGACATTTATTATTGCCGTTTTTTCCGCCACAGGCTGTTCTTCCCGAACTGCCACGCCGGAGCTTCGCTATGTCCCGGCCGGGGACCTGCTTGACATCGTAAAAGACTTTCAACGTCTTGCCCGAGAGGACACCTACCGCTTCCCGATTCCCAAAGACGTTACCGGTGTGAACATCATGAAAGCCACCCTGGTGCGGCTCGAAGACTACGAAAAAAAGAACCCGGGAAAATTCACTGACATCGTTCAATTCAACAAAGCGCTAGCCCTGGAACGGCTCCGAGAGTATGATCAGGCCGCAGCTCTGTACCACAAGATAGCCGACACCGAAAGTCGTTTAGGCAGAGAAGCGGTCAAGAATGCCGAAATTCTCGACACGTTTCTGCAGATCTTGGATCGACCACTACGGAGCGACGATCCCTTCGAGTATATCAAAGGTCTCGATGAAAAGGTCGCCGCTTGGAACCAGCTTATCAGCAAGCACCAGGGGACCGCCTACGAGTTTCTCGCGCGTGTTGAAGAAGAGCGCGTTGATCGCGCCAAGGTTTCCTTCGTCGAGGCCAATCGGTATCGCCTCAAGGAAGGGAACCAGCTAGTGATTCTGGGCTATACCCAGTTGTCAACTAAACACCGGCAGAGTAAAAATATCTATCGTTTTTTGATCGACTTCGGCGACTTCTATGAAGTGCTTGCAAAAGAATACGCGTCTCAGTACGATCCAGAGGGCCTGAGCTTTGATCTCAAGATCTTCGATCAATTCGTCAAGTCAGCTCTCAGGCTTTATAATGAAGTGGCCCAAGTGGACGGAATCCTGGAAAAGATCGAGGCTCAAGGTAAGATTGAAGCCATACGAGGGCTGCTTGAAAAAACGACGAGGTTGAGTCGATGAAGGCAAAATCGATTGCACCGCATCTACTCTTGCTAATTCTTAGCGGCTTTCCGCTTTGGCCCAAGCCGTGCCCAGCCCAAGACCGCGAACAGGTGATTGAAAAGATCCTCAATCCAATGCCGGATTATGATCCGTTCGAGAGATCAACGGCACAAACACCGCAGTTCTTCCCTGATGAGGTGGACAAAAGAGCGCGCGAACTCTTGATCGACGCGCTGACCAACCAACAGGATTCGCTTAAGGATCATTTGCAGTTTCTAAAGTCGGAAGACAGCCGGCTTCAGAAACAACACAAGACATCGACCGGTTTGACAGAGCAGGCGCAGGACTTATTGAACAATACGATTCAAGATCGGCAGCGCTATCTTGCCGCGCAGGAACAGGCGCTGAAGAATGCCTCGACGCCGGACCGCAAGAAATATCTCCAGGCCATCATCAACAACGATGATTTGAACCAGGCCGATGCGTTAATCCGGCAAAGCTCCACGAATCAATGGGGCGGTGTTCTCAATCGCATGTTGAGCTCGGTGGATCTGGTCGGGGTCGCGTCGGGCAATTACATCGGCGCGGCGGCGGAAACCGTTATCAGCCAACTCTACGCCCTCGCCGACCGCGACATGTCCATCGAAGAGCGCCGCGCACTAGCGCGCGACCTCGAACATCTAAAGCGCTTTCCAGATGATCCGCGCAATGATGAAGTCCTCAAACAAGTGAAAGGGATCGAAGAAAAAAAGAAGAGCGTGTTAATAAAAAAACAACTGGCTAAAGGCGATGAAGCGTTCGCCAAAAGCGAACTCGAAAAAGCCCTTTTCTACTACGAAATGGCATCTTTTATCGATCCGCAATCGAAGCCCGCCGAGAAGGCTTTGCAAAAAGCCATCCAGCTCTATCAGGAAGATCAAAACGCCAGAAAGAAAGGGTTGGCGTCCGGTCAGGAGGCATCTCTCCCCAACGACCAAGAAGAAGATGTGCGAGAACTCCTCAGCGCGCTCACCCTGCGTGATCCGACTCTAATAGAGCGTTATTCGATAGATGTCGAAAAGAGACACCACGGAAACCCCCTCGGCGATGCAGCGCTGGACGCCGAATCCGTCGCTCTGGAACTTCGGGGACAGCATGAAGTCGCGAAAAAAATTATCGACCAGCTGGCGCGTTCGTCGAAAACACCTGACCTACAAAAACGCGCAGCCGCATTGCTGCAGAGCCCTGAATACAACCTGCTCAGCACCTTCCAAGACGCCCGCAGTGAGCGTCGGTTAGAATCTGTGAAATACGTTTTGCTCGGCGAAGACCTGCTTAAGAAAAACTTGATCTATGCCGCGGGCGCTGTGGCTGCCGCCGGCCCGGCAGCCGGGATAACTCTTGGCGCCGTAAACGCCATGATGATGGGCAATAACCTGGTTAACGTTCTTTCGAACAACCCCATTTCCGCGCAACCGGTGATCGATGCAGGCATTGCATATATCCGTACCCATCCGAAATCGGAAAACGCCGCGGAGGTCTACGCCGTTCTAGCGGATGCTTACGCGGAACGGGGCATGTTTGACAAAGCGATCAATTTCCAGGAGCTGGCTGGAGCGCCCCGGGAGAAAATCGCGGCGCTGAAGGAAAAAGCAGCAAATGCCATGCTCAACGCTGCAACAAAGAGCCAAGGCCGAGGCACCCAGGAGTATTATTTGACAACCATCATTGATGAATATCCGGAAAGCCCTGCGGCCGCCGAAGCGACGAAGAAGCTTGGTCAATTAGTCAAAAACGATAACCAGGGACTGCGGATGAGCAAACAGTTTCTGGCTGAAAATCCCGAGCTGTACGGGCCTAACGGACTGGGTCTGAAGGCTTCGCTCTTCGATGGGAACCCGAGCAACATGGAGTTGGCTGACCGGGGCGTCAATCTCCTAAATAACAACGAGCTCTTGGTTCATTACCAAACCCCGTGGGGAATCCGCAGCCAGAACTATCCACTCTCGAACCAGACGACGGAACGCTTTTTCTCCACCCTACGGCAAAAGAACCACGAGACCGCGTTGGCCGACATCGACCAGCGAGTGAAAGGAAGCGTCGGGGGCATCAAAAACATCCCTACTGGGATCCTGCAAGACGTCCGCGGCAAGAGCACCGAGAGGCCGGAGGACAATCAAGACTCCCCCTTTTCGTTTCTCCGGGAAGCCGATGGCACGGCACCTTCCTTTCCGCGCGTTTTGGATCATGAACTGCTGAGCGAGAACGAGCGCAATCCGGGAAGCAAATACACGCTGCCACCGATTCAGGGAAGCATCTCCGCCACCCGGTTCAGCATGACGGGCGGGTTGCCGACAGGTCTTTGGGGAAATCAGGTCGCCATTGGCAACGATTCGAAAAGCCCCTATGCGGGCATGCAATTGCCTATCCCCCTCCTGGAAGGCTTTATTCCTGTGGATTTCATGGTCCAGGGAAGGCCGGGCGGCTTCTCTATTTATCCCAGGATTCACATGAGCGCGGATAAGGGCGCCGATCCGGAATTGTACAAGTAGTAATCCAGGAGCGACTCCCCTTGTTCAGGAAGGAATTCGATCGCGGCTGCATATCTGTAATCGCTGGCCTTATCATTTGGGAAGTCTTGACCCGACTCCTTCTTGAAGATGAGCTTTTGATTCTCCCGCCTAGCAGCGTCCTGCGCTCCTTTAAGATAAGACTCTCGCCCTAAACGGGGAACTCACCAAACACTTCGCGGCAACGCTGATCGAATTTGCCTATGGTTTTAGCACGGCCAGAATTACAGGTATTTGGTGCAGGAATTCCAGCCTTTTCCGAAGGACGGGATGGTGAGCAGGTCTCCTTCGACAAAACCATGGAGTTGAGGGTGAAAGACGGGATGTATCAGGGCAAGAAGGTTCCTTCGATGACGGACTATGTGGACAGTTCGTTCAATGAGGAGGCACTGAAGCTGGCAGGAAACAAATAGTATTACATGGAAGCGAAAAGCAGGAATGACTATAGAAGGACGAGCCAACAGCATGAAACCAATCGCAAGGCTTAGCATCATCGGCGCGCTTGTGGCGGCCTTTACGACGGCACCGCTTAGCGCCCAAACCCTAAAGAAGATCAGAATCGGCTATCCGTCGCTCAGTTTCCGACAAAGTAACGTCTGGGTGGCCAAAGAGACGGGGATCTTCAATAAGTACGGCCTCGAGGTAGAGCCCATATTTTTGCGGGGTGGACAGATGGCGACCCTGGCCCTGGTCGCCGGCGATCCGCCTATCGTAAACATCGGCACGGTAATCCAGGCAAACTTAGTGGGATCCAACCTCGTGCTCGTGGCCGCGGTTGAAACGAACTACGATCAGATCGTGTTCGCCCGCCCCGGTATAACCAAACTGGAACAACTCAAGGGGAAAAACTTCGGCATCAGCGGGTTCGGCTCTGCAACGCACTATGCATCGACCATCTTGGTGAAACACCTAAACTTCGACCCCAAGGATTTAGTGCTTGTTCCAGGAGGTCCCGACGCAGAGCGTCTTGGGGCATTATCTGCAGGAAAAATTGATGCCACCTTCTTCAGTTCCTCCGGAGCTCCCGTAGCCAGAAAGGCAGGGTTTAATGAACTCCTCCAGATTGCGGATTTAGGAGTAGAGGTTCAGGGAAACGGTTTCGCCACGTCACGCGACTACATCAAGAGCAATCGCGACGTCGTCAAATCTGCACTGAAAGGATTCGTTGAGGCGATCTATTTCATCTACGCCAACAAGAAGGAAGCACAGAAAGTTTTCGCGAAGTATATGCGGACCACCGATCCGGCCGTTCTTGAGGATTCCTACCAGGGCTATATTAAGATGATCCCGAAGAAGCCCTATCCCACCCTCAAGGGAATTCAGTTTATGCTGGACATGCTCGCAGACAAGATGCCTCAGGCGAAAAACGCCAAACCCGAGC
>Ga0137360_10002487_pt1 | contig 11051 bp, 9 predicted proteins | sample Mad1_60_16metaG_FD_104924 | JGI IMG/M metagenome (GOLD analysis project Ga0137360, IMG submission 104924) | Vadose zone soil microbial communities from Angelo Coast Range Reserve, California, USA - Mad1_60_16 metaG | ecosystem: Environmental > Terrestrial > Soil > Vadose zone | place: USA... | reverse complement strand
CACAAATGACGAACGAACGAGTGAGGCGGCATCCGGAAGAGTTCCGCCGGATAGCGGTCGAGCGCTTCAAGTCCTGCGATAACGTTGCTCTGCTTTCACGCGAACTAGGTGTTCCACGACAGACCTTATATAGGTGGATCGAAGAGAGTGAGCGAGTCGAGGTCCGCGAAGACGGCGAACAAGTACCGACAGTGAAATCGCGCGAATCAAGGCTGCGAAAACGAGTTGATAAGTTGAAGGGGGTCATTGCAGACAAGACCTTGGAGGTGGATTTTTTCAAAGGCGCCTTGCAGAGAGTCGAGGCTCAACACCGCGACAGCAACGCGGGTGGCGAGCTGGCATTTACGACCACATCCGGGACGTAATGTCACTGCAGGGCGGTCTGAGTATCGAGCGGATGTGCCATCTTGCGGGTGTAAGCAAGGCAGGGTTTTACAGGCATTTGCGTGCGGAGGACAGTTGTGACGAAGAGATGCAAGTACGATCCGAGGTTCAAAGGATCACTCTGGAACACCATGGACAATACGGATACCGGCGAGTGACGGCCGAACTGCGACGCCGGGGAATGCTGGTCAATCATAAAAGGTGGCTCGTATCATGCGCGAGGACAGCATGATTGCCGCACCGTGGCAATCGCCTGCGGAGATTCAAGGTCGTTGTGAGATATATATTAACCTTGCGGCGCGCATGAAGCTTTCAGGGCTCAACCAACTATGGGTCGCAGATATTACCCATGTCCGACTAAAGCGAGAATTTGTGTACCTCGCTGTGGTTCTAGACCGGTTCTCGCGAAGAGTGGTCGGCTGGGCGCTAGACCGGACACTAACTTCACGTCTTCCACTAGCGGCGCTGAAGCGGGCCATTGACGAACGAAAGCCTGGGCCTGGTCTAGTGCATCATTCGGATCGCGGCCCGCAGTACGTGCATGCCGGATATTTGCGGACGATGCGCAAGCACAAAATGGTGCCAAGCATCAGCCGGCCTGCCAGCCCTGGTGACAATGCCAACTGCGAAAGCTTCTTTAGAACCCTTAAGCGGGAAGAAGTTGAAGCCAAAGAATATAAGGACCTTGAGGATCTTCGGATAAATATCTCAGCCTTCATCGAGTCCTACTACAATCGGCTCAGATTGCATTCCGCGCTCGGCTATCGCCCTCCGGCAGAATTCGAAGAAGTGACTGAATCTTCCGATGCGGCGAGCATTTCGAGCGCCTCAAGACTAGATGTGGTACCGAAAGAAACACAATTTTCCGTTGAATAGAAATCCGCGTCCAAACTGTCACGAGGGGAATGTCTCAGCCGGGGGTTCACTGGGCAAATTTAGAGGGGGATTTGATAGCCGGATCGGAGTGTAACAAAGCCGATGATTCGGGTGATAAGAAAGTCCCAAGTCGGCCTTAGACCAGCCTTGGGGACGCGCCTGCCTCGTGAGCAGGCGTGTCCTTGTTACCATGGTCCGGGGTCAACAGTATTTTGAAGAGTGCCACGTTTCATCCAGGACCGCCAAATGTTTAGCTTTGCGCCTTAGGCTGTGATCCGAACACAGCTCCCGGACTCATTTGTGGTTTGAGAGCTGTGCGTCTGCAAGCGCCAGGCCGGCGTAACCGTGCGAAAAGATTAGCTAATCTGGTAAACCGATGCGCCTAAGTAAATCCTTAAAGCGAGGATCTGCGCGCAGCGGATCGAGTCGGGGATCCACCCCGATGAGGGGCATTCAATCTGAGCGTGCGAGGTATGCCTTTTCCAACCAAGAGAAGGCCTGCTCCTTGTCGCCCAGTTGGGCATATACGCATGCCACATTGAACCCGCAGATGTAGCGCTCTTGAGCCTGTGCCACGATTGAAGTAAGCATCGCGCGGGCGGTTTCCTTCTTGCCCGCCATGGCATATCCAGAGGCGACTTCTGCCAAGATAATCGGATTCTGCGTAGACCGCACAGCGCGGTCTGCAGCGGCAATTGCCTCCTCCCGACGACCCAGTTCGGCCAACGAGAGCGCAAGAACGCGCTCATCGCCATCTAGTTTGGCCGCTTCAATTGCCTTCTGGTACTGCCGAGCGTTGAACAGCAGCCAAGGAGGGCCCATGTGAGGCTGCGGGAAGAGCGGGTCGATCTTCTGGACGTAGTCCAACTGCTCCAGAGCTTCGTCTATGCGCCGGAAGACCAGGAAGTAATGGGCATACCCGGCATGTGCCCGAGGTAAGTTCGGGTTGAGTTCCAAAGCGCGGCGGAACTCCCGCTCGGCGCCCGACCAGTCCCAGTCAAACGTGAGTTTCACGTAACCAAGCGCAGCATGGGCTTCCGCGAGCGTATCATCAAGCTCGATGGCCCTCGCGGCCGCGGCCTTGGCCTTAGGCATTACTTCGAGCGGGGCGCGGAGAAATGTACTCTGTTCGTAGTAAGCATCCGCGAGAGCCGCGTAGGCCAATGGGTCATTGGGGTCAATCGAGAGGGCCCGCTGGAAATACTTGATGGCTTTTTCGATGCTTTCACCGTGACCTGGAGTATATAGCCCCGCCGGCATGTGCTTGCGCAGTTCGTAAGTCCCGCGCAAGTCGGCCTCGTGAGCTTGGGGATTCACCGGACGCGCCTTTGCTAGCTGAATTCGCTCTTGAGGAGTCAGCTTGATCTTTACCTCGTTCGCAATCGCCTCTGCCACTTCGTCCTGTAAATTCAGGACGTCTCGCAGGTCGCGCTGGTAGCTCCTGGCCCAGAGATGCCGGTCAGTGGGCGCTTCGATCAACTGCGCGGTGATTCGCACGTGGTTGCCCGAGCGCTCAACAGATCCCTCAAGAACGGCGTCCGCATGCAGCTCCCGCGCTATTTCCGGCAGTGTCTTGTTCGCTCCTTTGTAATGCATCGCGGAAGTCCGCGAAATCACCCTTAGCGCACTGATTTGCCCGAGAATGGTCGTGAGCTGCTCCGTCATTCCATCAGCGAAATAGTCTTGTTCAGGGTCGCCGGACAGGTTTGTCAGAGGAAGTACCACCAGGGATTGAATTCGTGGTACAGCGGACTTTCCCAGCAAGCGATCGCGAACACCTGACACATTAAAGCCGACTAACAGCGTGAGCGCCGCAAGCAAGCCCCCTCCCAGAGCGAGGCGAAGCGGAAATCCGCGGCGTCCTATTTCCGAACGCGGGAGCCTGGTGCTGGACGGGGTGAGCGCTCCTGTTCTGGCCTCCGGAATGACCACAGAGGCGATGAAGCGGTAGCCTCGCTTGGGAAGTGTCTCGACGTACCGCGGCGTATCCGCATCATCGTCCAGGGCCGCTCGGACCTCGCGGATGCACAGGTTCAGGCCATGCTCAAAATCAACAAAAGTTTCACTTCCCCAGATATTCTCCCGTAGCTCTTCCCGTGTGACGAGTTGGCCGGGGCGAGAAGCAAGCAGCACCAGGACTTTGGCGGCCTGGGGGCGGAGACGAACCGAGCGCCCCGACTTGCGCAGTTCTCCACTGTCAACTACTAGTTCGAAGATTCCGAAACGGATAGGCGGGTTGTTGGAAGGAGTGTTAGACACGCAAACACCAAAGGTGTCGGCGCATTATACGCTCAAAAAAGCGCCGATACTCAAGTCTACAAGCTCCTTGTTTTCACTGACTTCCGCTCTCACCTAAAACTAACCCTGCGCGAATTGACCGGCATCCGATTCGACCGCAGTGTGTGGGCGCGCCGGGCCCAAACCCGGTGTTGAGACCAAGCCCATTTCACAGGAGGAATACGATGTTTTCAGGAAGAAAAATTACAAGGAGCTACAGACTGTTTTTCGCTGCACTACTACTATTCGCTGGTGCGACGTTTGCGAGCGCGGCCCGGGCCTCGGTTGCGCTCTCGACACTTGATTTCCCCAGCGCAAAAGCAACCGTGGCATACGGAATTAATGCCAACGGAGACGTGGTCGGAACTTATGTCGATCAGAACGGAACAAACCACGGTTTCCTACTTACTGCAGGCCAGTACATGTCCATCGATCCGCCGGGATCGCTGTTCACGGAGGCCCGCGGCATCAATGCGAACGGCAACATCGTCGGTGACTACATCGGCAACGACGGGAACCTGCACGGCTTCTTTCTGGGACCAGATGGCTTCAAGGACATTTCCGTTTCCGGCCACCTCAACACGATTCCCGTAAAGATTAGCTCGGAAGGCGTTATCGTCGGCTGCTATCACGATACCGACACGATGGGAACCATGCACGGTTGGGTGCGCAACGAGGACAGCTTGAACGTGTACCCAACTCCGGCATCCATGAACAACGGCATAACGCCGCGAGGCGAAGTCGCTGGATTCTTCACAGATCTTATGACCATGCAGACGCACGGCTACATCCTCTCCAACGGCACAACTACCCAGGTTGATTTCCCCGGCTCCACAGCCACTCGTGTGTGGGACCTGAACCCGAATGGCGAGGCAGTTGGCTCCTATCTGGATCCGACGACCCACGTGCTCCGCGGCTTTAAGTATCGGAAGGGCCTGTTCGCTCCGGTCGACCTCCCCAGCGCCAAGAGCACCCGCCCCTTTGGAATCAATCCTGAAGGCGACATTGTTGGAGCGTTCGTGGACCAGAACGGCAAAACACACGGTTTCCTGGTGAGCCGGGGAGAACAGAAGAGTGACGACGACGAGAGAGAAGACGAATAGCGTAAGTGCGCTGACCCAGAGCCTCGCCTTGGCTTTCGAGCGGACGTCAAACTGTGGACGCCTCTGGGCTTGGTCCGCGTTGCGCGTCGGCTCGGTACCGCCCGGCTTCAGCCGGGCGGTATTCTTTGTCGCGCTGAAGAACGCCGCAAGCAGCGCTATTGTGATCGTGGCGTCGCGGTGCCCCAGAAACAGTAGGTCCACGACTTCGGGAACGGCGCTAGGTACGCCGTTTCCATCTGCTCGATCCGAAAGCCGCCACTGCTAATCAGAGACGGAATGTCCCTTGTCACGTGGCAGCCTTCGAACAGCCAGTTAGAAATCGGTTCTGACCACTGCTGCCAGCGACGGACTCGTGGATCGGGAGCGAGCCCATGTTCGAAGAAGATGAACTTGCCTCCTGGCGTCAGCACGCGTGCAATACCGCGAATGGCTTCCACCACTCCTGGAATCGTGCATAGCGTGAAAGTGCTGACAACTGTATCGACGGAGGCATTCGGCAAGGGATGCGTTCACCCGGTAGATCCAAGTACTCGACATTCAGCTTCGTTTGACGCCGCTGCTGTTCTGCAAGGCGAATCATGCTTGCGTTGGGTTCTAATGCATAGATCCTTTTCACTCTTGAGACATCGTAGTGAACGAAATTAACGCCTGGGCCGACTCCAATCTCAAGGACGTCCCCTTGTGCCAAGGGAACGACACGTTGACGAACTTCTTGAATGGGCTTCGGATCACCTAGCACCCTTACAAGATGGGGGTAGATATGGTCTCTATAGAAGGGCATGCCCGTACTGGCTAACTAGTGTGATCATGCGGAAATTTTCCAATGTGCTGGCCATCGCCCACGTAAACAGTGTCACCCACTCGGCGATAGAGATCGACGACCCACACCAATGTTCTCTATGTTGCAGCGCAGACCAAGCCAGCACGCTCCAAAACGGCAGAGATTTGTTGTGGTGAGTGAACAAAGGTCCGAAAGCCGTTGCCTTTCTTCCGTCGCAAGAAGTTCTGAACTGCGGTGGTTGCGCGCATGTACCAACGATCGCGAGGATACGAGAGCGCAAGCAGTTGCCGGGTCCGGGTCGCCGCTCCATGGAGCAAAGTTTCTGCGTCAGGATAACAACGAACAACACGATCCAGTGTTATCACGTCTGCATCGGGCAGGGTGTCGGCAATCCGTGCGAAGTCCCCGAGAAGAAATTCCGTGGATCGCGACCCATAACGCGATTGGAGCTCGCGCCGCGCGACTTCAAGATAGGCAAGAGATGCCTCGACATGTCTGGCAGCAGCTATGCCATCAGCGGCGAGTTCTGCATTGATGACACCGATCCCGCCACCAATATTGAGAAGCTCTTTGTCTTGCAGGGGGCAGCGCCGGAGTTGCGCGAGCATGAGCCTTGTGACAGCGTCCGCCCCGCGTCGCCGGTAACGTCGCCAGGTGCGCTCCGCCACCTTTGGACTAAACTGGCTCTCCGCCGCGCAACGGTAGCTCATTTTTCTTCAATTCTGCAGTAGCAATAAAGGAATTGCTGCATCGTGCCGAATGGAGTCTGATGTAATTCCTTCACGCTGTCTACGAGCTGGAACCGAGCGCCGAATTGCTCATGCAGTGAATCTGCATCGTAACGTACCACGTCCAATCCGCTGCACTTCGTGGGACCCTCTGGTCCGAACGTGCTGACAATTACGTAACCTCCCGGCCTGACAGCATGAGCAACCTGCCGAACGTAAGCAAGACGCTCGTCCGTGCCTGTCAGGAAATGGAATACAGCGCGGTCGTGCCACACGTCGTAAGCGCCACGCGGAAGCGCAATCTTGGTGACGTCGCCCGCGAGCCACTGAACTTGCTCAGCATGTTCTTTCAAACGTTTCTTCGTCACATAGATTGCAGTTTGCGAGATATCGAGGATCGTAATGTTCTGATAGCCTCGGGCAAGCAGGTCATCGACGAGCGTGGATTCGCCGCCCCCAACATCGATGAAGGAAGCTGAATTCGCACCCGCGGCTCGATGTATGAGAGCAAGGGAAGTTTCCAAGTGAGGGCTGTACCAGCTCACCTGGCGGGGCTTTAGTACTGTAGATTTTCTCCCAATGTGTTTTTGGATCCATAGGGCTCTCACATGGGCGCTTCGACAACTACGCTCAGCGCCTGAACCTTCCCCGAATGACAAATTCCAACCAGTAAGGAGTTGCGCTCATTCATAACGCAGAGCGACCATCGGGTCAACGCGAGTGGCCCGGCGTGCGGGAATCCAGCCGGCGACAGCGGCCACGGTGGTGAGGACGACTGAGACAGCAGCCAGAGTCACGGGGTCCTGTGCGGAAACTCCGTAGAGCATATTGGCGACGAGCTGCGAAGCCGCCAGCGCACATACAAGGCCTATCGCAATACCGATGCTCGTTAGCCCAAGCGTCTCGCGCAAAACCATGGAGAGTACGTCACTCCGTGCCGCTCCTAAGGCTATGCGCACGCCGATTTCCTGGGTGCGCCGCGTGACGTTGTAGGCCATCAAGCCAAACAGACCAATGCCAGCCAGCAACAGAGCCAGCACACCGAAAAAAGTCGAAAGAATCGCAAATAGCCGTTCCCGCAAAATGGAACGATCGATGGTCTCCACGACCATATGTGTTTTAGCCACGTACTCATGGCCCAGAGAATCCACCGTTTGCCGCACTGCATTCGCCATGGCGCCGGGCCCGGCTTTGGTCCGCAGCATCAGTTGCGACCAGCCCATGATCTCTCCGTATTGCGTGGACGGCACATACACGGTGTGCGACGCTTGTTCACGAATGTCATAGAGACTCGCATCGGAAACAATGCCCACAATTTCGACTTTCTGCCACGTGGGCTCCGACGTGATCTCCAAGCGCCGTCCGATGGCGTCGCGTCCGGCAAAAAGCTTCTTGGCCAGACTCTGGCTCACTACCGCAACCCGCGGTGCCCGATCGTCATCGCGCCAGGTAAAGATTCTGCCTCTTTCCGGATAAATCCCCACGGTGTGAAAAAATCCGGGCATCACCAAGGCGAAGTCCACCTTGGCCTGCGCCTCAGTTGCCTCATTGGCTCGAATGTCCTCTTTCCAAGCCCTCCATCCCAGCGACATCTTTGCGATCCCTGCGGACTCGACTCCGGGAAGGCGGGAGACGCGCGACGTTAGTTCTTGGTAGTAGTTCACCCAATCGAGATTCTTGTAGCCGCCCGGCTTCGGATAAAGGGACGCATCCAGTACGCCTTGTGCTTGGTATCCCGGCTCAATGGTGCGCAATTTCTTCAGGGTCCGGATGAAGAGCCCAGCAGCCGCCAATAGCACCAGCGAAAGCGCCACTTGGGTGACGATCAGGCTCTTACCGAGACGCCCGGTGCTTCGGGAGAACTTCTGCGCATTCTTTTGCAGGGCAAAATTGGGATCTTCGCGAGTCGCGCGCCATGCGGGAGCCAGGCCGAACAGCACTCCTGTGAGGGCTGCAACCGTTGCCGTCGAAAGGAGCACTCGCATGTCAGGTGACAGGTTCAACTGGGCGGGCGCGTTGAAGAATTGGCCAAGAATGAAATCGGCTAGGGTGCGGCTCCACCAATAGGCCAAGAAGAATCCTGCGACCGTGCCTGCCATGGATAGCAGGAGGCTCTCGGTAAGCGCCTGGCGGACCAGGCGCGCGCGGCTTGCGCCCAGCGCGATACGGACGGCAATCTCGTGACTACGCGCTGCGGCGCGCGCGAGCATCAGTGTCGCGAGAGTCACGCGGGCGACCAGCAGCACCAAACCCGAAATCGCCAGTAAGACATAGAGGGGCTTGCTAAATTGCTTGCGCAAAACCGAAGCGCCTTTTTCGCCAGGCTCTACTTTCATATGCAGTCCAATGAACCTGGAGCGTTCTGTGGGCGGCAGATTTGGAGGCGTGAGGGAGTCCCGAATCGCAGGCCAAATGGATTCGAGTTGCGCTTGCGCTTCCTCGAAGCGTATGTCCGGTTTAAGACGACCCGCCGCTTCGAGCAAAAAGACATCCGCGCGTCGCAAAAGTTTCTGCACGTCGCTATCTCCGGTGAGTAAAGGAACGGCCGTCAGAGGGATGGTTATTTCCGGGAGACGGTCAGCGCTAATTCCAGTGAATCCCGAGCGCGTCACGCCGATGATACTGAAAGCCGCACCCTCGATCTTCAGCACCTTCCCGATTACGTTGCGATCCCCGGCGTAATGGCGTTGCCAGAAATTGTAGGCTAGCACTGCTACCGGCGTGGGCGAGGCTGCCCTTAAGTCATCGTCTTCAGGACCAATGAGGCGACCTAACTCCGGGGTCGCTCCCAGCTCCGAATAGAACGTCGCCGTGACGGCCCAGATGTCGTTTCTCGATAGCGCGCCATTTATCTCTACGGTCGAGAGTCTATCGCCCAACCACCCGAAGGTCGAAGAGAACACCTTCTGGGCTGAGCTGATTTGCTCGAACAGCGGTAACGACAAAGCAACAAACGATTCGTCCCCGCTTTGTGCGCCGAAACGGACCAGTTGCTCCGGGTGCTGTACGGGGAGGGCGCGCAGCACCAGTCCGTTGAGCAGAGAAAAGATCGCTGTGTTCGCGCCGATAGCCAATGCGAGGCTGGTAATCGCTACTATCGCGAATGCCGGATTCTTACGGAGCACGCGGACGGCGTACCGGACATCCATGAAAAGGTCGTCGAGGGAGGGGCCAGTGCAAGACCTTGCGGCTGTCTTCGTCGGTTACAGATACGTCGGAGAGATGGTTATTCGGGCGGCGCGAGAACAGTTCCTTTAACCAACTCATGACTCACCCGGCGCTAGAAGAAGCGTAATCCCCCTTGAGTATTTTTCAAAACCGACCTGCCTTACGTATCTTCTCTCGATTCTTAGTTGACGATACCCTTCCCAATGAAATGCGGTCAAGCGGCGCGTTTTATAGAGCTGGGGCGCTTGCCTCAATGCGGATTGCCGGCAGACTGTTGGCCTGCGCTTTCCAGGGTTTTGTCCAGGCGGTCGAGCTGATCCTGCAGCCCGCCAAGTTTCGCCTGCTCCATTCTCAATCGATCTTCGGCGTCGGTTATCGTTGCTTGTATTTCTCCCTCTTTATTCGCGTCCGCATCGAACCTAACTTTTATTTGGGTGAGGGTATCCTCCAGGTCCTTTTGTTCCGTTGGCGGAGTCTCACTGTGGCTTTTCTTCTCCTCGATCTGCTTGATACTGACCGCACGGTTGTTTTGCTCAAAGCGAACCTGAGCGAGCCGTGATCGGGCGTCATCAACGCGCTCCTGCATGCGCCTAACGACAGATTCTTGAGCTTGGACACGGTAGATCAGGATTTGTGCCCTTTGCGCGGCTACTGTAGTGGTTTGTAGATCGTGCCGCAGTTGCCGAACCTCCGCCAGCAAGGCCTGGAGAGTCTGTGAATCGTTTGAGGCGGATTGACCGAAAACAGGCATCGAGATGAGCAGAAGGCTTGGGACCAGAAGCAAAGGACGACGCATGAGGCACCTCCGAATGAATTCTATCTCCAGTGTTTAATATTCACTACGCAAGGCAAAATTCGCGGAGAACCTGACCAGGACACGTCTCGACAACGTTGTACACTGCAGGTATGGCTGAGACCGCCATCTTGGAACGCAAAGCTGTCGTGCTCCATGGACGAAGGCTCGAATATTTCACCGTCGCGTGGAATGCCCTAGAAGGTCTGGTGGCTCTCGTCGCAGGCGCAATCGCCGGTAGCATTTCGCTCGTAGGTTTTGGAATAGATAGCTTCATCGAAGTGACGTCCGGGTCGGTCTTACTGTGGAGGATGTCGGTTGACGCCGAAGTGCAGCGCCGCGAACTGAATGAGAGGCGGGCCCTGAGGATTGTCGGCGTTTGCTTTCTGCTGCTGGCGGCCTACATCGCCTATGAATCTCTTTTGGACCTGTGGTCCCGTCGGGCTCCCGAACACAGCATTCCGGGAATCGTTCTGGCCTGCGTCTCCTTGGTCGTAGTGCCCATTCTCTCCAAAGCCAAGCGGAAGGTGGGGCGCGCCTTGGGCAGCGCCGCAATGCACGCGGACGCCAAACAAACAGAGTTTTGCACGTACCTGTCCGCGATCCTCCTCGCCGGCTTGCTGCTCAACGCCCTTTTCGGCCTGTGGTGGGCCGACCCAATGGCCGCCCTCATTATGGTTCCCATCATCGCGAAAGAAGGAATCGAGGGATTGCAGGGCAAAGCCTGCGATGAATGCCGCGCGGGATAATCACTTCTTCGGAAGATCGTCGGATATCGTTGGAGCGTCTTGCGTCTGGCGGTCGACGATTTGAAAGAGCAGGAAGGCGTGCACGGCGTCCGTTGTCTCCGGACTGGACGTGACAAGCCGAATCCGCGCGCCGCGATCCGTTTCCGAGAATTCGTAGCGAATCTGTTCCTTGAGCCTCGTCATGGTCGCCGT
>Ga0137360_10002486_pt1 | contig 11053 bp, 8 predicted proteins | sample Mad1_60_16metaG_FD_104924 | JGI IMG/M metagenome (GOLD analysis project Ga0137360, IMG submission 104924) | Vadose zone soil microbial communities from Angelo Coast Range Reserve, California, USA - Mad1_60_16 metaG | ecosystem: Environmental > Terrestrial > Soil > Vadose zone | place: USA... | reverse complement strand
TTCTGGACCGTTCGAGGAGCCAACGCCATCCTGGCCCTCCGCTGCTGCCATCTGAATGGCGAGCTTGAAGACTACTGGGAGGAACGCAGGGCGGCTTAACTTCCACTTGTAAGTCGTACACCCCGTTCAAACGGGGAAGCCGGAAGTTATCGGTTCGTCCGTCGGATTAGTACCGACAAAAGCCCATGTGTCCACAAACCGGCGTGCACTCGCGGATGGTCGGCGAACCCAAGTTATCCAGAAACAGGGTTCTAAGGAAGTCTTTGCTTCCTGAATCTGGGTTAACTTTTGGATTACCACTTTACGCGTCTGGCTGGAGTATTACGTCCAATTTGTCTCCGACACCGATGTGATGGCGAAGAGCGACTTGCAGATTTCCGATTACGCCGATCCAGACAAGCGCGGGCGCGATAACAGGAATCGACGTGCGCAGCATTTCTTCCGGCACTTCCGGTGAGATTTTATGCGGCCAGTTATTACGTAGGTACTGTTCACTCATCGCTTAATCCAAAGCCTCGAAGTAAAGTGAAGTCTGGCGATTTTTTTCAGTCGCTAGTCATGTTGCGCGCACGCCGTGACCCGCGAACGCCGGTACCCCCGGAGAGGACCCGTGAAACCCGCATAAACACTGGTTATTTCTTATTACCTCTTCGTGTAGTTGTCATGATGGTTTACTACCGCCCCGCCGCATACTTTCGTATATCGCTCGCCCCGCCTCTTCATCCGTGAACGGTTCATCCCTCATGTGGTACAGCTCGTCCAATTCCTTTCAATGGGCTTCGAGCGCCGCGTCTCCCGCTTCGCCGCATCGCTGGACTACCGACCGCAGCGCGTTCGCCAGCCGCAGCATGAAGAACGCGGTGCGAGGATGGTTGAGCGGTCCATTCAGTAACTCGGTAAATCTGTCGTCTGTCATTGTGCCCGCCCCGTCCCGATTTTATTTGTGGCCTGGTGGTCAGGGGCGCGTGGGTGTTGATTGCACCGGCGCGTCCCGTTTCTATATCTACTTTTTCCTCTGCTTCTTGTACCTGAGCTTCCTGCCGTTCTTGATCTTCGGCAACAGCCTCCGAACCCGTACGATATCTTTTCTTGTCCAGAGATGAACTGTGATGCCGCCGGTCGTAACGACTTTGGGCGTTGGTACTTTTTTGGCCGCGATGTAGCGGCTAAGTGTGGTGGCGTCCAAACCTAGCTGCTTGGCAGCCTCGCGCGTTGAAAATGTAGACATCTGCCACACCGTAGCAGATAGCTAGATGGTAGTCAAGGATTTTTTATTGATTTCAAGAGCCCCCTGTTATCCATATTCGCCCGTAATTGGGGAGGGGTTCAGCCTCATTAGCTCTGCAGAAGAGCGGTTGGGTTCTTCTTGGCAATCATCAGGAGCCGCCGTGCCGTACTTTGTGGACGTCGCGAGCCCTGCTCCCAGCTCTGCACGGCCTTTGGACTGACACAGAGAAAGTGTGCGAATACGGCCTGGCTTGCGTGCAGGCTTTCTCGGATATGCCGAATTTCTCTCGGTTTGAGGAGCTTAGGTGGAGCTGGAATCTCCGTCACCCGCAAGTCAACCTTCCGCCCGCGCTCATATGCCAACGCGTCGGCCAGTGATTGCCGCATATCGTCGTAGATATTCACCTTGATCTTCTTTGCCATATTGTCCTCCTACAAGCCTTTCAATTCCGCTACCATCAAGCGAAGATTTCTTCGCTGCTCAGAGGTCAAATCTTCCTGCTCGTCCTTATCGAGCAGAAAAAGCAAGTGAAGGTGGTCTCGGTGTTTCAGATACAGATGCATGTACCGATAGCCGCCGCGCTTGCCTTTTCCTCGAGTCGGGTTCGATGTTCGAGCCTTGCGTATTCCGCCCAGCCCTTGAGCGACATCACCCTTTTCGGGATTCCTGAGCAAGTCCTCTTGTATCCGGCGCAAGACCTCATCGGCGGACGCACCCGCTAGCTGACGGAGACGGCGAGTAAATGCCTGAGATTCTATGAATACCACACTGTAGGATATACCACGTTGTGGGACTTGGTGTCAACAGAGCTTCGAGCTGTAGGGAAAAGAAGTTAAGCGTTTATGCAATAAAACTTGGCTCCAGCGAGCGAAATCGGCGCTTTGTGCAATTCGCCGAAAGCATCCGCTTCCTTGCTGTTTGTTCAGTACGGGGAAGTGGACAAGCACCCCACGGCCCCCAGAATGGGCGCATTGTGGTTATCTCTGCGGTGTGACGACGTCAGTTTGAGTCTTCAGTCCTAGCCGAGCTCTGAACTCGAGACCTGAGGACAGGCAACCGGGAGGCATGTATTGGCTCAAACGTCTGCTGAAATGACCTTGTTATTCCTGAAGGTAGTTGAGGTTCTTTATCCAAAGTGGTTATCGAATTGATGCGGATTTTGCAGTGAGTTAGCCCCGGACAGCCGGAGCGGACTTAAATCAAGCGTTTGTTTGTGCCCCTCTTAAATATTCCACCGCTTTATCGACATAGGCCATTGCCAGATTTCTGTCGGACTGATAGACCCTTAAGAAGGACCGCGCACAGTTGGCATGTTTGTAGGAATCTCTGGTTACCAACGATTGGAATGTCAGGCCAACGTCGTCGGATGGATCATTCTGGAGTCGCTCAAGCATGGCCCAGGCAACGGCGATGGATTCGGCACGCTCTTTCATTAAAGTGTCTCTATATCCGAGCTTCCGATCGGATAGGGTATAAAGGGTTTTTCCTTCAGGAGACGATTTGGGGTTAGAGGTCGAGAAAATTCGCCTTTTCGAGGCGATCGGGAAAAAGTCAAGTTTGTGAATGGTATTGCAAACTTTGCATGATGAGAGGTAATTCCCGATTTCGTAGGGGAGCAAAAAATATCCCTTTTGCGAGGCGGGGCCTAAATTAAACTTGTACGAAATCGAGGATTCCAATGCGCCGCTGGATGTACTCGATTTCGTGTTGTCGGCGATTGCGGATGTCCTCGCGGTCGATCTGGCGGTAGAGCCGGCGGGAGAACAGGTGGTAGACGATCCCGCTTTTTGGGAAGCATTCGGTGCGGGCATGCTTCTTGGTGTGAAGCTTGCTCCAGAAAGTGGTCGTGCGCTCGCCCCAATGAGCGTTGGCGAACGCAAGGAATTGACGGGCCACAAAGTAACCCGAATGCGTCGCTACAATGTAGAGAAAGCGAGCTTCCGCTTCGGTGTAGCCGAGGGCTTTCAACGCGTCGATATGGACTGGGGCGATGGTCATGGTGTTGTGATTCGTGTGGCGATTTCGAACTCGTCGAGCGCGCGGCGCAGACGTGACACCTTCTGGGGGCGCCCACAAAATCATCGGAATCCTGCAGAGATTTCTTTCGCCATAGCCCGATGCCTGTAGCCGCGCGGGGCCGGACCAATATCCACGTGAGGCGACCATCTAGCGACACGAGGCCATCGGGGTGGGTGACCGAAGTGGGGCGGCTTACCGAGTCTACGGGAAAAACCAGCGAGACCCCCCTCAATATACTAAGAGGCCTAAAAAATCGAAAAACTCAATCAAGAAAAAAGGAGTGACTTTGAGCACTACTTGGTGCGGCAAGACGACTTGGAGAAGAATAAGAGCTGGTACCTGGCTCTTATCATCCTCATTGGATACAGAATCCAAGATCTGGCCGATTCGGGCCTAAAATTTCCAACGATTTCGACGGGTCGATATTGCCAGTGAAGCTTTTCATGGGAAACTGAGTCGCACGCATGGATGAAACCTGTTGAACCCCTAGGCTTTGTCAGCCACAAAATTTCCTACATTCGCTCAGGCGCAGAAAAATCCACGTGTAATTGCTTGATTTGCGACGGCTTCAATCGGAACAATAAATCGAACTCCTGGGGTTGCACCAGATGGCCAAGCATGCAGCCTACCGCGATAGCAAACAAGGGGACTGCCCTGAACTGAAAGAGTCTCGGTAGGCCACGCAGTTCGGTGAACGTCGGAGAGATTGCCCTCCTGCTCGCCTACTATTCCGAACGCCCACCCCAAGGCAAGCTCCACTGCGGCACGCTCCTTAGCCTGCCAGTGAGCGTTTTGGCTTTCTAGGAGCTGGCGTGTGCTGGCAATGAACGGCTTGCGCGAATGGGGCAAATGAGTTTGAGGGCTGGTCCAAGCTGAGAAAAAAGAAAATGTTCCGAAATTTGATAAATATGTTGGCTAATCACTCGGATCTTGGTGGCTGCTCAGCGTGCATCGTCCTGAAGGACTACGAAGAGACTGTATATCCAGAGGCGCATCGCCATCCTGCCGGCGCCCACTGAGGCCGGCGTAACGTAACTGGAACATCTCGCGAATTACTTCGCCGTGACGCCCAGAATCGCAGGTGTGCCCGGATGACTAACTCGCCGAATAATTTCCGAGTTGACAACGACACGGTCTTCGGCGGGAAACGAAAGATCAAATCGCTTCTCCATTGCTCTGCTTCGCGTTTACCACTCGTACGTTCCCACGGATTCTTCGGGCAGGGTCGTCGTGAATGATCTGCCGTGATACTTCACATCGAACGCTTTCGAGAAGTTGCCGGTATTCGATACGATCAGCACTAGCTTCCCGTCAGGGGTGAGAAAGGCTACATTCGTCAATTGCTCCAGATCATTGGACCCAACCCGCACGGAACCGGGCCGCACAAATTTCGAAAAGTGCGCGAGCGCGTAGTAAGCCAAATTGCGAGTTACGTTATTGCCGTCGAGAGTGATCGCACCCTGGCACATCGTGCATCCGCCGTCATTGGTGTGCGGCCCATAATTTGGGTCGGCGGCAAGGTTCCAGAGAAGTACGTTGCGGCTCCAGTTCCGGGTGGCGCCGATCAACACCCGGCTAACGGCCCCGGCAATACCGAGCGGTCCGCGCGGGGAACCGCCTATCGACTGCTCGGTCATGTACAAATTCTTGTTCGGATATTCATCATGAACGTTCGTCAAAGTAGAAGTTTGTCCCCCATACAGGTGAAAGGCGGTGCCATCGACATACTTGCTGGCATCGGGGTCCGCCAGGATCGACAGAGGATACGATGGAACATCTGGATTGTGATCGTACAAGAGTATCTTCGTATGGATTTCCGCCTTCTGAAACGCGGGTCCGAGATACTTTGCGATGAAGGCGTCCTCCTCCGGCGCGAACACCACCATGCTCGGCGTGTTCTTCGGGTTCAAAGGCTCATTCTCGATTGTGATGGTGTCAATCGTGATGCCTTCGGCCTTCATGCCTTCGATATACTTCACCAAATAATTCGCGTACGCGCCGTAATACTCAGGCTTTAAATTGCCTCCTTTCGACTTGTCGTTCGTTTTCATCCAGGCTGGAGCAGACCAGGGAGAGGCGAGTATCTTGATCCCTGGGTCAATCGCGAGAATCTCTTTCAGGATAGGGATGACGTCAATACGATCGGGGGCCAGGCTGAATTTGGCCAGTTCCACATCGGTTTCTCCTGCCGGCCAATCATCGTAGGAAAACACATGGTCATTCATATCGGAGGCTCCGATACTTACTCTCAGGTAGCTGATGCCAATATCGTTCCCCTGGCTTGCGAAAAGTTCTTTCAGTAAGGAGTTCCTCGGAGCAGGTTCCATACGCATAAGAAGTTGCGCACTCCCGCCTGTCAGAGCGAGACCAAATCCGTCGATGGGCTGATACTGCTCCATGTCGTTCACGTCGACGACGGGAAGCGCATTGCGGGATTCAGAGAACTGCAGGGGGAGCGTCTGGAGAGCGAACAATGAAGACCGGTCCGCAGTCGTCAACCAGAGCCGGACGTTCCTCTGCTGCTGGGCGTTCGATGAGATGAACGGGAATATCAGGAGTGCACACAACAAAAACATGGCGAGTCCACGGTTCATGAAAATCTCCTCTTGCTAGCTGTGGTACGCAAAAAATCCATTCAGCGGCATTCAACGCAATGTACCACTGTTACCTTCTCACCGCCCGATTGGCACGCCCCAATTGCGCATCGCAGAATCGTAGCAGGAGGGGGGAATCCTGAGGAATTATGGGCGAAATAACAATTCGCCAGAGAAAGCCAGTTTCTCCAGTTTCTTGCGGACGTTCCTTCTGAAATCCGGGAGCTGGTGGACTGGTACGATCGAAGAACAGGAGTCCCGGGACCGTCAATCATGCACGACTTCGCCATCACCGAAAATCACGTTGTCTGGTTCGATCTGAGCGCCACGCTCGGTCTAAAGTCAGGCTTGCCGTTTCCTCATACGCGACCAGCCACTTCGACCACCACGCGCCATAAAGGAGCCGCCCCCCTAGCCCTCTTTGCCCGCAGCAAGCAGGGAACATGAGGATAAGTCGCGAATAGCAAGCAAGACACAGCGAAACGCAAGAGAAGTTACTTGCTATTCCTCGCCGGCGCATCAGGTTGGTCTCGCATTCGGCAGCGCCATCCGAACATCGCGTTATTTGCTTTTAACTTTCCGGCTGCATTGCGAGCGGAGCACTTACGAGTGTGCCTTGGTCATCGCGTGCCGTGTAAGGTTGAGCGGGCACCCTGCCGGTCGAGTTCCGCGCGACAAATTCAGGCTCAATCGAGATTTCCTGTACCCAGTCTTCGTGCTCTTCTATTCGGTTCAACAGAGTACGCGCTGCTATTTCCCCCATCTTTTGGAGCGGTTGGCGTACCGTTGTGAGACTCGGATTGTTATGCACTGCAATTCTAATATCGTCGAATCCCACTACAGAAATGTCTTCAGGAACTCGCAACCCGGCCTCTTGGAACGCGCGAATCGAGCCAATTGCGGAGATATCGTTATACGCAAACAGCGCCGTGAACGGCCGTTTGCGGGCAAGCAGCGCTTTCGCGAAGGGATAACCCAACTGAGGTGTGGCATCGTCACCCTCAAGTTGAACGTTGAGCTCCGCCCGCATGCGGATGCCGAGTTCCTCGGCCACCTCGCGGATGCCGTTCCAGCGGTCCTCGGAATCGGGGCTGACCTCAGCCCCCTTCATGAAGGCGATTTCCGTATGCCCGAGTTCGAGCAGATGATTCAGAGCCAGCCGGGCACCTTTTCGGTGATTCAAGACCATGTTCGTAACACCGTCCAGATGGCGGTGCCCGGGGATGGCGATTGTCGGCAGCGGCAAAGGGTGGTTGATCAGGGTGTCCACGGTGATGAATCCCTCGACGCCGCGGTCCAAAAGAAGGTGTTCATACGTTTCAAGGAGCTTAGGGTCGTGTCGGTGGGCGACAGTTAGGAAGAAGAAATTTCTCTGTCGAAGGTATCGTTCAATACCGCTGATGATCGGCGAGCCGTAAAAGTCCCCGATCTCTTGGGTGACCACGCCGATCATGTAGGTGCGCTTTACACCCAGATTGCGCGCGTAGAAGCTTGGGCGGTAGTTTAACTCGCGGGCAGCGGCGAGGATGCGTTCCTGTGTATGTGGTGGAACAGATCGTGAGGCAGCAGTTTTGTTCAGCACCGCAGAGCAGGTCCCCTTTGTGAGACCCACGCGCTCGGCCACCATTTTCAAAGTGACGTGACGGTTCCTCTTGCCGTCTCCCTTCTTTTTCGGGGATTTCATACGGCCCTCGCTCCTCACACTCTATGATAAGACAGCGTTTAGAACGGCACCATGCCGACTCGACCAAATGCCGGCATTCTACTTCATTGAGGCCTCGACGCACAGCAAAAGAAGCTTTGGCAATGCAAGAAACAGGTAGAATACCGGTTTTTCATCCAGGAGAAGTTTAGAATACCGGTATTTTTCGCTTGACAAGGCAAGCCACTTGGAGCTAAATCACGCCACATGGGGTAGTGCAAAAATACTAATCGAGTTGAACAAAAACTGTGATGGGTGTTTCCGGGGAGTGCTTATGAGAAGGACAGTGCTTGGGGTGCTGTTTAGCGGGAAAGCCATTTCTGACGGGGTGGTCAATTCTTCGGGTGGGAGGAATTTCATGAAGAGAGTACTTCGTTTTGTATTTGCGTTTTGCCTTGTCGTTTGTATGGCCGGGCCGGCTCTTTCCCAAAGCAGAAGCACAGGGGAAATTCGCGGGACGGCAACAGATTCGTCCGGCGCTGTCTTGCCCGGCGTCACAGTGACGGTACTTAACATTGACACGGGAGTGACAGCAACCTTTGTGACCAACGGTGACGGGTTGTACGACACCGTCTCGACCCCTACAGGAACCTATCGAATTAGCTTCGAAAAGGCGGGGTTCAAGAAATTGGTGCGCGGCCCGATCACGCTGGAAGTCAACACGATCACCGAAAACGCCACGCTAGGGGTAGGATCGGTGTCCGAGTTGGTCAGCGTCAGTGCCGAGGCTCCCCTTCTGGAAACGGAGAGCGCCCAGCAGGCATCCACGCTGTCGATTCAAACGTTGAACGACCTACCCCAAACAGGCGCCGGAATCACGGGTAACGACTGGGCGAACTTCACCGCTTACCTTCCCGGCGGCCAGAGCACGGCGCATGGGCGGGTTTCAGAAGGCAGCGGGGCCTGGAATGCGGGTGACGCAATCGCGCTGAATGGCAATATGCCGAACTACGCGAACTTCCTTGCCGACGGAGCGACCACGCAATTGCCCGTCAGCAACAACAACGACAACATGGTTATGGACACCGTGCAAGAGGTTCAGATCAACACTTCTACGTTCTCCGCGCAGTACGGCCTTGGCGGGGCCGCGTTCAACCAGGTCAGCCGGAGCGGGACAAACGCCTTCCACGGAGACGCGTACGAGTACTGGCAGAACAACATTCTGAACGCGGCCACCTTTTTTGGGCACAACGTTCCGTATCTTAGGTACGACGAGTGGGGCGGGTCGGTTGGCGGGCCGATCATCAAGAACAAGCTGTTCGTTTTCTTCAATCGCGACAAGATCTACGATTTTAGCGGCGCGAACCAGGGCTTCACGACGGTTCCGACCGACGCGATGAAGGCGGGTGATTTTTCCGGCACCGGCTTGCCGGTGATCTACAATCCTGCGACCGCGACCGGCTCGACAGCCAATGGAACCTTCAGCCGCACGGCGTTTGGTGGAAATAAGATCACCAACATGGACCCTGTGGCGCAGGCCGTCCTGAAGTATTGGCCCGAGCCCAACCGGCCATGCGGGAACGGAAACTCCTTCTGCACCAACAACTACTTCTTTATACAATCAGCGCCCAACCCGAACCTGAGATATTTCGGCCGGATCGATTACAACTTCTCATCCGCCAACCGAGTGACGTTTTCGATCAGCCAGAAGAATAACAATGGGTACAACAAGAATGCGCTTCCTTGCCCGATCAACTGTTATTCGGGCGATATCGATGGATATCAGGCGCAGGTGACCGATACCTGGACCATCAGCCCGAATATGGTGAACGAGATCCGAATGGGCTACACCAAACAGGGCAACTGGTTCGTGCCGGCAACAAACGGTTTCGATCCAACCACGATCGGCCTTCAGTACGGGAAGTTCAACCAGTTCCCGAACTTCAACATCGGCGGGTCAAACTCGGTGAACAGTCTCAATCCCGGTACGTACGCGATTTACATCGAGAACCTTTACGACCCGTCCGACGTCTTTACCTTGGTGAAGGGCAAGCACATTCTGCACTTCGGCGTCGAGGTCCTGATGAGTCAGGGCAATACCACGCCTTGGGGAGCGCACGATGCCGGAACGTTTCAGTTCAACGGAAACTACACGGCTACGGGAACTGCGCCAAAGCTCCCAGACGGCACAGCTTGTACCCCTGGAACCCCTAATTGCACAAACGCAATTAATACCAGCACAGGCGCCGGTTTCGCGGACTTTTTGCTAGGCGACGTTCAAACCTGGAAAGCGAACAACCAGGGCCCGAGCGGAATGCGGTTGAAGAGCCCGCAGGCTTTCGTCCAGGACGATTACAAGCTTAAGCCCAATCTCACGATCAATCTCGGCTTGCGTTATATGGGAACAACGGGCATGAGCGAGCAGAACAACAAGATTGGCGGGTTCGACCCGAACGTAATCAACGCGGTTGGCACTTTCGCCGGCACGGCGGGTTCCATGTGGTTTGCCGGCCAGGATAACCGAACCACGCTGCAGAAGCCGATTTGGAACATCTTCCTGCCTCGTCTCGGCTTTGCCTGGCAGATAAAACCGAACACCGTCGTCCGCGGTGGTTTCGGACTCTACGCGTACAATTACAGTCAGGACATTTACGGCGGCGGATTGGGCTTTGGGTCGAACAGCACGGGCAACGCTGCCGACGTAGCCCTTGGGACGGGCACGACTCCGCTGATCAACCTCGATGCGTCCGCGGCTACGGCGAGCGGGATTCTGCCGTACGTGCAGGCGTCTCGAAGCCCGGCCGCCTACATACGGACGGGATTGGGCAAGACGTTTGGGCCAGGATACACGCCGTACAACGTCCCTCCAGGCAAGATCTACGAATACTCGCTCGAAGTTCAGCATCAGTTTGCCAGGAACTTCGCCGTATCGATTGCGGGTGTCGGCAGCCACGGCTTCAACCTGCAGTTCCCGACGAACTTGAACCAAATCACTAACCCGGCCCAGTTGGGCCAAAATGACATAAAAGCGTGTGACGGGATGACGGCAACGACTGGCTCGTACACGGGTGCGGCAGCGTGCTTTCGTCCGTACCCGGCATTCGCGGGTATCGGCGGGAACCTCTACAACGCCATCTCGAACTACAACTCGCTGCAACTGCAACTGACGAAGCACTACTCGTCCGGTCTGCTGTTCAACGTGAACTACGTCTGGTCGCATATGCTAGACGATCAAGATTCCTCAGGGTGGGGCAGCACAGCGGGGCCACAGAACTGGCAGATCGGGAACAACCCCGCTTTGAACTACAGCAACTCAAACTTCGACACGCGCCACGCGTTCAAGGGGTACGTCTCCTACGAATTGCCATTCGGCAGAGGCAGGTCGTATCTCAGCCACAGCAAGGCGCTGGACGAAGCGGTCGGCGGATGGAAGATCTCATCCACGTTCATCGCTCAGAGCGGGAACCCTTACACGATGTGGGTGTCTAATAACCAGAGCTTCGCTCAGGGCGGCGAGACGTGGTACCCGAACGTTGTGTCTGGCGTAAGCCCGTACTCTTCCGGCACTTG
>Ga0137360_10002485_pt1 | contig 11053 bp, 10 predicted proteins | sample Mad1_60_16metaG_FD_104924 | JGI IMG/M metagenome (GOLD analysis project Ga0137360, IMG submission 104924) | Vadose zone soil microbial communities from Angelo Coast Range Reserve, California, USA - Mad1_60_16 metaG | ecosystem: Environmental > Terrestrial > Soil > Vadose zone | place: USA... | reverse complement strand
TGCGCGAGCACGGCGCAACGATTAGTGACTATCGCCGTGTCTTCAACGAAAGTGGAGTCCGGATAATCCGGATCGGGCGCCAGCCTGGTTAGGGTCAAGCCGCATCGGGTCAAGGCAGCGCAATAAGCTTCATGCTGTTTGCACGCGCGTTTGTAATCGGGAGCGCCGAGCCCGGACGTGGTTAGACCTTGAGAAAAGTTTGGCGCCGGAGGACGTGCGATGGCTTTCGTGAACATTGCGAGAGATCGTAGCGCACAAGCTCTTTACCCGTCACCGTGGACAGCGCACCGCTCACCGCCTTCTGCTTTCTGCCTTCTGCATTCGTCTTCTCTGATCCGCGTTTATCCGCGCAAATCTGCGGCTGATTAATCTGTTGCTTAACTCAAGACCCGTCCCCCTGGTCACCGCTCTTCCTATTTACGCTTCACGATTTACGATTTACGATTGGTCCCATGAAACTAACAGGATTCTTACTAGCAGAGCTGGACCGAGAGGTGGAGCGCTCGCGCTACGCATTGGAGCAGGTGCCTGAGGGCAAGTATGACTGGAAGCCGCACGAGAAGTCGATGATCCTCGGCTATCTGGCAAACATGGTGGCGACGATTCCGATGTGGATAACCATGCAGATCAATCAGGACGAGCTGGACGTAGCGCCGGCGCCTGGTGAGTCGAAGATGGAACAAAAGCGGATGGACACAAGCGCCGAGTTAGTTGCGGCCCTCGACAAGTCTGCGGCCGGCGCGCGTTCCGCTTTTGAGCAGACGACCGACGAGCACTTGGAAACTAACTGGCGTTTACTCGCCCGCGGAAATGTTGTTATGGAAGCGCCGCGCTACCAGATGATTCAGGACACCATCAATCATTGGGCGCATCATCGCGGTCAGATGACCGTCTACCTGCGTTTGCTGGGTGCAAAGGTACCTGCCATCTATGGACCATCCGCCGACGACAACCAGTTTCGGTAGGATTGAATCCGCAGATTACTGCCCCCGATTAGCCTACGGTTGAGTGGGACTCAGAATTTCATCCGGATGATCAGGATTGCGATAGCCGCCAACGGTGCCATCGTACCTTTCCAAAGGCATGTTGTAGTATTGGCCGGTTGTTGGTGAGACCATGCGCTCGTAGCCCATCATGCCTTCACGCTGGGCCTTGGAGATGCGATCCTGCGAAAGATTTTTCTGCTCCCATGATTCCATCAGGCCGGAATTATCCAGCGGATGGTTGCGCACGGGAATGAGCTGGTCCTGGTATGCAATCTTTCCCGGATCGATCGGCGCCACGCTCTGCGGCAACAACGGAAGCCATGTTTTGGCTTGATCAAATTCATTCTCTGGCGACGAAAACGACTGCAAGATTACCGAGTATCCGCCATACGCATTGAGTATTCCGCAGGTGCTGTCGGCATGCTGCGAGACGCCTTTCGCATCATTGAAAGTCAGTTCAAATTCCTGAATCTCCCAGTTGACTCCCGGATATCCAGACGGCGCCGCTGGCAGATCGTGGGCGCTGATCTGATTAATGTTAGTCGCGCCTAGTTTGCCCATAACGTTAACCAAAAACTCCCAGGGCGTGGTCTGTCCCGGATTTCCGGTCAGCAGTACTGCGCTGGCCGCCAACTTGCTGTCCGGCGAAATCATGTCAACGCCATTGCCGGTCTCACTTCCCCGCCAGTTAGCCGGCATGGCCCAGGTAAAAAACTGGCCGCGCTGAACCGCCAACGGCGGACGAGTAAACCCGACGTTGTTCGTTTGAGGCGCAGATGGTTCTTCCTGGCGCTGATTATTGGAGCTCGATGAGTTGGGGTTTGACGAACTAGATCGTCCAGCAGGTGAATTGAATGAAAGCAATTTGCAGCAGGCACTAGAAAAAAATGCTAAGAAGATAAGCAACGCGACGCGAAGGGTCAGGGTAGTCATTGAGTAAGTCCTTTCTGGCGAGCTAGCGATGCGACTTGTTAAGAGACCTAAATCATGAATCGCAAATAGAAAAGGCTAAGAAGGAAAGAGCCTAGACCTCGGCTTTGGGTTCCTTCTGTTCCCCAGGTTCGTTTGCTTGCAATCCGCCGACGGCGATGTAGGTAACAGTATCCCAGGCATTGTGAATACCGATGAATAGCAGCAGAAGGGCCGTCGCACCAACCACGAAAAGAACTTTATACGGATTGCTTCGCAGCAGGGTTGCTGAGATAAGTATTAACGCATAAGCGATCAGTGGCAGTATTGCATGCCAAAGCCAATCTTCGAACACCGGACGGTAGCCGGTTTGGCTGCGCGCTCGCAAGACAACTATCACGCCATAGATCACACCCCCAAGTCCCAACGCGCCGACGGCAAGACTAACCGCCGACAGTCCCTGCCAGGGAGCGCTCAGGATGGCGCAGAGCAGCAGCACGGCGCAAAAATGCACTATTGTTGGAGTGCCGAAGGCGTCAATCTGGCGCGCACTGGCCTCTGCGCGTGACTCAGCAATCAGGGCGATCACCACAAACTGCAATCCCGTCAGCGCTGCCCCCGAAGAACCAACGATGACATAAAAAGTTTCCCAGAGGGCGAGTGGCGAGTGTGCGGTTTCCATAGGCGTATCCTAAATCGTGAATCGTGAATCGTAAATAGATAAGAGGGGTGATTCGTAAACCGTGAAAGCATTACTAAGGCGCTAAGGCTCAACACCAGTAAAGCGGTAGCGGTACAGTCGGCCTTGTGGAATGACGAATACAGAACCAGGAGCGGTAGCGACCGGGTCAAACGAACGGCAAGCTCGAGTGTTGATTCGGCTAAACCCGGTCGCTACCGCTCCTGGTTCTGACTTTGTGTGGTCCGACGGCTCTTTTGTAATTTCTCAACCCTCGTTGCCAGGCGCGCGTCGCCCATCTTCTCGACCACCGATGCAAACGATGTTGTTGGCCCAGTCCAGCGCAACTTGTCGACGTTGCTAAACAACGGCGCGTCGGTGCGTAGCGTGGCGAGATTCTTGAACAGTAAGGCGCGCTCGCGGTTGCTCAACTCACGATTACTTCGCTTAACTTTATTTTGTTCAGGGCTGGTGCTCGCGTCCTTACTCGCGAGTACTCCGGCGGGAAATTGCTCGATGTGGCCGTAGCGATTGATGAGGGAGGCGGATGTCTTTGCTCCAAGCCCGGCGATGCCTGGATAGCCATCAGCGGCATCGCCCACTAGCGCCAGATAGTCGGCGATGAACTCGGGCGCCACACCAAACTTGGCGCGGATGGCGTGTTCATCGCGAATCTCATTTTTTCTGCGATCGATTTGTACCACACGATCGCCGACTGCGCATTGCGCCAGGTCTTTGTCCGGCGTCCAGATGCAAACCTTCTCAACGCGCTTATCTTTCGCAGCGAGATGTGCTGCCGATGCCAGCGCATCGTCAGCTTCTAACTCGATCATGGGCCACACGGCAACGCCCATCGCCGCGAGTGCTTCTTCGAGTGGATGAAACTGGGCGAGCAGGACCCGTTCAATTCCGGCGCCCGTCTTGTAACCCGGCCAAAGGCTGTTGCGAAACGATTCGATGACGTGATCGGTGGCAACGCCGAGGTGCGTCGCGCCGTCTTCAATCATCTTGGCGACAGTGTTGAGCACGCCGGACACAGCCCCGAAAGGCGGATCAGTTTTTTTGAAGCGGCGAATGCCGTAAAAATGGCGAAAGAGTTCGTAGGTGCCGTCGATGAGATGAACGATCATGGAGCCAGAGGTCAGAGGTCAGAGGTCAGAAGTCAGAGGTCAGAAGTCAGAAGTCAGAAGTCAGAAGTCAGAAGTCAGAAGTCAGAAGTCAGAAGTCAGAAGTCAGAAGTCAGAAGTCAGAAGTCAGCAAAGCATGAACCTTTTTCCGTGTCTTCACAATACAATTCAACACCAGACTCCCGATTCTCCATTCTCGATTCTCGATTTTACGACTCGCGCCGAACGCTGACCTCTGACTTCTGACCTCTGACTTCTGAACCTCTGACTTCTGACCTCTGACCTCTGACCTCTGATTCAGCGCGATCGATATTCTCAACCGGGAAATTCAGTATCGTGAAATTTGCCGGCGTATGGTTCGGTTTTCGATAGACTACAATCACTGCGCCACCCGCAATGTTCAATTGCAACGGACCCATCGGGGCTCAGCGACATTGAGCCCGAGTACCTGGCCGTAAAATTCCTTTGCCTTTTGCGAATCGTTTACCGAAAAACCCGAGAATGCCTTGGTATCCCTGAACATACGATTCCTCCCCGAAAATAATTCATATGTAAAGTATCAGCGGACAACACAAAGGGCACGATCGTGACCGTGCCCTTCGAAGCTACCATGATGATCAGCTTAGCCTCCAGCTTGCGCGAGGGCTTACTGTTTTGACGGAGCAGCAGCCGATTTGCCGTTACGGCTTGTTACTAACCGGCGTCGACTTCGGGCTCTGGCTCATACCGCGATTGAGCATCATCTTGACTTCCACGCGCCGATTCTGCGCGCGGCCGGCGGCCGTCGTGTTGTCGGCTACCGCTGCTGTTTTGCCGTAACCCATCGGCGTCACAAAACGGCGCAACGGAATCTTATGATTCACGGCGAGGTACTGGATCACCGCATCCGCGCGCGCGCGGCTCAGGCGGAAGTTCTTTGCCTCGCTACCGGTGGAATCAGTGTGACCGGCAACCTCGATTGAGTAAGCTTTGGCAGTCGCGGCTTTCGCTGCAAATTCGTCAAGCTGTTGCTTCGCTTCAGGTGAGAGCACTGCGCTATTCACGCGAAAAGTTACAGCGGCTTGCTCCTGCACATCGTATTCATCGAGATCGTTAATACGGGTGTTCGCCGCTGTCGCCTCGTTTCGTGCTTCGGCCGCAACCGCGTAGAGTTCGTCCATCTGTCCCGCGATGCGTTGCTGGTTTTCCTCAACTGGAGTTACGCGCGTATCAGACGTAATCGCGGCCCGCATGTCCGACTCGTCAAACCTTATCTTGTCGGCCACCAGCTGTCCCTGCGAATCGCCGCGCCCTTCAACTTCCACAATCAGCCCGCGCAGGATTTCCGTAACCGGATACTTCTTGCCGCTGCGAAGAAAGCCGCCATTAGCTTTAACGCTGGTGCGATCGGTTATCAGTACTTGATAGTCGGTGCGATTGCGGTCGCGGATTCTGAAGGTCTCGCCCTCGCGTGCGATGACCACTCCCTTGAACTTCAACTTCGCGCCATTCGGAATTGATTGTATGTTTCGTTCAACTGCAGTGGTTTGGGGGGTTGTAACTTGTCCATAAACCAGCGGGGTTATGGCTAACAACAAGGCCAACCCGCAAATTAGTTTATGTAGTCGAGAATTCTCATTAGTCCTCATATTCACTCCTTCAAAATTATTAGGGTTCAATCAAACTATCCGGTGCAATTTGGCCGGTACCAGCGGGAGAGAGAAACGAACCAGTAATTATCACCTATTTAGGGGAAAGTAATTATCACCTATTTAGGGGAAAGTTTTGTTGCAAACCAAAGATGGTTAAGTAGTATTTGCTGGAATAGAAGAAAAAGTATGGAACCAGCCAGCTTTACGTCGCCCAGCGGCTTTGCATGAAAGTTGAAATTGATGCTGCGAGAAGATTTTCAAGGATCGGCACTGACTTCCAGCCTGCGGAGCAGCTGAGTTCGTCTCGTCGCTGCGCGACTTTTTGTGCAAAGCGTCGCCCAGCATCTACTTTACATCACTTACCGCCTACAGATGATTGCGCCAATTCAGTAAACCTGGCGCTGTTGAACTTTTTCTTTCGTACTCAGCGCAAACCGCGGTTCGACTTTAGCGTCGCCCGAGACCAACGAGACGACATGCTCTCCCACTACCGGGCCATGCTTGAATCCATGTCCGGAACCGCCGCCAACGAGCCAGGTGTTTTCAAATGCTGGATGACGGTCGATCAGGAAGTCGCCGTTTGAAGTATTTTCATACTGGCAAACGCGCGTTTCAGGCACCGGCGCATCTGCCAATGCCGGCACTCGTCGGGCAAGATACCGGCGTAACCGCATCACGCTCTCTTCCAAAACGATCCTTTCGCCAGTATCCGGATCAAATGGTGGTCCGTGTTCGTCGATCGCAATCTTGACTCCGCGGTTCTCAAGATTGGGAATGCCATACACAAGATCGTTAAAGTCGATCCACGCCGGCATTTTATCCGGCAGAAAAAGATCGTCGCCCGCGGGAACGCCCAGGAAGAAGACCTCCTGCCTGGTGACGTGAATCAACTCAGCGAGCAGTTCGGGAAAGAGCTTTGGCAACCATGGACCACACGCGAAAACAAATTTGTCAGCGGTGATCCTGACGCCCTCAGTTGTTTCAATTGATGCAAGTCTCGCTTCTTCGCTCAGCGGTGGTCGGATTGCTGCTTGAAGGTAAGTAACACCGAGCGACTGCGCCGCCGCGACCAGCGCTTGCACTGCCTGGCGAGCCAACAGCACGCCACTGTCGAGCTCCAGCATTCCCCAGGCGACCGGCCCAAGGTTAAGTTGTGGGTAACGCCGGCTGAGTACTTCGCGCTCGAGCCGCTCAAACTTCACCTTGTTTTCCTGGAAAGTTTTGCGCGTAGCTTCGCAGTAAGGATCGTTGTCTCGGGCCAGCCACAAGACGCCGGTAGGCTGAAAGAGTTGTGGCCGGTTGATTGCAGCAAACAGTTGCCGCCACAGGTCAGACGAGCGCTGCGCCATGCGCGTGTAGATCACATCAGGCCCGTAACCCAGTCGCAGGATGCGCGATTCGCCGCCTGAACTTGCACGACTATTCCCTGGTCCATACGCGTCCACTAAGAGAACGTCGACACCGGCTCGCCTCAGTTGATACGCTGTCCACGCGCCAAAAACGCCAGCCCCCACGACCGCAACCTCGGCTGTGTAATCTTTGGTCATATCATTTGGCTTTGCATCAAATATAACCGGTGGGCTACGGCTATGCCGCCTGATGTGCGGCGGTGGCTCTGCCCCGCCGTAGAGATGCCTTTTCACTTTTGGGCTACGCCCTTGGTCCGGCCTGTGGCCCAATAAAATCCGAAGGGCTAAGCCCGAACCACGGGCATAGCCCGGGAATAATCTAGCTGCTGTCGGCGGGGCATAGCCACCGCCGCACATCAGGCGGCAAAGCCGAACCTGACATGGCCTATGACCTTTGAGGCAAAGCTCATAACGATAGTAATCGGCTGAAGAAAAGGCCGGCACATCGCAACTCATCCGCTCAGTTTGATATCCCAACGGCGGCTTTTACTTTGGGCCCTCACCGATCACCGTGAACTTGATGTCGTCTGCGCTTTCAGAAAGTTTGACATCGTTGCCGTTATACGCCACAACCTCGCAAGTGTAGGAGCCTGGCGACAATGGCTTTTCCAGAACATAGGACGTTCCGTCCACTCGCTTGTTGATGTAGTCGTATTCGGTTTGCGCGCCGGTTGAGCTGTCAGCGTGGATACTAAATTTGTAATACGCCGCGTCAGGGTATGCATCCCATTTCACTTCGATATTGCTGCCGCTGATTTTTGCGCCTGCTTTGGGCCCGATCAATTTCAGATCGCTCTTGAAAAGATTTGTATCAGGGGCAAAGAAAGTCTGATCCTCTTCGAGCTTATATTTTGCCGCGCCCACAATGCCCGAAGTGGCGAACACGTAGTAAGGCGTGTTAAAGACTTTCGCGGTTAAACCTTCGTAAATTCCAGGAGGCACATTCTTAATCAGATACTCGCCGTTAGCGTCGGTTTTGGTAGTAAAAGTTTCGCCGCTACAGCCGCCGATAAACCGGCTGAATTTTTGGCACAGCTTCACCTCGATATCGCCGACTGGCTTTTCGTTGAAAAACACCTTGCCCTGGACATTCGCCTTGCCGGGAGCCGGCTTCTCTTTTTCCACTCCAGTTGCTGAGTGAATCACGTCGTCAGCATCGGTTTTAGACGATGAGGACACGTTGGTATTGGAGTTGTCAGTGCGAGCAGAGTTTGTGTTTCGAGAATTCTTGCAAGCAAGCACCACTACCGCCAAAAGAAAAATCGCAATCACCGCTTCCCTACTGCTGTGGGACATGAGTTTCTCCTTCTCCTTCGATTTGTTGTTAACAAGCGCCGCGGAGTGAGGATAGCGTAGCCGTGCAATGCTGGGAAGAAGGTTTTTTGTGGCCGCAGGGGTAATTTAAGAACCGGCAGCAGTGTATTGTGAGATCCACCAGGTGTTGCCGGCAGTGTCTTTCAATCCGGCCGATCGCTCTTGATACGGCTTGTCTTCGGGCTGGGCAACGGAGGTGGCCCCTAGTTTCAGCGCCCGCGCGTAAGTCTCATCGACATCTTCGACGTAGACGTAGATTGATGCCTTTGTACCGCTCACGTGCGCGGGAAGATCGCCGGCTTCGATCACGATTACCGAATCGCCCACACGCCCTTCATAGTGAAACGAGTGTTCACTAAACTCGTGCCGTTCTAATTCCACCGCGCCGAAAACCTGTTGCACAAAGTCAGGCAGGTCGAGGCCGCCGTAAAGATAAGGCCGCACTGCGCCAAAGCCGTGGCGTATGTGTTTCGTGCTATCGGTCATCTCTTTCTGGCGCATTTCGACGGATGTTCGTCGCCAAAGGCTAATCAACGAATCTGCTCTTTTTGACTAATCTCGTTAGCGGCCTCGGGAATTTCTTCTGCCGGCTTTTCGCCAAGCACCACCCGAACGATGTGAGTTTGCCCGTCGTCGCTCAGGGAAATCTCGTCGTTCGTTAGCATCTGTCCATCAAGCTCGACGCTGGCTACGCCGTGGCTGATTGCCAACGGATTTTCAACCTTGATCCGATACGTAGTCTTCTCACGCCGGTAAGTGATTTCAAACTCGCGCCACCAACGCGGCACGCACGGATCGATGCGCAGGCACGCGCCTTCCAATTTGAATCCAAGGATCGATTCCAGCCCGGCGCGATACATCCATCCGGCTGAACCCGTATACCATGTCCAACCGCCACGGCCGGTGTGCGGCGGCACTGCATAAACATCGCCGACGGCAACATAAGGTTCCACTTTGTATTTGTGCAAACCTGCGCGCGTCGACGAATGGTTGACCGGATTCCGCAGCGAAAAAAGTTCGCCGGCTCGTTCACCATCGCCAAGCATCGCAAAGGCAATCAGTGTCCAAAGCGCAGCATGCGTGTATTGTCCGCCGTTCTCGCGTACGCCCGGCACGTAACCTTTGATGTAACCGGGATCGAGTTTGCTTTTGTCGAAGGGCGGCGTAAAGAGAACGACAAGCCCATCGCCGCGCCGGATCAAATACTCTTCAACAGCCGCCATGGCGCGCACTGCGCGATAACTTTCCGCGCCGCCGGAAATAACTGACCACGACTGCACAATCGAATCGATGCGGCATTCATCGTTCTGCGCTGAACCCAGCGGCGTGCCGTCATCGAAGAAGGCGCGGCGATACCAGTCGCCGTCCCAACCGCTTTCAGCCAGTGCCTTCCTGAGGCTTTCGAGATGTTCGCGGTATTGACCGCCGCGCGTGCTCTCGTTGCGCGCATCGCAATAAGGCGCAAAAGCAGCCAGCGTCGTATAGAGAAACCAACCAACCCAGACACTTTCGCCCTCACCCAGGTGGCCCACCCGATTCATGCCATCGTTCCAATCGCCCGAACCCATCAGCGGCAAACCGTGCTTGCCTACAGTCAAACTGCGATCGAGTGCGCGCGCACAGTGTTCAAACACCGATGCCGATTCGGCCGAAACTTCCGGCTGCATGTAAAGTTCCTGCTCTTCCGGTTTCAGCAATGGCTGCTCGAGGAATGAAACGCTTTCATCGAGCACGGACAAGTCGCCGGTAACCTTCAGATAAAAAGCAGTAACAAAAGGCAGCCATAAAAGATCGTCGGAAAACCGCGTGCGCACGCCGCGGCCACTCGGCGGATGCCACCAGTGTTGCACGTCGCCTTCCTTGAATTGCCGGCTGCTCGCCCTGACAATTTGTTCGCGCGCCACCGCTGGACTGCTATAAACCAGCGCCATCACGTCCTGTAATTGATCGCGAAAGCCAAAGGCGCCGCCCGATTGATAAAACGCAGTGCGCGCCCAGATACGACAGGACAATGTTTGATAAAGCAGCCAACGATTGAGCATCGTGTCGAGGGCGTCGTCGGGCGTTTTCACTTCAACTGTACCCAGCAATTTGTCCCAGTGGCTGACCACGCCCTCGAACGCATCGTTAACAGCGCCAAAGTTTGTAAACTTCGTTACCAGCTCCTGCGCTTCTGCTTTTGATTCCGCTTCACCCAAAATAAACATGACTTCGCGGGCCTCATGCGGCGCCAGTTCGATTGTTGTTTGCAACGCAGCACAAGGATCGAGTCCAGCGCCGTCGCGGCCCGCAAGTGCGGTGCGACGCAAAGCGGCTGGTTGGTCAGGTGCACCGTTGCGTCCAAGAAATTCTTTGCGGTCGCAAGTGGCGCTGGTCAGGGCTTCGTTGGTTGCCACAAACGTGACGCGCGTGGCGAATTCATTATTGAAAGGATTCTGCGCGAATATGGTCCCGGCCTGCTTATCGATTTCGGTTATGACATACGGTGCGGTACTCGAGCGCTGCACGCCCAGCACCAGCTCGCTGTATGAAGTCACGGTTATTTTTCTTTTGCGCGCAGTGCGGTTGCGCAAACGCAGCAGCGATATTTTCACCGGACCATCGAGGGGAACGAACAGCAGAAACTCCTGGGAAATGCCGTGGCTGACGTGTTCGAAAACTGTGTAGCCCTGACCGTGCCGGACTATATAAGGCTCCCCTTCGCGAATCGGCAACGGCGTCGTGGACCAAACCGAGCCTGTTTCCTCATCGCGTAAGTAAACGATTTCGCCGGGCGTATCGCTGACTGCATCATTGGACCATGGCGTCAGCCGGTTCTCGCGGCTATTGACGGACCAGGTGTAGCCACCGCCCGTCTCGGTTACCTGAAAACCAAAATCGTTTTTGTTCGCAATAACGTTAGACCACGGCGCGGGCGTCCACTGGTCCGCGCCGAGCAGCGTCACATACTCGCGCCCGCCCTGATGAAATCCGCCGAGACCGTTGAAGAAACTCAATT
>Ga0137360_10002484_pt1 | contig 11056 bp, 7 predicted proteins | sample Mad1_60_16metaG_FD_104924 | JGI IMG/M metagenome (GOLD analysis project Ga0137360, IMG submission 104924) | Vadose zone soil microbial communities from Angelo Coast Range Reserve, California, USA - Mad1_60_16 metaG | ecosystem: Environmental > Terrestrial > Soil > Vadose zone | place: USA... | reverse complement strand
TTGTAAGAACCGGCTGATTTTCCTCGACGGCGGGAAGGACGACGTTTTCTTTCTGGAGCACTACATCCTCCTGGGCAATTATGCCCGTGACCCCGACCGCTTTGAGGCTATGGACGCGCTTTTTCAGGATTTCCTCCGCGAGGCCGGCATTACACCCAGCTATGACCCATCACACACGGAAGCCATCCAGGCTCATACCGCGCTGCTGGAAGCAGTGCAGGCGATTCGCGCGGACATTGCGAGCCTCGAGGAACAGCGCGAAAACACCCGCAAGCGTCTTGACCGGGGTGATGGTTTCTTCACGAAGCTTCTAAATTCGGGTGATCCCGCCGATCTGAAGGCATCGCTGAATGACCTCGAACTCCGGCTCAAGCATCAGGAATGCAAGCTGGAGGAGTTGGGACCGCAGATCGACGCGGCCAGGCAAAAGCTGGATTTCTTCGTCAAGGATCATGCCGGGAAGCTCGGTGAATATCTGAACGAGCCGGAAAACGCGAAGCGGCTATTCGACGCAAGTTCCGCCTCGGAGACGGAGGCGCCGGCGCGCGCGCGCTTGCTCGCGCGGCTCCTCGATCGTCTCGAACAGCTCGAGATTCTCCATCACGTCCTGGCAAGCTATGAAATCCGGCCCATCGCCGCCGATTACTGTCCGCCCGTGCATTTGCAGCAACTCCGCAAGGCCCTTGTTTCGAAGGAAGAGCTGAAGCAAGTCGAGCAGGTTATCAAGCAGGTGCCCGCGAAGAAATTGTCGCTAAAGGCCATCGAGGAACTTTCCAAAAAGATACACCGCTATTCCCGCGAGGAGATGCAGGCCTTCGTGCTGCGATTCGCAAACGACTTCCTTCGTCTGAGAAGGGATCTGCGTGACGCCGAACATCTGACCACCTGCATGGAGCGCATCAACCTGGTAACCACCGAAAAGGCACGCGAATTGTCGCGCTTGAACAACCGGCTGTACGAGTGCGTGCTCCCGGAGGAAGCCCGGCCGGAGCAGGATCACGTCGTTTCGCACGTGATCATTAAGTCCGACGTGCGCGGCTCCACGCGCATGACGCAGGATTTACTTTCCCGCGGACTGAACCCCGCTTCACATTTCAGTCTGAATTTGCACGAGCCCGTTAAGAAGCTTCTGGACCGCTATTCGGCGAAGAAGGTTTTTATCGAAGGTGATGCCATCATTCTGGCCATTTTCGAAACGGAATCGACGGTAGCCTATGCCCGGCCGGTGGCAAAGGCTTGCATCCTTTCGCGCCAGATTCTTGCCGTTTGCAACTCTTACAACGAACGCGCGTCGGCCAGCAGTCTTCCCGCGCTGGAACTTGGTCTGGGGGTTGCATTTCAGGGCTCTGCTCCTACCTATTGGACCGACGGAGATTCGCGCATCATGATTTCAAAGGCTCTGAATCTCTCGGACCGTCTTTCCGGCTGCGCCAAGCTGGCGAAGCGCATGCTGGCGGGGCAGAAAACTCATTTTTCGGTTTTTCAATTTCTGAATACCATGGAAGGCGCGTCGGCGGAAGAATTAGATGAATTCCTGGTTCGCTACAACATGAACGGCATCGAGCTCAACGAAGAGGGTTTTCAAAAGCTTTCCGAAGAGATTTCGCTCGACACCATCGAAACGAAGCTCGACAAACCATGGGGCAAGGAAAACGTCACCCTTTATTATGGAGAAGTGCCTCTTGGTGAGTCCGTGGAACTCCTCGTATTGCGAAAAGGCATGGCACGGCAACTGCTCCCCGACGGAAAAATCGGGGCCCCTTCCACGCACGCCTACTATGAAGTGTGTACCAGTCCCGCGCTTTACGATCTCGTTGCCGCGTTGATCCGCACCCATCAAGCTGCCGCAATGGCGTCCCATCGCGCCTGAGCTTTCCTTGAGAGACGGGGAAGCGCTCCACTATACTGCTCGCGGAGGCGAAAAGAGTCCGGTGACTTTCCCGGCCTTCAAAGCCGGCGATTCGGTCCTTCGCGGGTCGAATGGTGGGTTCGACTCCCACACGCTTCCGCCATAGCTTTGTTTTCTTTCAAAGACTTGGCGGATTCGCAAGGCAGTAAAAGGCAGCAATAAGAGATTTAGGCCCCGGAGCGCGGCGCGACTGTTCCGCTTGGCAACTGGACGGAGTCACATGGCTGCCGTGAACTTGATTGGCTCATACAATTACGCGCTCGTGGCGCTTTCGGTGTTGATCGCCATCTTTGCGTCGTACGCTGCTCTGGATCTTGCAGGTCGCGTAACGGCCGCGGGCGGTTGGACTCGCGCGATCTGGCTGCTAGGCGGAGCCGGTGCGATGGGGACGGGCATTTGGTCCATGCACTACATTGGGATGCTGGCGTTCATCCTGCCAATTCCCGTGGCCTACCATTGGCCGACCGTTCTGCTGTCACTCTTTGCGGCCATTCTCGCGTCGGTCGTTGCGCTGGGTGTGGTGAGCCGTCAGAACATGGGTTGGTTCCGAGCGCTCGCCGGAAGTGTCCTGATGGGTGCGGGTATTGCAAGCATGCATTACATCGGCATGGCTGCCATGCGTCTACCTGCCGTATGCCAGTTTAATTCCTTTCTCGTCGTCCTGTCCGTCGTGTTCGCGGTTCTGATTTCTCTCGCCGCCCTTTGGATCACCTTTCACTTCCGAGATAAGAAAACAGGGACCGGCTGGCAAAAGTTAAGCGGAGCCGTCGTGATGGGTGCCGCCATCCCCGTCATGCATTACACCGGCATGGCCGCCGCCAGTTTCACCCCCTCCGGTGCGCCGACGGACCTGTCTCATGCCGTAAGCATCTCCACACTGGGCACCGCCGGAATTGCCGCTGCCACCTTTATCGTCCTCGGGCTGGCTCTGCTGACGTCTTGGGTTGATAGGCAATTCGCTACTGAGGCTTTGGAAGTCCAGGAAGAGAAGTTGCAGCGGAGCGAGGCGTACTTGGCGGAAGCTCAAAGGCTCAGTCATACGGGGAGCTTCGGCTGGAGGCCCTCCACCGGCGAGATCCTCTGCTCCGAGGAGACCTTTCGAATCTTCCAATACGACCGAGCGACGAAACCGACCGTGGAACTTATTCTGCAACGGGTTCATCCGCAAGATACGGCGTTCGTGAAACAGACTATCGAGCGCGCGGCGCAGGATGGGAAGGATTTTGAGCATGAATATCGCTTGGTGATGCCGGATAGTTCCGTCAAATATGTCCATGTTATGGCTCATGCCTTAACCCATGAATCGGGCGGCGTGGAGTTTGTTGGAGCGGTGATGGACATCACCGCAGCAAGGCAGGCGGAAGAAGCGTTGCGGCGGAGCGAGAGTTATCTGGCAGAAGCGCAGAGGCTCACGCATACGGGGAGTTGGGCCTTCGACGCGATAAAGTCTCTCTATTGGTCAGAGGAAAATTTCCGAATTTGGGGCTTCGATCCGCAGCTGGGCCTTCCGGACCACGAAACGGCGTGGCAACGGATCCATCCAGAGGATCGCGGCCGGGTCGTCGGATGCATCCAGAACGCAGTGCGCGAGAGAAGAGACTACGCCGTCGAGTTCAGAATCGTGCTACCCGATGGGACAGTTAGGTACATCCTTGGATTAGGCCATCCGGCCTTCAGCCCAAGCGGAGAGCTTGTTGAAGTCGTCGGTACGGACGTTGATGTAACGGACCGCAGGCGAGCGGAAGAAGCGTTGCGGCGGAGCGAGGGTCACTTAGCGGAAGCACAGAGGTTGACGCGTACAGGGAGTTGGGCGTGGAGCGTGGCCACCAGACATAGTGTCTACTGGTCACAGGAAAATTACCGCTTGTTTGGGTTCGATCCGGAAGGGGGTATACCGTCAGACGAAGCTTTTTACCAGCGCATTCATCCAGAGGATCGAGATAGGGTGCGCAGAGAGGTTTTTCTTGAAAGGCCGGACGAAGGCTCCCACTTTGACGTCGAATTCCGAATCGTTCTTCCGGACGGAGCAATTAAATACGTTCGCTCGACAGGGCATCCCGTTTGTAACATATCCGGCGATCTCCTGGAATATGTCGGTACATCGATAGACGTGACCGAACGCAAGCGGGCGGACGAGGAGCGCGAGAGATTGCGTCAGGCGCAGGCAGACCTCGCGCGCGTGAACCGGGTGACCACCATGGGAGAACTGACTGTTTCTTTGGCGCACGAAGTGAATCAACCGATTGCCGCGGCCATCACCAACGCCAATACCTGCATGCGCTGGCTTGCCGCCGACACACCAAATCTCGAAGAGGCGCGCGCGGCTGCCATGAGAATCGTAAATGACGGAACTCGCGCGGCGGAAATCATCAAGCGGGTCCGGTTGCTCTTCAAAAAGGGTAGTCCAGAACGGGAGTTGGTTGATTTAAACGAAGTCGTTCGAGACATGATCGTCCTTCTGCGCAGCGAGGCAACGCGATACTCCATATCCGTGCGGACGGACCTGGCGGCGGATCTTCCCCGAGTCATGGGAGATCGCGTGCAGCTACAGCAGGTGGTGATGAACCTCATGATCAATGGCATCGATGCGATGAAGGATGTCGATGAGACGCGCAAGCTAATCGTCAAATCGGAGCGGGGGAAAGACGAGCAAGTTCTGGTGTCCGTCAGCGATACTGGCGTGGGGCTGCCGCAGCAGCAGGCGGACCAAATCTTCGATGCGTTCTTTACTACCAAATCTTATGGCACCGGTATGGGACTTCGGATCAGCCACTCCATCGTGGAATCGCATGGCGGCCGCTTGTGGGCCGCGGAGAACTCTCCGCGCGGCGCGAGTTTTTACGTCACCTTACCTGCCAAAGCCGAGGCGCCTGAATGACGACCGCCGACGCTCCCACGGTGTTCGTCGTAGATGACGATGCCGGTGTCCGCGCGTCCATCCAAGGACTGCTGAAATCGGCGAGGTTACGGTGCGCATCCTTTGGGACAGCGGAAGAATTCCTACGCAATAAGCCACCGGACGGGCCAAGCTGTCTTGTCCTGGACGTGAGCCTTCCTGGCGTCAACGGTCTTGATTTTCAGCGCCAGTTGGGTGACGCCGGTATCCAAATTCCCATCATCTTCATCACCGGTCACGGGGATATCCCGATGACGGTGAAGGCCATGAAATCCGGTGCTGTGGAGTTTCTGACCAAGCCTTTCCACGACCAGGACTTGCTGGATGCGATCCGCCAGGCTTTGGATCGAGACCGTGTGGCGCGTCTTCAGCAGAGTAACTTTACGGAGCTGCGAAAATGTTACGAGGCCCTGAGCGAACGCGAGCGACAGGTCATGGGCCTGGTGGTCTCGGGAATGCTCAATAAGCAGATAGCTTTTGCGCTGGGAATCAGCGAAATCACGGTGAAGATCCATCGCGGCCACGTGATGCGCAAAATGCAGGCCGAGTCGCTGGCAGAATTGGTTAGAATGGCATCGAAACTAGAACTTCCAACCGGCAAAAAGTAGGGAAATGCCAACCCGCGCGGCTGTACACAAGCCAGTTCGCAGTCTGACGCTTTACTGCCACTTTCTCAAGCCGCTGTAGATTGTGGCCGCGTCTCTGGTCGCGGCCACGTTCAGGCTCTCATACCAAAGTATAATTGCGTGCTTTTGGGGCCGCTGCTACATTTTTGCTATGGCCGCTCCGGGGAAGACCAAAATGGTTGCGATTGTCGATGACGATGATTTAATGCGCAGCGCGCTGCAGGGCCTGTTGAAAGCGGTTGGCTTGCCGGCACAAGCATTTGCGTCGGCAGAGGAATTCCTGAAATCCGGCCAACAGCGGAAAGCTGGATGTTTAATCGCCGACATCCGTATGCCGGGAATGTCCGGTCTCGAACTACAGGCCAAGCTGAACGCTGAGCATTGCAGGATTCCGACCATCTTCATCACAGCACATGGCGACGAGAAAATGCGGATGCAGGCGTTGCGAGCAGGCGCCGTGGAGTTTATGGCGAAACCGTTCAACGACGAAGTACTGCTCGAGAGTGTTCGGGCGGCCCTGGAAAGTTGAACCCGCTAATAGAAGCGTGCATCGGGGTGCGCAAGGAGGTCCTCCGTGGCTGCTGTCGCAAGATTCGGGGCCGGTGACCAGGACCGCAATCCGCGCAGATTCGAGCAGATCATAGGTAACAGTCCTGCTCTTGAAGCGGTCCTCGAACAAGTCGAACGCGTCGCGCCGACGGATTCCACCGTTCTAATCCAGGGAGAAACAGGCACCGGCAAGGAACTGATCGCGCGCGCGATTCACAATCTCAGCGTGCGGTGCGGATGCCCATTCGTAAAATTGAATTGCGCTGCCATTCCGTTCGATCTGCTGGAAAGTGAGCTTTTTGGCCACGAGCGAGGCGCGTTCACTGGAGCCATAGCGCAAAAGATTGGCCGTTTCGAGCTGGCAGACAAAGGCACGCTTTTCCTGGACGAAGTGGGCGATATTCCGCCCGCCTTACAGCCCAAACTGCTGCGTGTCCTGCAGGAACAGGAGTTCGAGCGCCTGGGCAGCAATCGGACCCACCAAGTGGACGTTCGGCTGGTGGCTGCGACCAACCGAAATTTGGCGGACATGGTGAAGCGCAATGAATTTCGCAGCGACCTTTACTACCGTCTGAATGTGTTTCCGATCCCCCTGCCGCCGTTGCGGGCGCGCCGCCAAGACATTACAGCCCTAGTGGAACATTTTGTCGAGATTTATGCTCGACGGATGGATAAGCAAATCGAACACATTTCTCCTGAAACGATGTCTGCGCTAATCTCGTACCAGTGGCCGGGGAACATTCGTGAGCTCCAGAATTTCATCGAGCGGAGCGTAATACTCACTTCGGGCAGCGTCCTGTACCCGCCTCTCGCGAGCTTGAAGAGTGCCCCCGAAGCGGAATCCCTTGAGGCAATTACCCTGGAGGACGCGGAAAGAGAGCATATACTTAAGGCTCTCGAGCACACCGGCTGGGTTGTCGCCGGTCGCAACGGGGCGGCTGCGCGTTTGGGAATCAAGAGGTCTACACTTTACTTCAAGATGCAAAAGCTTGGCATCTCACGTACCAAGCGAGGTCCCCTTCCGGCGTAGCAGATGTGAAATGACACGGGGAGCGACCCTCCATCGATTAACCCTTTCGATGCATTAGTTATCGGACGCTCCACCGCTCACATCTCCGGCCGACCTGACTCGGCGCCGTGGCGGATCCCGAACGGTGCGTGACGTTGCCGGTTGCGGAAATCGATACACATAAACGGATAATCCACTACATGAACTGTGCCCTTGGCACAGACTCAGTAGCCCGACAGGGCGGAATGGGACGCGCGCGGTGCGACCTATGATCAAAACTACTTCCCGTAGAACATTTGTGAAAGCAGCGGCTTCTGGTCTCGCTGCTTCCTTTCTGGAGATCCCATCTATGAATGCCAGCCCTTTGAATCTGCCGATCGGGCTGCAGCTTTACACCGTTGGCCAAGAAATGGATACCGATCCGGCTGGAACGTTGAAGGCAGTGGCGGCCGCCGGGTACAAACAAGTGGAGCTTTCTCCACTTACCAAAACATCAGCGAAAGATCTGAAGAAAATGCTCGACGATTCGGGCCTGAAAAATCCTTCAGGGCACTACATACTTCCCGATTTGATCGGCAATCTTCAGGAGAAAATTGGTTTTGCCCATCAGTTTGCGCAGGAGTTTATGGTTGTCACCGTTCCATGGGTTGCCGATCCGTCGCGCTTCAAGCCCGATCCGCAGTTGGGGCAGATGGGACTTTTTATTGAGATCATTAAGGGGCTTACGCTGGATGACTGGAAGTGGAATGCTGAGCAGTTCAATAAAGTTGGGGAGCAGATTAAGAAAGCTGGGCTACAGCTCGCCTATCACAACCTCAACTTTGAATGGAAGCCGTACGGCGGCGTGACGGGTTACGATGAATTTCTTCGGTTGACCGATTCGCGGTTGGTCAAACTAGAGTTAGACTGCGGTTGGGCGACCGTTGCGGGCCAAGATCCGGTTGCCTACCTAACGAAATATCCGGGGCGTTACAGTCTGCTGCACATTAAAGACTTCCGAAAGGGATTTACGCCGCGGACGACATTGATGGAAAAAGATCCTGGGGCGCCGGTACCAACCGAATTGGGGCGGGGCGCGATCGACTATGGCCGAATTTTCGCTGCGGCTCGGAAGGCGCCGATTCGCGCGCTATTTGTCGAACAGGAGCCGCCTTTCACCGAGATGCCTGCTCTGGAGGCGATCAAAGTGGATTACGAGTACATGAAGAATCTGAAATCGTGAGGCCCGGGAGAAACAGAATGTCCAGTCATTACTTCGGTGCTGTCGCCATGTTGCTTCTGTTTGCGTCGATGAGTTCGGGGCAGGCCGACCAGGCGGCCAAGGCGGAGAAGCAGAAGACGGCGAATGAGCAAGAGAAAGACGCTCCGCAGAAGGTGAATGCGGACGATGCGATTGCCGCGTTGATGGGCGGCGCGCATATCGACAAAGAAGCGGCGGAACGCGGGCGGACAATTTTTGTGCCTGCGTGCGGGTTTTGTCACGGCAATGATGCCCATGGAAAGAGCGGTCCTGATCTTGTGCGGTCGGCTTTAGTGCTGCACGACAACAAGGGTGATGCGATCGGTCCCGTTATCCAGAATGGGCGGCCAGAGCGCGGGATGCCGGGTTTCTCGGCGATTTCTGCGGAGCAGATTGCCGATATCTCGGCCTTTTTACATTCGCGAGCGGCTGACGTTTCGAACCGGTTTGCCTACAAGATCGGCGATTTGATTACGGGTGACGCGCAGAAAGGCGCGGCGTTCTTCAATGGCGACGGGCATTGCGGGAGCTGTCACTCCGCGAGCGGTGATCTCGCGCATGTGGCAACCAAGTATGAACCTGTCGAGTTGCAGCGGCGGATGTTGTATCCCGCGCCGAACCTAATTGATGTGTTTCTGGGACGAGCGGTGGTGCCGCCTGCACCCGCCAAAGTTACTGTTCAGCTGGCTTCCGGTGAGCGGGTTTCGGGGACGCTTGATCATTTGGATGAATTTACGGTGTCACTGCACGATTCTGCTAGTTGGTACCGCTCCTTCCCGCGTGAGAGCGTGACTGTGGATGTACAGGATCCTCGGGCCGCGCATGAAGGGCTGCTGCCGAAGTACAGCGATCAAGAAATGCACGATGTTTTCGCCTATCTGGAGACTTTGAAATGAGAGTTTGGGCCTCCACCATCGTGCTGTCGCTAGCCCCGGTCGTTCTTTGTGGGCAGGAATTGACTCCAGAGGCGCTCGTGAAGCCGGGGACTGATAGTTGGCCTACGTATAACGGCGAATATTCGGGCCAGCGTCACAGTCCGTTGGATCAGATCAACGGCTCGAATGTGGCATCTTTGTCGTTGGCTTGGACGTATCGTGCCAGCAATTACGGGGCGGCTGGGTTCGGTTCAGTCATCAAGTCGACACCGATTGAAGTGAATGGCGTGCTTTACTTCACCATGCCGGATAACGTTTGGGCCGTTGATGCGCGCAACGGGCGGGAAATTTGGCATTACAAGTATCCCCCTAACGAAGGCCTGCACATTGGCCACCGTGGCGTGGCCATGTTGGGCAGTTCAATCTACACCGAAACACCGGACTGCAATCTCGTTTCGCTGAACGCCAAAGATGGCAAAGAGCGCTGGCGAAAGCAGATCGCAGACGTAAAGCTCGAGTATTTCTGCACGATGTCGCCTTTGGTGGTGGGCAACCACATCATCACCGGCGTAGGCGGCGATTCGCTGGATAATCCCGGATATTTGGAATCACGCGACCCTGAAACTGGCGAGGTGCAGTGGCATTGGAATACTGAACCCGATCCAGGCGAACCTGGTTCCGAGAGTTGGCCTGATGCGGAGGCTCGAAGCCATGGTGGCGGTATGACGTGGATGACCGGCACTTACGATCCGGACTTACGCTTGATCTACTGGGGGATTGGCAATCCTAATCCTGTGCACTCTGGGGCAGGGCGGAAGGGCGACAATTTGTGGACCTGCTCGATCGTCGCGTTGAAAGTAGACACGGGAAAGCTGGTATGGGGCTATCAGGTCTCGCCGCACGATACGCACGACTGGGATGCTACCCAGACACCGATTTTGTTTGATGGGGAGTTCAAGGGGAAGCGGCGCAAACTTCTAGCACAAGCGAGCCGAAATGGATTTTTCTTTGTGCTGGACCGAAGCAACGGCGAGCATCTGCTGACGGCGCCATTCATTAACAGCAATTGGACTCTGGGGATAAACGCGAAGGGGCAACCCATTCCCAATCCGAAGAAAGAGCCTGCGCGTGATGGTACGCTCGTCTCGCCCAGCTCGAACGGTGCGTCGAATTGGTTTGCTCCGAGTTTCAATCCGGCTGCCGGTCTTTTCTATGTGGTGGCATCGCAGAGTTACAGCGTCTTTTACTTGACGGCGGAGGGAAAAGCCGAAGGATTCGCCGGGCGCGATGATTCTCTGAACTATCCGGGGGTCATTAAGGCGATCGACTACAAAACGGGAGAGATTCGTTGGACGCACGACCTGGGCGGCATGGGTAGTGGCCTGCTGACCACGGCGGGGAATTTGCTCTTTGCCGGCGACTTCTCGGGGCATATCCTGGCCATCGATTCAACGACCGGAAAAACGCTTTGGCACACTACCGTCGCAGCCAACCAAGCAAACGGCGCGATCACCTACGAACTCGACGGCAAACAGTACGTGGTTGTGGGAGCGGGCGACTCTCTGTTTGCGTTCGCTCTTGGCGCCAGCCACTGAAGCGACAGTCAGATCTTCCTGGCGAACGCTTGGGACGAGGGAGCAGAACTACCAGAGAGGCTTACCGTGAACCGCCCGCAGCTGGGTTGACTCCCGACCGAACATAAGAGGATGTACAATGCCGATCGGAGGAACCCATGTTTACCGCCACCGCCAACCTGATTCTTCCAAGCACTGTTACGGGTTCGTTTCCGCGACCACGCTGGTTCGACGTGAGCATGTGGGGCCGCCCGTTCGACACCTGCATGCTCGATATCCGCTTTCGCGAGAAGTTTCAAGACGCGCTGGCGGTCGTGATAAGTGATCAGGGGCGCGCTGGGCTCGACATCCTCACGCACGGCGACTTTCACCTCGATG
>Ga0137360_10002481_pt1 | contig 11059 bp, 9 predicted proteins | sample Mad1_60_16metaG_FD_104924 | JGI IMG/M metagenome (GOLD analysis project Ga0137360, IMG submission 104924) | Vadose zone soil microbial communities from Angelo Coast Range Reserve, California, USA - Mad1_60_16 metaG | ecosystem: Environmental > Terrestrial > Soil > Vadose zone | place: USA... | reverse complement strand
AGGCGCTTAAGGGGGGAGGGGATTCAGAGAAGAAAGAGAGAAATCAAATCAGCGCTGAAGCGCTGTTCTAAGGTGATGTTTTTACGCTTGATCCCTTACCTGGGGTCACTCCTCCGTTATTCGCGTACTCTAAATTTCGCCGTCGCTCGCGCCCTGGAATGGCCGCGACGCAACTTTGCTGTTGCTCGCGAATTCCGCTGGCTTTAATAGAGTAGGAGGCTTTCGATGACAGACCCACAGGCAGGGGGCGGCGCGGCCGGAGCGTTTTTCGATGCGCACCAGCGCGCGACGATCGAGGCGGCAATGGCGCGGATTATTCCCACCGACGATCAGCCCGGCGCCAGAGAGGCCGGAACGATCGAGTTCCTCGACCGCTACCTCTCGGGACTGAACTTTATCTACGCGAAGCCGGATGGAAGCGGCTTCGAGAAGCTCGAGGGAAAGCGCGCCGAGGCGTGGACGCAACGGATCGAGATCATCCGGGGGAAGTATGTCGCCGGCATCGAGGAACTGGATCGCAGAAGCCAGTCCCAGTTTAGCGCAGAGTTCGTGAAGCTCACCACCGAGCAGCAGGATCGCATCCTGGATGACATGGAGCGGGCTTCGCTTCAGGGCGATGCGGATTCGAAAAACGCGCAAGCCGGCGCGGACTCGGCGCCCGTCGAGCCCGCGCTCCAGCAGACGAACGCGGAGATCGATCTCGACTTCTTTCCGTTGCTGGCCCTGCACACCCGCCAGGGCTTCTACGCCGATCCGATCTATGGCGGCAATAAAAACCGGGCCGGCTGGAAGTTAATCGGATTCGCGGGGCCGGAGTCGATGGCGGAAACGCACGCCGGACGCTTTACGACCTTGCCGTTCTTCGCTGAGCAACAGATCGATTGGGAGGAAGAAAAGAATTATGGCTCAAAAGCGTAAACCGGATCGCGTGGAGGTGGTTATCATCGGGGCGGGAGCAACTGGCGCAACTGCTGCGAAGGTGCTCACCGAGCGCGGAATGCATGTGGTGGCGCTTGAGCGCGGGCCATGGCGTAAGCGTGAAAGCTTCGGCGGCGACGAGCTAGCCAATGTCAATCGCTACAACCTTTGGCCCGACCCAATCCTCAATCCGCGTACCTTACGGGCGTCGGCAGACGAAGAAGCCAAAATCAACCTTTTCTGTCCGGTGCCGCAGATGGTCGGTGGTGGCACGGTGCACTGGCAGGGTTGGCTGCCGCGCTTTACCGAGAACGATTTCAAACTCCGCTCGATTGTGGGCCACGTGCCGGGCACGACGCTCGTTGATTGGCCGATCTCCTATGCCGATCTGGAGCCTTACTACACCGAGGTCGAGTGGGCCTTCGGAGTCTCGGGCGCCGGCGGCGTGAATAAGTTCGAGGGCTTTCGCAGCAAGGAATATCCATGCCCTCCGTTGCCTGCGACACGCTACGGTCAAAAGTTTCACGACGGCTGCCGCAAGCTCGGCTACAACTCCTTCCCGACTCCGATGGCGGCCCTTTCACGCCCTTATAACGGACGCCCAGTTACCGTTCAAAGCGCCTTTGCCCAGCAGCACGGCGATCCAACCGGCACGCGCTCAAGCGCGCTCTCGGTCTTTGTTCCTGACGCGCTCAAGACGGGCCGCTACGATCTGCGGCCCGACTGCTACGTGCATGAAATCACCGTTGACGAGCGTGGTCGCTGCAAGAGTGCGGTGTACCAGGACGTCGGCGGCGATTTCATTGAGCAGGAGGCAGACATCTTTATCCTTTCCTGCGGTGCGATCGAGTCGGCGCGGCTGTTGCTGCTCTCTCGCTCTGGGCGCTTTCCGAGGGGGCTCGCGAACGGCAGTGACCTGGTAGGGCGCAACGCGACATTCCACGAGTTTAGCGCCGCGGTGGGCGTGTTCGAAGATCCGATCTATGCCTGGGCAGGCGGCGGCTATGTGGCCGCAAGCAGCTACCAATTCTACGAGCATGACGAAAAACGGGACTTTGCTGGCGGTTGTCACATCGCGTGCGCGGGCGTCGGCATTCCGTTGCCGATTAACTGGAGCCTGCCGGGTCGCCCGGCGTGGGGACCCCAGGCGAAACAGATCGATCGCGACTTTTACAACCACAGCTTTGCCATCGCCATGGTCGTGCATGATATGCCGCAACACGATAATCGCGTTGAGCTTGACGATAAAGTCAAGGATGCGTGGGGCTTGCCCGTTGCACGCATCACCAACAAGATACACGAAAATGAGCTCAAGATGGGCCGCTGGGTCATCGATCACAATGCCGAGATTCTAGACGCAGCCGGAGCGAAAAACGTCTACCGCGTCTATATCGATCGCATTACGGGCAACTGTTCACACCAGCACGGGACTACCCGAATGGGCAACGATCCCAAATCCTCGGTGCTGAACAAGTGGTGTCAATCGCACGAGGTCGACAACCTCTTTGTCGTGGACGGCGGGCCATTTCCGACCGCCACCGGGGCCAATCCCACGCTCACGATGATGGCCAACGCCTGGCGAGTGGCCGCCCATATCGCCGGCCGCCATAACGCCGATCGCAAGCAGTGAGTCGTGACTTTATGAAGCTGGCATACCGGACCTACAGATTGACCCGCAACGTTAGCCGAACCTAAACATGCCACTCTGGAACAAAGCTTACCACGGAAACTGTTGGGGAGTACTCGGAGGAGAACCTGTCGGCGTTACCTCGGTAAAGGACTTGTTCTACCGGACGTTCGGCGATATCAATCACGCGATCGCAGAGATCAGTCAGGCCGGCTACCAGGCGATCGAACTCTTTGACGGTAATCTTGTGGAGTACGAAGGAAAGCTCGGTGAGCTTCGAAAGCGGCTCGACGATGCCGGGCTGAGCCTTCTAGCCGTCTACAGTGGTGGAAACTTCGTCTTCCCGGAGATTTTACCCGAAGAGTTATGGCGCATGAGGAAGGCGGCAGATCTCGGCGCGGAAATGGGCGCCAAGCACTTCGTCGTCGGTGGGGGCTCAAAACGAATCGTTCCCGCGACCGACGAGGACTATGCGCGACTGGCCTCAACACTGGATCAGATCGTGGATCTGGCTGATGAACGGGGATTACTCGCGCATTATCACCCGCATCTGACCACGATGGCCGAAACGCCCGAACAAATCCGCAAGATCTTTGCTTTATCAAGAATTTGCTTTTGTCCGGACACTGCTCATTTGGCGGCCGGTGGTGGCGATCCAGCAAAACTGATCCTCGAGCACGCCAACCGTATTAAGTATGTCCATCTAAAGGACTTTCGACGTGACCCATTCGCATTCCTCCCATTGGGCAAAGGCGAGCTGGATATGAACGCGATCCTCGAAGCGCTGATCACGATCAAATATGCAGGGTGGATCGCCGTTGAGTTGGATGCTTACGAGGATCCAAAGGAGGGGGCAGAGATAAGTATGCGCTATCTGACCGCCTTCGAAAAGCGGGCGCAAAGCCACTAAAGAACAATTATTCCAGCTAAGAAATATAAACCAATGAGAAAACTAATCCCTCTAAAGACATTTGCTTGTGTGTGTGCGTTGGCCTTCGGATTCGTTGGCTCCGCCAAGAGCGAAGTTGATACGGCAAGAGCGTTAGCCGATGTCGAAAAAACACCTTTAAGTAAAGGTCCCAACGGCGAGACCCCTTCGCCGGCGAGCTCCGTGACTCTAACCCCAGAAGAGATTACGAAAATTCAGGGTCTTAAAGCCAAGGCGGCGATAGTAATGCACTATGCGGGAAATGATTGGGCGTTGGCGCAGGTAGCCGGCCTGAAGGCGCAATTCGCGAAAATGGGCATTGACGTAATTGCGGTGACTGACGCCGGCTTTAAGCCCGAAAAGCAAGTTGCCGATATCGAAACCATTCTCGCCCAGAAGCCTCAAATTATCGTCTCGATTCCGACCGATCCGGTTTCCACCGCGTCCGCCTATAAGAAGGCCGCCGACCAAGGGGTCAAGCTGGTCTTTATGGATAACGTCCCAAAGGGGTTTGAGGCCGGCAAAGAGTATATTAGCGTCGTATCCGCGGACAACTACGGCAATGGTGTGGTGGCTGCTCTCCTGATGGCAAAGTTCCTTAAGGGCAAGGGTCAGATCGGACTCGTCTTCCATGCGGCAGACTTTTTCGTGACTCACCAACGCTATGATGGTTTCAAGAAAACGATTACGGACAATTATCCCGGGACCAAAATAGCCGCAGAACAAGGCATCGGAGGACCAGACTTTTCCGGCGATGGTGACAAAGCCACCTCGGCTCTCCTGACCTCCCACCGCAATCTAAACGGCATCTGGGCGGTGTGGGATGTGCCGGCGGAAGGAGCAATATCTGCGGCTCGGTCCGCAGGGAAAGATGACTTGGTGATCACCACATGCGATCTCGGGCTAAACGTTGCGATTGATATGGCTCAGAACGGCTTTATTAAAGGCCTTGGGGCGCAGCGGCCCTATGATCAAGGCGTTACAGAGGCGCTTCTCGCCGGATACGGACTTTTAGGTAAGCAAGCCCCCCCTTACGTCGCCCTGCCGGCTCTTGCGGTGACAAGGGACAACCTGCTCGAGGCGTGGAAGGAAGTCTACCATACGGAGGCACCCGATACCGTTAAACGCAGCATGAAATAACCTCGGATTCGGTGGTCGCCAAGCAGCAACGAAATTCGAAAAGCTAGCTAGCTTAGCTAGCTAACCAACACAATGAGCCAGCCCGAAGGTCCGAAGGATAACGCCGTCGTAATGACGGGGATCGCCAAGTCATTTGGAGGGGTCGCTGCGCTGGAGCACGTAGATTTTTCCGTGCGGAAAGGAGAAATTCACGCGCTATTGGGTGGAAATGGCGCCGGAAAATCCACGGTTCTGAAGATGCTTTCCGGCGTCCACAAGCCCGACAAGGGCGAGATTTGGATTAACGGGGTCAAGCTCGAAGAACATACACCTGAAGCGGCGCGTCGCTTGGGGATCGCTATGATCTTCCAGGAAATGAGTCTCATTCCCTCCTTGAGCGTTGCGCAGAATATCTTCTTAACGCGCGAGCCTAAGGGTGCGATGGGCCTGCTCGACGACGGCGCCGCCTTGAAGGAAGCGCGGGTTCTCCTTGAAAAGATCGGCGTCGATCTCGACCCGCGACGGAGCGTTGATAGTCTCAGTTCCGGCCAGCGGCAACTCACCGAAATTGCGAAAGCCCTTTCGCAGCAGGCGAGCGTTCTCATCATGGACGAGCCAACGTCGACCCTTAGCTCGGCGGAGATCGACCACATGTTTGGCTTCCTCGACAGACTGAAGAAGTCCCACGCGTCGATCATTTATGTTTCACACAGAATGGAAGAAATCCGCCGCATCTCGGATCGGGTCACCGTTATCCGGAACGGGCGCAACGTGATGACGAAAGCCGTCGCGGAAACGACGCTTGAGGCCATCGTCGAGGAAATCGTTGGAAGAAGAGTTGGCGCTTTCGAGCGACAGGCGCGAACCACCAAGCCAGGGGCAGAGGTGTTGCGTTGTGTAAACCTTACCGCCAAACCTCGTCCAATTGAGGCGAGCCTCACCGTTCGCGCCGGCGAGATCGTGGGGATCGCCGGTCTGATGGGCAGCGGGCGGACCTCCCTCGCAAAGTCGATGTTCGGATTGCAACCGATTGCTTCCGGCGAAATTCGCCTGAAAGACAAGGTCGTGAAGATTAGCACACCTCCGGAGGCAATCGAAGCGGGCATCGCCATGATTCCGGAGGATCGTCTCACCCAAGGTTTAGTGCTCCAGCACAGCGTGGCTGACAATATGACCCTGCCAGTAATCGATAGAAATTCCAAATTTGGTTTTGTTGACGAGGCGAAAGAGAAAGCTCTGGTTGCACAGTATATTAAGCAATTGCGGGTCAAGACGGCATCGCCCCAAAAAGCAGTCCGGACGCTTTCGGGCGGCAACGCACAGAAGGTTGTTTTGGCAAAGTGGCTGGCGACGGACCCACTTCTTCTGATTTTGGATGAACCCACGGCCGGCGTGGATATTGGCAGCAAGACGGAGATCGTGGAGATCGTACGTGAATTCGCCGACCGAGGCAGAGGCGTCCTAGTCATATCTTCCGAACCCGCAGAGCTTCTTGCGCTGAGTGACCGGATCTTGCTCATGGCTGGGGGTCGAGTTGCTCGAGAGATTAGTTCAGTGGAGATCGAAGCCTGGGCAGCAAATTCAACGGACACAGCCCATAGAATCAGTTTGATGGAAACGGGCCTGCAAGTGGCCATCCAGGAGGCAAATTCATGAATGCGAAATCGGAAGTTATCAACGAGAAGTCCGAAACCTTTATTAGCCGCCTGAAGCAGGACTGGCGTCAATATGTCATCTATGCGGGATTCGTCGTCATCTTCATTTTCTTCTCGATAACCCTGGGTGAGAAGGGATTTCTCGATCCGAATAACCTGCTGAATATCGTCCGCCAGACGGCAATGATCGCCATCATGGCGGTCGGCATGACGTTTGTCTTATCCGCGGGCGAGATCGATTTGTCGGTTGGCGCGGTCGCCGGCATGACCTCGGTAACCACAGCGCTCGCCATTTCAAAGTTTGGTCTTATTGGAGGGATTTGCGGTGGACTTCTTACGGGCATTGTCGTCGGCATGGTTAACGGCCTCTTAGCGACAAGAGTGGGTATTCCATCCTTCCTGGTGACCCTGGCCATGATGGGAATCGCCAGAGGATCAGCGATGTGGGTTAGCAACACGGCCGCTATCCCGATTCTTGATAAGAACTACTATTTCACCTTCGGATCCGGTAACATTGGTCCTGTGCCAGTGTTGTTAATCTGGGCTCTGATTGCTGCCGTGATTGGCCACATTGTCCTTCGCAAAACAAGCTTCGGGCGAAAGATGCTGGCGACTGGCGGAAGCGAGACTGCGGCAAGATTTACCGGAATCAAGACGCATAATATCAAAATGCAGGTGCTGATCATCTCGAGTGTCACTGCGGCGTTTGCCGGGATGCTCTACGCCGGACGTCTTAGATCCGGTCGTTTCCAACTTGGTGAAGGTGACGAACTTTCTGTCATAGCCGCGGCCGTGCTCGGGGGCACAAGCTTGTTTGGAGGTTTCGGTTCGGTCGTCGGGTCCATTATGGGCGCGCTCATGATCGGTTTAATTAATAATGGCCTGATCCTGATGGGCCTCGAATTCAGCCAACAGCTGATCGCCCGCGGAGTGATTATTCTCCTCGCGGTGACCGTCGCCAGATCACGGAAATGAGATACTGATGACGAGAAGATTAAAGGCTGGTATGGTAGGCGGTGGCCGGGATGCGTTCATCGGTGGAGTTCATCGCATGGCGATGCGGCTCGACGGAAAAATCGACCTTGTCGCGGGCGCGTTCTCTTCGGACCCGGAGAAGGCGAAACTCTCCGGCGAGGACTTGCTTTTGGATCCCAAGCGGGTTTATGCGGATTACCGCACAATGGCCGCCGAAGAAGCAAAACTGCCCGCCGGTGAACGGGTGGACTTCGTTTCGGTTGTGACTCCGAACCGGGCCCATGTGCCGGTTGCTAAGGCGTTCCTGGAAGCTGGGTTTAACGTTGTCTGCGATAAGCCACTGGCCTTCAATCTTGAGGAAGCCCGTGCGCTGCGGGACGTGGTCAGGAAGACGGGCAAGTTGTTCGCGTTAACGCACAACTACACGGGCTACCCGATGGTCAAGGAAGCGCGCGAGCTTGTTCGCAATGGCGAATTGGGCGAAATACTGAAGGTAGTTGCCGAATATCCGCAAGGCTGGCTCATCAAGCCAATCGACGAAGAGGGACAGAAAAAAGCGTCTTGGCGGACGGACCCAAAGCAAGCCGGCGCCTCAGGGTGTATCGGCGATATCGGGACTCACGCCGAAAATCTTGGCAGATACATCACTGGTCTGCAGATCCACGAGCTTTGCGCCGAATTCACTTCGTTTGTAAAAGGACGGCAGCTCGAAGACGATGCTAATTTGCTCGTTCGCTACAAGGGTGGAGCAAAGGGTGTATTAAGCGCTTCGCAGATTTCGGTTGGCGAAGAGAACAACTTGAGCATCAGGGTGTATGGTGCGAAAGCCTCGCTGGAATGGCATCAGGAAGATCCTAACGATTTAATCGTGAAATATGGTGACAAACCACGGCGCACCTATCGGCGCGGCAATGAATATGTCAGTCCCGTCGCAAAACGGTTCACTCGCTTTCCATCTGGTCATCCGGAAGCTTTTGTTGAAGCTTTTGCGAACATTTACGTCGAGGTAGCGCGAGCTATCGAAGCGGAGGTTAACGGCCAGCCTATTCCTCACGATTGCGACTTCCCGACGGTCGATGATGGGGTAGAAGGGATGGCGTTCATCGCAACCGCGGTCCAAAGCGCAAAAGCCGGCGGCGTCTGGACCAGGATGACGGACACTTAAAAACAGACTAGTGCCGCAGGGATTGAGTTGGTGACACCGGGGTCGACATACGGGGAGCGGCTCGGAGAGGTCGCTTACGCCGCCGACGAAAGGAAAATTTCAAATGGATAATATGTGCACGGTCATTGCGTATTTTTACGCAAAGCCTGAAAAGGTGCGGGGACTTGAGAAAATCCTGCAAGAATTTGTTGCGCAAACCCGGCAGGAACCCGGCTGCATCGAGTATCATCTTCACCGGGGCGACGACGATCCGAATGTGTTCGTGTTCTATGAAAACTGGCGATCACGCGGCGATTGGGATCTCCATAACCAAAAGCCGTTCCTCAAGAGCTTCCTCGACAAGCGGACGGATTATTTGACGAGAGATATCGAAGTTAAAACTTACACGATGCGGAGTGCGTACGACAAAACCCGGTCGTAAGCCGAACAAGCAAGTTGAGCGATCCTCACCATCATCGGGAGCCGATAAACTATGAGAACAGCAGGCCATCTAGCTTCGCTTGGCTTGGCGTTTGTGCTGATCACAGGTGTCGTAGAACGCGTCAGTAGTCAAAGCGTCGATCCGGCGCAGGTGTTAGCTGCGCTCCAGGACAAAATCTTGAGCAAAGGTCCCAACGGTGAGGAGCCGTCACCCGCGAGCTCTGTGACCCTAACCCCTGAAGAACTTGATAAGATTAAAGCACTTAAAGCCAAAGCAGCGATCGTGTTGCACTATTCTCGAAATGATTGGTCGCAGGCGCAAGTTGCGGGTCTCAAATCGCAGTTCGACAAGATGGGAATCGAAATAATCGCAGTGACTGACGCTGGCTTTCAACCCGATAGGCAGGTCGACAATATCGAGACTGTTCTCGCTCAGAACCCTCAAATAATTGTCTCGATCCCGACGGATCCTGTTTTCACAGCCGCAGCATATAAGAAGGCCAGCCTAAAAGGAGTCAAGCTGGTCTTTATGGACAACGTCCCAAGAGGGTTCGAGGCGGGAAAAGATTACGTCAGTGTTGTGTCAGCAGACAACTATGGTAACGGCGTTGCTTCAGCTCATCTCATGGCAAAGGCTCTGCAGAGTAAGGGTCGGATTGGATTGGTCTACCATGCGGCTGACTTTTTCGTGACGCGACAACGCTACGAAGCCTTCAAAAAGACCATCACCGAGGATTATCCCGATATCAAGATAGTCGCCGAACAAGGTATCAGGGAACCCGACTTTATCGGTGATGCGGAAAAAGCCGCTTACGTCATGCTGACGGCAAATCAAAACTTGAACGGCATCTGGGCGGTGTGGGACGTGCCCGCGGAAGGAGTGATGTCAGCGGCGCGGACTGCGGGCAAAGAAGGCCTGGTTATTACTACGATCGACCTCGGGCTAAATGTCGCCGTCGAAATGGCAGGCAACGGGATGATTAAGGGCGTGGGAGCGCAACGGCCCTATGATCAAGGCGTCGTAGAAGCCCTTCTTGCCGGATACGGCCTGCTTGGCAAACCCGCCCCTGCCTACGTTGCACTGCCTGCCCTTCCAGTGAGCCGGGAAAACCTGCTCGATGCATGGAAAACCGTTTACCATACCGAGGCGCCGGGCAGCCTGACAAATAGAATGAAATAATCGTTCATCCGGCACAGCGCCAATTCATGAGAGTCGTTTGAGGTTGGGATATTTGCTCAAGGCTAGGCGGAGTGCCGGACGGTGGTGGTCTTCGGACAAGGCGGATTGGAAATCGGTTGTGGTGACATGGTCTGGGCGTCGCTGATATCCACTCCATTGCATGAAGAGGCTATTGCTCAAGCGCAGCATCATTGCGAGAACCAGCATAGTGTTGTCGTTGCGCACCCGGCAGCGGTCGTCGTTGTAGGAGACATCCAAGCGCTGAGCCGATAAGCGCTTCGCGTATTTGGATTGCGCACACGCGCTCCCAAGAGCTCAAGGAAGGTCTCCGCGGTTTTGGCTCGGGTCGAAGTTTCCTCTAATAGATCAAAGGGAGCCAGAAGCACCTCTCCAGTCTCTGTCTGCGAATCCTCTTGCGTCATAGGCACCCTGGAGGACTCCCTAACGCGACCACCTCGCCCCGACGCCGCTTCGCTTCCCCAAGTGAAGACTTCATTTTCGGCTTGGATTATTCAAAAAGTATTTACGTGATAAAGACTGGGCGCAAGGGTGTAAAGACAAACCATTTTCCCCGCATCACTATTTTACTCTGGGGGACCTAGAGAGAGAGAAGAGAGAGAAGCGTGTTGAGCGCGCAAGCCAAGGCAATCAGCCAAGTCGTTAAGGATTTCGAACAATCTCTCGGAAGCCTTCGGCCCTCCACAAGACGGGTGTACGTGGTACGCCACATATCGTGCAAAATTTCACGCCAAATATTGTGCAAATTGACAGAAAAATTTTTCATTTCTGGTCTTTTGCATGTAACACATAATGCAGAGCATTTTTAGACCGGCGTCGCGGCGGAAGACGTTTGGAGAGCAGTCGGAGGGTGATCGCCGCGACGGTGGTCTAAAAATGGGTTGGACTAAACCATTGCCCAGCGCGTGGCCTATGGGTATTGATTGTCTGCCGGATCTCGGGCGAGGGTTCGATGTAGCCAGAAGTGATGAGCGTGGGATGCTTTGTGGGACCGCGGTGCCTGCAGTGACCTATGACGGTGTCGGGGGAATGAGATCTGTGCCTCAGATTTTCT
>Ga0137360_10002474_pt1 | contig 11071 bp, 10 predicted proteins | sample Mad1_60_16metaG_FD_104924 | JGI IMG/M metagenome (GOLD analysis project Ga0137360, IMG submission 104924) | Vadose zone soil microbial communities from Angelo Coast Range Reserve, California, USA - Mad1_60_16 metaG | ecosystem: Environmental > Terrestrial > Soil > Vadose zone | place: USA... | reverse complement strand
TGAGTTCCCTGGGGAATGTTGCCTACGCCGGGGTCAACCGTAGCTGCGCGTGCGTGTGCAAATGCAGCCGTGGGGACCAGGGCGAGGAGGGTGAGCAACATCACCGCGAGATACGCAAGATAGGATTTACGCATGTCATACTCTTCCTTCCGAAATAATGAGAACTGCCAGCGTCTTTGAAGTCTAGCGCGCTGCGTGACAGAAAAAGGTCTGGTTTGCTTCGTCACACGAGAGGCAATCCACCAGGTCGATTATAGAGGAAAGTCATAGACGTGGAGAATGGCAAGAAGGTTACGATGTGGTTATGAAATGGTTAAATATTTGATCATCGCATGTCAATATCTCAATGTTTGCACTTTTCTTTTCTAAAAAACACCTCTTGCACCTCTTGAAAAACTGGGCAATTATATGGTACGCTTATAGGTGAGGGGCGGGAACCACACCGTTACCAGACATCTTTCCAACCAACTAGACGTTCCTGAAGAGCGATCCTGTCCCAAGGCACTATACCCTTCGCTTACTCCATACGCACGCCCTCCATCTTTCCTGGTGAAAAGCAGCACAAGAGAGCGATGCACATCTCTGCATCTGCTGACGTGAAAGGAGTATCATTCTCATGCAGCAACCGGCCTCGATTCGCACCCGCTTTCCCCTTTTGTTGACTGTGGCAGTGACAGTCGCGCTACTCGCGCAGGCGTTCCCGCTGAAGGTAGCTCAGGCTGCTTCCATTGCCTCCACCCGAGCGCTAGCCCCGAATGCACCTTCTGACGATTGGAAAACCTACCTTGGGAACAAACTGCGTACCGGCTTCAACGCCGTCGAGTCTAGCCTCACACCCGGCAACGTCGCGCACCTTCAGCTCCAGTGGTCTCAGTTCGCGGCAGACGGCGTAACTGTTCAACCCGTTGTAGCCGACCACATCGTGTACTGGGGTTCCTGGGATGGCTATGAACATGCCTTTACGACCGCCGGAGCGCATCTCTGGGACACCCAGATTGGCCGGACCTTCGCCTCGGCTTGCAAACCGAAGAACGTGGGTATCACAAGTGCGGCAGCCGTTGGCGATATCGGTTCCACCCGCACCATCTTCGTGGCTGGCGGCAACGCTACCTTCTACGCCCTTAACGCTGCGACGGGTGCGGTGATCTGGTCAACGCGCCTTGGATCCTCGCCCGATCACTTTCTTTGGGCTTCGCCCCTGATAGTCGACGACAGTGTGTATATCGGTGTAGCGTCCTTTTGCGATAGCCCATTGGTACAAGGGCAGTTCGTCCAACTCGATGCCTCGACCGGTGCGATCCGGCACACCTTTAACACGGTACCAGCTGGCTGCACGGGAGGTAGCGTGTGGGGGAGCCCCACACTGGGAAAGTCAGGCGCAATGATCTATATTGCGACCGGGAACGCAGGCCCCTGTTCAAGCGATGAGCCATATGCCCCCGCCATTGTCGAGCTACGAGCCTCCGATCTGTCAGTGATCGACTCCTGGCGCTTGCCGCTCAACGCTCGAAGAGGGGATAAGGATTTCGGCTCCACGCCGACCGTCTTCGATATCGCCACGGGGTCGACCGCTCACTACCTCGTCGGCCTCGCGAACAAGAATGGCATCTACTACACGTTCGACCGGATGCATCTCGGTGCCGGACCGGTCTGGCAAGTCAGAATTGCTGACGACCGCGCTGACTGTCCGACGTGCGGTGATGGTAGCATCTCTCCCAGTGCCTGGGACGGCACGACCCTCTACGTGGCTGGAGGCAATACGACCATCAATGGGACCGAATGCAAAGGCAGCGTGCGAGCGCTCAATCCTCTGACAGGAGCCTCTCTCTGGCAGGACTGCTTGCACAACGGGCCTGTGCTCGGTTCGGTCACAGTGATTGACGGTGTAGTAATAGTAGCACAGGGGACCGAGATCGATCTGTTCGATGCAGCAAATGGCAACAGTCTCTTCACTTACACCGATACCAGACCTGGCTCGATCTTTTTTAGCGGGGCGGCGGTGGCAGAAGGGAGGGTGCTTGTAGGCAATCTGGATGGCTACCTGTACGCCTTCGGGTTGTAGACCCAGGGAGCAATGCATAACTGGGTCCTCAAGGAACGGCCGCCTCCGCAAGCGGAGGGCCTGCCGTAGGCAGGTAGCCTGCCGATTTGGGTGACCTCTGGCGCAGCACTTCTCTCCATTCAGGTTCGAGGACTCTCTGAATGGCCGGGTCATAGGTACTGAGTGAGGCCAGGTGATCAAGCGCGTGCGCCAGGGCATAGTGCCACTCAATCTGTTCCGGTGGAAAGAGATGATCGCCATAGCGTGTTGCTACTGCTCCTATCCGCTCAACGTAGACACGCCCTGTTGCAACCCACTGATCCACCCAACATCCTTGAGGGAGAACAGCCAGGTATGTGAGCAGTAGCTGATCGTATTCATGCTTATATCTCCACGAGGTTGAGTGGACAATCGTCTGGCATGGGTCAAAGACTGCACCAAAGAAGCTCGTCAGATGGTGTACCACGATGTCGTTTGGATGGGTATCTGGCAGGTTCGGGATCAGCCAGGGAGGCAGTTTCTCTTCACGATGTCGAATGAGCACAGCATGCTCTGACACTAAGGTCACGGGAAAGACTTCGTACCAGATGGACGTCATGTTCTTTATTTCTCCTTCATTGAGCATAAAGTTTTATAGCGTGTAGGTTTGAGGGCAACATGGCACGTGGGTAGACATTAAGCCATGTGGGAGTGATTAGCAGGAAGTCGTTTGCGACCGGATTAGCAGTGAGGACAACAGCTCAGGTTGTGTGTGGAAGAGCAACAGAGGGGGCGACAGCAGTTGATGAGACGACGAGAACGTGTTTCGGCAACACGGAGCAAGAAAAGCATGTTATGCTCTGACCTGATTGGTATACGGTGCTTCATCTGTTTGTTTGCCTCTAAGTGAGAATATTTCCTGCTGCTGTACGTGAGTTAAGCCATTGCGGGAACAGCAGGTTTTTCTTAATTGTATGCGCAATGTTGGCGCCTGTCAATAGTGATTCTTGCAGGGGGTGCAGTTCATTTTTTTGCGCCGAGCCAGGCCACCCCAATCCCCCAGGGCGGAGCTTGCCTCCGCCCTGGGGAGGGTGCCTTGGTGCAAAAATTTGAATGACACCCTCTTGCAGGAGGTGTATGAACTACTTGTAGGCAAGGGAGCGGTGAGCATGCGTAGGGACCCGCTTCAGCGCGTCCGCGACGAGTGCGTGCCGATGGGGAGCTTCGGGGTGGAGCAATGAGGCACACACTCGTCGCCCTCTCGATACGCCAGCCCTTCGCTCCGTCAAGGCAATCATCGAGGAAGTGATGAACCAACCTCCAGATTGGAAGTTAAGTATGAGCGAGTCGATGCAACTACTGTGCTCCACAGGCACATTCTGCCGTGACCCGGAGTATACCGATTACCGAGCCATCCTGACATATGGGTCAGAGCTTGAGGTAGATGGCTTCGAAGTGATGTTCTACCCAGCCTGGTACCCACAGATTGAGCAAATCGCGACAGCGTTGGTGAAGTCTGGCCTGCATTTTCCCGCAGTTCATGCAGAGAAAAGCATTGGTACCTTGTTGGGGAACGCGCAACGAGAGGAACAAGAGGAAGGGATACGGCGGTTGGCAGCGAATTGCCAACTAGGCGGCCTGCTCGGCGCGAAAGTGCTAGTAGTGCATCTGTGGGGGCTACCGGAGTTGGATGAGCAGCTTGAGCAAAACCTGCAAGCCTTCAATGATTGTCTCACGGTAGCAGAGCAGTTCGGTTTGCAATTGGCGGTGGAGACGATTCCAGGGAGTCGAGCAGACCCACTCAGAAATGTGCAGCGGGCAGTCGACCAAGATGCACGCTGTCGCGTGGCGTTGGACACTGAATTTCTAGCCATCTACCATCAATTGGATGCGGCCCTGGCGGCAGATTGGCTGTGGCAAGGCGGCAAGGTTTGCCATGTACACATCAAAGATTTTGATGGTCAGCCGTTCGCCGCTGATCGTCGCCGTTACCTCCACCCGGGCGAAGGCTCCATTGACTTCCGGCGCTTCTTTGCAGGACTCAGACAGCGCGATTTTACCGGATATGTCAGCCTGGAGGCTTCGGCTATCAAACGCGACGGGTCGGTAGATGTTAAACGTTTGCAGGAGAGCTTAGCTTTGCTGCGGAGGTTGATAAGCTGCTAAATCTCCCAAGTATCTTTCTTGTACGTTATTAAAGTTTTCGGCCCGAACCTTTAATAGCGACTTTTCTTATTAAAGGTTCCTTTAATAGCGATTCTCCTTATTAAAGGTTCAGCCACTTTTCTTTAATAAGGAAAGGATATCACAAACATGTCTCTTCCGCTACCCTGGTTCTGGCACCCGGCATCTCCCTAATTTGCGTATTAGATAGAAATGCGCTACTCTATCATAGAGTCGAAAGCAACAAAGAGAGTTCGTAACTCCTCAGGTATTTGATTCCTCGCCGCCTGCGGCGGCTCGCGTCATTTTTGCTGCGGGCTTGGCAGCCGCAGGCTGCCAAGCCCGCAGCAAAAAACTCCTGCGAACCACCGAAGGTGGTGAGGAGTCCTAAGGAGTTGCGAGAGTTCTTCGCATCAAACACCAGACATACCCATGATCACCGTCGTCAAACTCAACACACAGGGTGAAGCCAAAGTCCAGTATCAGGGCGAAGTACTAGCGCGTTCGGCAGACAGCGTAGTCATTCAAGCTTACTGGACCCAGGCAACCAAAGACCTGGGCTACACACAATTTGAGCCGGGTGACCGTTTTATAGAATACTATTACAGCAATCGCTGGTACAACATCTTCGACATCGCAACCACAGATGGCGTGAGAAAGGGCTGGTACTGCAACATCGCCGAGCCAGCGGTCATCTTCGACGACCACATTGAGCAGGTTGACTTACTCCTTGACGTCTGGGTTGACCCGACAGGCAACCCACTCATCCTGGATGAAGATGAATTTGCCGCGGATACCACACTCAGCGACGAGCAGCGCAAGGGAGCGCGACAGGGGCTGCATGAACTTCTACAGATGCTTGCAGCACAGCAGGAACCATTTTCGCAAACATCTGCTCATGGATAGAAACCGTCACAACTGGGCCATGACACATTTACTAATGGCTCGCAGCGTGGCAAACACCCCTTTCCCACTAGAGGCAACAGCCTCAAAACTGGGCACGCGCCGACGATTAAGGTAGCGTTCGAGCACATGGACAGGTAAAGCAGAGGGCATGTCACGCTTATTCCATTGCATGACCAGGGGAAAATTGGCCAGGTCTTTGCCGATACGATGCAGATTCAACTCCAGTTCCGTGATGCTCTGAATATTCTCCTCAAATTTCTCAGACTGCGAGTCTACCACAAAGACGATGCCATCAGCCCCATTGAGCACTGCCAGGCGGGTGCGTTCATAGAGAATCTGGCCTGGGACGGTGTAGAGGTGGAAGCGGGTACGAAAGCCATGCACGCTACCCAGATCAAGCGGCAAAAAGTCGAAGAACAGGGTACGCTCGGTCTCAGTAGCAATCGAGAGCATCTCCCCACGGACATTGGGGTTGATGCTCCTGAAAACATACTGCAGGTTGGTAGTTTTGCCACAGTATCCAATGCCATAGTAAACGATTTTGCAATGGATCTCGTGGGTAGCGATATTGATGAGTGCCACAGGCGGGTACCTTTAATCGCGGAACAGCAGATCAATCGTGTCTTCGACAGAGGAACGAAATTCCACATTGAGAACAGAGGACTTCCTGCGCGTCGTATCGGCTCGCACTCGTTCTAGTATACGCCCCAACTCATCGGAGGATTTCTTGGAGAGGATTTTGACCAGGCCAATGTGGGTAAGCTTGTCGAAGACGATGACCAGGAGCCACTGTTCTTCAACCAGCGTGGTGTAGATATTTTCGTTCACCCCTTGCTGGAAAATGGTGCGAAAATCTTTCTCACCGAGCAACTCAGCAATATGGCGCGACGAAGAGAAGGCGCCTGCGAGCAATGCACCTAACGAAGTAACATTGCGGCGTGCTCCACTGCCCTGCGTCGCAATGACCTGACCACTCTTGTCAATCAGCATCACAGAGGTAGCACTGGTGTCATGCATGAGTTTATTCAATGCTGTCATGATAATAGCAAGTTCACGATCCGAGATAATGAGGTTTGTGAGTTGTTCCATGTACGCGCTACCCTCCGTGTACAGGCCTGGCATAGGGTATCATCATCTTCTATACATTACGCGATATCGAGTGCTTCAAGAATGTCATTGCGGCTCGCCTTGACCATGTGGCGCACGCGGCTAATACTTGAGGCATTATCAGAGAGAGTGACCATGAGAGCAAAATCACCCAGAGGATCGACGCTCACCAATCCACGTTCATATTCCATGAGAGCCCCGACAACACTGCCGCGAGCAATCTCCTGCCCCAGAGCCTCGGCAGTGCTAATGCCGGTTGTCATAATAGCGCCGACGGCTTCCAAATTCTCCTTCCCGTCACGGGCTAGACCTTCTATCATCAAGCCGTCACGCCCCACCAACACGGCTAACCGCACTCCAGGGATCGCTAGGAAGCGGCTCAGCGTTTGTTTGAGATCAACCATGTGTTCCTTCCTGTTCGATAGGTGCAGCGCAAGCACGTGTCAGGTACGTCTGCATTTTACCTGATCCCCTTGTGAGGTGCAACCGAATGGGACATCTTGGCTAATGGCCCTTTTCTCCCTGAAGTAAACGCACGCCGAGCAAATATCACAGCACCATAGGCTGAATGGGGGGAGGGAACCCAGCCTATGGTGCGCGATATTAGAGGAACCAGGAAGAAAGGTGCATCAAGAACTCTTTCCACGACTTCCGGGCCGCAGGTAGGGATGGATAGGTCACAAAAGCGGGATAGAGCGTCACAATACGCATGCAATCATTCCCACGACGACGAAATTTTCTTGGCTGATAATGAGCCATTGAGCAACCTCCAGAGGGCTATGTAACAATAACGATAAGCGTGCACTACGAGGAGAATATCCTAAAACGTTTTTCAGATGTCGCTCAAGTCACGAAACTACATTACCATCATACCACAAAATGACAAATCGGTCAAGAGTGTCGCGTCTTTTCGAGACGCTATGTCGTTGTTCAAACTGTCGTAAAACGCATGAAATAAAATGCCATCTGCGACAGTAACAATTCTTGCTTGACCAGGACATATGCGCCCATAAAACGCATTCTTCTGCACTTACAGAACTTTTCAGGATAAAATGAGTCATTAGGTATAAGACAAATTCTTCTTTAGCGCTACCTAAATAGACGTAACTCTATGACAATTACGTAAATTGGGAGATTGAGCATATTGCCTTTTTGACTGGAATATGCTATACTATGTCTATCGTCGGTGATGATAAGCGCCATCAACGCATCTTGTCATTGTATTTAGCCGACAACGTAAACAAAGCCAACCGGCACTCTATGGTATTTTCTGACGGCAAAAGTCACGACAGCTATGTCGTAGATGTTGGAACAGGAGTCCGCCAAATGCAGAAAGAGGAGGAGCTGCTGAAAGTACAGGATGTGGCAGCCCGTCTACACGTGAATACGCGCACAGTTTTGCGTATGGTAGATCGGGGTGAGCTAGATGCCGTCAAGGTGGCGCGTAGCTGGCGTTTCCGACCACATGATATCGATACATACCTGCACAAGCATCATACTGGCTCCACTAGCAGATTTACCATAAGAGAACAAGAAGATGATCTGGCAGATGACGAGACGTGGCCAGGTCTTGCTGACATGGAACAACCCCATCAGCGAGGGGCAGAAAGAAAAGGACCCGTAAGGTCAATGACGCATCTTGATCTTGAGAAGCAACGCCTGGAATTAGAAAAAGAGCAATTAGAGCTAGATCAAAGGCGTATCAATTATGTGCTGGAGACTACGCAGAAGATGGTCTCTATGCCCGATATCGATGACCAAACGAAAGCAAAACTGTTAGAAACGTTGCTCCCACGCCTTCTAGAACTGGGCAACGGAAGAAGCCTGGAACGCAATTTGCCAGCGCCAAAGCCAGGCACAGTCGACTCGCGCCTGGCTTTGGAACGTGAAAGGGCTTAGTCCCTCCTATGCTTCAGCCCGTAGTTTGGGGCCTCTTTGGTAATGAAGACGTCATGGGGATGACTCTCGCGCAAACCGGCGCCCGTAATGCGTACAAAGCGGGTTTTTTCTTGCATTTCTGCAATCGTGCCACAGCCACTATATCCCATTGACTGACGGAGACCACCAACTAACTGATACACCAGTGGACCTAGCATGCCTTTGTATGGCACTCGTGCCTCAATGCCTTCAGCAATTAAATGGCTTTCGTCAACAGTATCATCCTGGAAGTAGCGGTCCTTGCTGTAGCTCCGTTGTTTCATAGCCGCCACCGAACCCATCGCTCGATAGTCCTTGTAGCGCTCACCGTGTGAGATAATCAGATCGCCAGGACTTTCATCGACACCCGCCAGCAGGCTGCCTAGCATGACCGTATCAGCACCAGCGGCAATCGCCTTGGCGATATCGCCAGAGTACTGGATGCCACCGTCGCCGATAATGGGGACGCCATACTGATGAGCGACTCGGGCGCACTCGTAGATAGCGGTGATCTGTGGTACGCCTACGCCTGCGATGACGCGGGTGGTGCAGATGGAGTTATGCACGATGGCATTATCAGCGATGAAACTGTGTGTTGGGCAATCGACTTCAATATCGTAGACTGGAATTGCTACTCCCAGGAAGCGATGATCAAGCACTTTGACTAGCTGGAAATCGCTGGAGTGACGCTTTTCATGGGTAACGTTGAGCCGCGAGCGATAGCTTTCACGACATTGATCATCACTTGTTCCTTGCAAGCCGCCTGCTGATGGTCGCTCTGTTTCGCAATTGGGGAGACTGCCTTTCACCAGGAAGCAGAGGATGTTGAACAACTCAGCGAGTTGCGGCGACGTATTATGGAAGCACAATCGCCCTGCCTGGTCAGTATGACCATCGCTATCTAAAAGACCATCTAGCAATCCCTGGAGATAGCGTGGATCCAGGCACAAGTAGCGAGTGGGGAGATGCTTTTCCTGGCGTTTGCCGAATTGGGCGAAAAGCCGCGCCCACTGAAGCGAATAGAAGTGAATGTTAACGACTTTACCACCAAGTGTGGGCGTGACATCTATACCTGTAGCTTCTTTCAGGCAGCGAATCAATTTCGCAGTGATCGCTTCCTCCTGATGACCGAAATACCAGGAAACCCGCCCCATTTCTGAGTTACGTGATGGCGCAATGAAGGCGTGACCATCACCGAGGAATGCTCCAAACACATAGCCTAACTCATAGGATGCTGGAATTTCCCTCCGGTACCGGGCAAGTTGCAATTCTTGGCGAATAGCAAACTCGCGGAGATCGATAGTAAAACTCTGGGGCAGTTCGAATGTGATATGTTTGGGAAGGAGACAAACATCCTGCTGGATCGCGCCAATCTGTTTCCACCCATACTTCGTTGCGCCTAATCTGGTAGGCTTCTCCAGCACCGCAACATATCCTCTGCTGGCAATCGTTGACGGAGCGACGGCATTCAGATCGCCGATGTAAAAGCGGTGATCGGGAGTAACAACAGTTTCCCGATAGGAAGCCGTATGCCGGAGCGCCATAACCTCACGCACGCCAGTACACCAGGCCTTAATAACCGTAACCGGCTCACCGTGCATATTGATCACGCGATCACCAGGTTTTACACCTTCAAGGTTCTTATATGTCGCATCTGCCATCAGGACACGAGTGCCAGCAGCCAGGCATCCAGGCCCAATCCCCACTTTTACAGCATCGGCACCAGCCTGGATGAGTGCCTCAGTCCCTTCCCCAGTAGCGACATTGCCAGCTACGAGTTGTACTTGCTTGCCGAATCGGTCCTTGATACGGGCCACCGTCTCAATCACCAGGTGCGAGTGACCATGCGAGGTATCCGCCACCAACACATCCACGCCCTTCTCGATCAAAGCGGCACAACGCGCATCAGTATCGGGTCCTACGCCGATAGCAGCGCCGACCCGCAAGCGACCATATGTATCTTTGGCGGCATTGGGGTAGAGAATCTTCTTCTGGATGTCTTTCATCGTGATGAGGCCACGCAGCATCCCTTGCTCGTCGACCACGGGAAGTTTCTCAATTTTGTAGCGGTGCAGGCTGTCACGGGCCTGTTCTAACGTTGTGCCGACGGGAACGGTAATCAGGTGATCTCGCGTCATCAATTCGGCAACGGGGCGATCAAGATCGGTCTCGAAGCGAATATCGCGATTGGTGAGGATACCCACCAGTCGCCCATCTTCGGTGATAGGGATGCCTGAAATGTGAAAACGCTGCATGGAGGCCAGGGCTTCGCGCAATGAGGCTGCTGGCCCCATAGTCACCGGGTCGGTAATCATGCCTGACTCTGAACGCTTGACTTTGTCGACTTCCTGGGCCTGATCTTCGATGGACAAATTACGATGGATGATACCAATGCCACCTTCGCGGGCTAGGGCGATCGCTAACCTTGCTTCGGTGACGGTATCCATAGCTGCACTCAGGAGAGGAATGTTAATACGAATCGTACGTGTTAAACGGGTCTGTGTGGAAACATCGCGTGGAAGCACTGAAGAGGCGGCAGGTAGGATGAGTACATCGTCGAAGGTGAGACCTTCCAGAGCAAATTTTTCGTCGAAAGCGCTCGGGTTATGCGCCAGAGACATGATAGCGGCGTCCTCCTTAGAAAAAACGCCCAGTGCAAACTGGGCCTCCACCATATGGTGGATAGGTTGCATGAATGCTTCTTCATAGTGTAGCATCTGAGCTTGAAGGACGTCAAATAGCAAATTTGGTAATCTGGTAACTCTTCAGGACTCCTCCCACCTGCGGTGTCCACTCGATAAATCGGTGGCCTACCGTGCTCGATAAATCGGCACTCTACTGCAGTTCGCAAGCGTTTTTGTGCTGCGGGCATGGCAGCCTGCGGCTGCCATGCCGCAGCACAAAAAACGCTTGCGAACTGCCGTAGAGTGCCGATTTATCGAGCACGGTAGGCCACCG
>Ga0137360_10002472_pt1 | contig 11074 bp, 5 predicted proteins | sample Mad1_60_16metaG_FD_104924 | JGI IMG/M metagenome (GOLD analysis project Ga0137360, IMG submission 104924) | Vadose zone soil microbial communities from Angelo Coast Range Reserve, California, USA - Mad1_60_16 metaG | ecosystem: Environmental > Terrestrial > Soil > Vadose zone | place: USA... | reverse complement strand
GATGGCGTACACTAATGGTAGGAGTGACCTATCATTGTCAGCCTCGGTATCTTTAATAATTACTGTTACACAGTTCCGGCCTACGACCATAAAATCAAGCGACATGCGATCCGCGACGGACTAAATCTTATATCCATTTCATTAAATATTGTGATGGCAGGAACCGGTGAAATCAACTGCCTCAGGAGGCTTCGATATTCGTATGGGATGTATAATCAGGCAATGCGTTATGGCACGCACATGGCTACTCATATGTCCCTCGGGCTCCTGTTCCTGGGTGGCGGCCGATACACTTTAGGAAGCTCAGACGCAGCTATTGCGTGCTTGGTCGCTGCCTTCTTTCCCCGTTTTTCCCCAGTATCCGCCGATAACAAATCGTATTTACAAGCCCTGCGCCATCTGTGGGTACTCGCAGTCGAACCGAGGTGTCTGATCGCCCGGGATGTCGACACGAAGGAAATTGTTTATCTTCCTGTCAAAATTAAGGTCAAAGAGGGCTCCAATGTCGAGATGGCTCAATTAATTTCGCCGACACTTATCCCTGATTTCGACAAGGTTCTCTCGATCCGTGTCGATACCCCTAGGTACTGGCCATTCTACCTTGACCTAGCGAATGTCCGGCGACTCAAGAATTCACTTCTTCGTAGCCAAACGATCTATGTCAAACGTCGGACGGCATTTTTGAGCTATTTGGAAGACCCGAAGGGGAGCCGTAGCCTGTTCGTACGTTCGGGGTCATCTTCAGGTGACGCTGCCACGCTCGACTTCCCCCGACTCACGGACACGAAAGCACATACTGCTGGGGATCTCAACCAATTCATCTCGTCCTTTTCCATCGAACCCTTCTTCTTAGCATTTGCCGATCACTTCTGCCGGAATGACACTGAAACAGATCAAGAGCGACTCTTTAACGCCTACTGCCGAGCCAGTCTGCTCGATGGCATACTGCAAGATAAACCGCAAACACTTCAGTCGCACCTCTTACTGTATCGATATCGCACCATGAAACCTTCGTCGCGCCACTTTCATCTGCGCCTGCAAGACCTGCGTTTCGCAGTCGACTTTTACAGCAAGCTCTACGACAGACGGTTCAGCGGAAGAAGCGAGGGCAATCCCCGTTCACCCTTGATACGCGAGGGGACGTTATCCGGATCGCTATATGCGCTGGACCGGCAGCTGGAAATAGTCCGGACAAACCCCGCATTTTTATCGGCTCTTGGGACATACGCGCGTGGGGAGTCCATCCCCACAACTGTAATGGACGCTGTGCCAATTGGCGCGAGTGCGATCGCATGGTACCTCCTACGTAATAACGTCCCGGTTTCTACGCTCCTTGGGGTTCTGCAAGTCCTTGCGCAGCGAGCGCACACAGCTTGCGTTGATTTACCGACGCCTGAGGGTTCGGCTGGCGATACCGCGGCACTCGAGCGTGGTATACGTGAAGTGCTTCATGCCACTGGTACGCAGATGACGACTACGCTGGGCTCGGGGTGGGCGACGCGCTCTCTCGATGAGATCTTGCAGGTATGGCGTACGGGGACCGTTCAAGTTGCCGCGAGCGGACAAAGTGGGTTCACAAGTGAATAGTTCAGACATCGGATGATCATTATTCCGGGGGCTCTAGGGCCCTAGGCGAGTCCTAGGCCTTGGTCGTTTGCCGCGGATTTGATTGTGAATCCTCGCAGCTGAGGCTGCACCTCGGTGCAAGATGGGAAATGGTGCCTTCTATATGTGACATCTATACTATCGTATCCTGGATAACGACACAAGGATCAGTAGTGGTCTACACGTCGAACGGATGTTCACGACATCTCTTCGCCATATACAGTTTCGTAACTTACAGCCACCGGAGATATAGGTATCACATACACTCGCATTTTTTTTTTAAGGGCAACGATGCCGTGGTTACAAAGATATCTGATTTAACACCACTTCCTGTCCATGGCGCATGTCCCGACATGGCAGCGATTAAATCCGCGGTGCACCGACACGCGTTCTAGAACAGACGGCGAACGATCTAACAAACATACAACCCACCAACCCAGGACATGGAGCTCTTTCAGACTCCGTTCCTATAATCTGTTTTGTTCAAGCTTGCATCCATGAGTGCTGATGTGCGCTCCTGTACGGCCTACAGAGAGCTCAGCACGATAGATCTGTAAAACAAATAAAAGGAACACGTACAACATTCAACCGATCCAACATGCCGACCGTCGTTTGCCAGTCGACACACGCGTCGGTTATCGAAACGCCATATTTCAGCCCAGAAGGTCCCTCGGGAGGGACGTCCTGTTTGCCTTCGTTGATATGGGACTCGATCATTACTCCGGTGATACTCCTGTCGCCGGAGCGTAGCTGTGCGCAGATATCGTCAAGTACTTTTGGTTGATTATTATGGTCCTTTTGCGAGTTGCCATCTGTCGTTATCACCTCGGCATGTTATACAAGATCCATACGAGAACCGTAGACACCCACGGCTACAGTCAATCATAATTGATGGGCGGCGTCGAGGTAGTGCCTTTGCGATCACGTTGGCTGCTTCGCAGACGTGCACAGAGGAAAAGTTTGGCCCGCTCGTGCCGCCACGAAGGATAACGTGTACATCCTGATTTCCACGCGTTTTGACGATAGACGCAATTCCTAGCTCCGTGACACCCATGAACGCATGCGGGTTGGTACTTGAGCGCATGGCGTCTACAGCAACTTTGACACTTCCATCTGTGCCGTTCTTGAAACCGATGGGGAAGGATACACCGGAGGCGAGTTCACGATGGAGTTGAGATTCGGTGGTACGCGCGCCGATTGCACCCCACGAGACGAGGTCGTTGATGTATTGCGGGGAAATAGTGTCGAGAAGCTCTGAGCCAACAGAAACGCCAAGATGGGTGAGGTCACAAAGAAGCTGACGCGCAAGACGAAGTCCTTTGTTTATCTGGAAAGAACCATCGATTAATGGATCATTGATCAGGCCCTTCCAGCCGACCGTCGTGCGCGGTTTCTTAATGAAGAAAAGAAGTAAGGAATATCAGGAATGAGTTTGGCGTTAAGACGAACTAAATCACCTCACTAAGTGACATACGACCCCGTTAACAGGACACGCGTAACAGGAGAAGATAAACGCACAAATAAGCCCGCATAATTATGAGGAGATTTGGCCAGGAGGGCATTTTCTCCTTGAGCAGCTTCGCGTAGTCGAGTGCCTGATCAGGTGAGTGGATTGAACAAGGGCCGACAATGACAAGGACTCGACCATCGTGACCAGCCAGTATGCGTGCGGCATGGTAACGAGCAGCGGCAATGGTGCGTTGGGACTCTGGAGTAGAGCGAATTTCATGCCGAAGGAGGGCCGGTTGGATGAGAGGTTCGTACTGGGCGCATATAGTAAGAGCAAGAATGCGTTGAGGGGAGCACCATTACACCCATGACTCTGCGGTCTGAAATATACTTTTGCATACTCAAGTCATCGTCGATGTTGGGTAGGGGAGTCTCTGCCTCCGCACGGGGTCTGTCCATGTCGACGTTGATGTTGAAGGACTCTAAGGGACGAGAAGAGGTGAGAGCGAGAAAAGAAAAGCTCCACGCGATGACTCACGCCTGAAGCGAGAGGGGGATTCTGATTGTTCGTCCATGACGATGTGAACCATTGGGCGGCCCGGGGAGGATCAAATCATGGCTTCGAATGTGACCATCAACGTTGATGTTTCCCCTGCCCCTGGTTTCTGCATAAAATCCAAAGTGCGCCATCTTAATGCGACCTCTACCCACGAACAAACGCACAGGTCCACACCGATATCGGAAGGTCTCAAGGTTTTCGTCAACATCGCCTGGTCTAAAGACGTCCCTCCACCTCTCGATGGCATCAAAAATGCCTCTGAGTTTGCCGCGCACAGTCGGCGAACGGTCTCAAAGAGCGAAAGGGACAGTCCAATACCCGTCTTTGCCTCCCCTGGGCGGCTGGATACAGATAAAGGTACGAGCGTCGCTCCAGCATAAGTTACGGCAAGCGGACCCTCCGTTCATTTCCGAATAGATTCCACCGCCCACGGATAATTTGGCTGACTGACGTTTTTATATAGCGGGCAAGCCGGCCCTCGTTTTTGACTGTATTTATCACTCATCATTAAAAATACATGCATTGAAGGATGTTGAGTTTAAAAGCTTTCTGGTTGGTGCGTACCCTTGTTGGTTCCTTATGACGTGATCAGAGGCCAGATGAGGGCCATACAGTGCCATCTGTGGCCTGTTGTATCTATCTATTGTCCGGTTCCGATTTGTTACTCATTTCGTCCATCGTGATATAGAACTCTCCTTGCAGCAGATTGAGGCTCAGAATTCAATTTTGCTCTCTCGCACTCTTGGCACACCAAACATATCATCGAAAGGAGTTCTTGAGCAACGAGCTGTCTCTATTCCTTCCGCCTTGTTCCCGCCGGGTTACCATCACCACGCATCTCTAGACAAATCCCCAGATAGAAATCTTATCGAGGAGGTTACGGCACCGAAAGTTGATGACCTTTCCTCTCACGACCATGTACGTCCGAGGGACTCCGTCACTCCTCATAGCAACAGTGCCCTCGAGACACCCAGCTGGACATGGGGACAAGAGGATGGGAAAATCCGTATAACCATTCGAGTTCCAAAACTAGTAGGAGCTTTGCTTTTTCGATCTTACACACTCCCTGATGTTCATCAGACCCATGCTACCATTTCGTCCGCGACCCTTGATCTTGAACCTCGTCGATTTACGTTGCTTATTCCGGACCTTTATGCGCTCGACATTGACCTTGAACTTCCTGATGAGCCACTCGGGAAAGCGAGGTCTGGTGTCGATCCACAGGGAACAGAATATATTGCGACGCTTAAACAAACAGGTCACTTGGACGTTGACCAGGCACGGGCCGAGTGGCGGATCAAAGAGCGATCGCTGGTGATCGTAGCATAGTAATTTCCAACAGTCGGGACCTACCTCGCGTTGGCTTCGACAGGCACTCTGCATCCGAAGCACGAGGCCCAAATATTTTCGTCATTGCTGCAATGAAACTTTGTTCTGGTACCCACCAACGTGCTTGGGGAAGACCCGTTATATGCCCATCTGGCTGCATTCACACCCGTAATACAAGGAGATTCTCTAAATCTACACATAGTACATTTGAAAACTGTTACAACGAGACGAGCACTGGGGCCGAGATGCAGTGCAGAATTTCAACTTTCGGCGTAACTCGTTGTCACTACAACCGCTAAAAACAGATTAGATTACCATCCAACCTCTCAGGACTTGCGATCACTGCATATTCATCTACGAGTTATGACTACCTGACAATTCAGCTAGCAGACAAAGCGGACCCAATTTCAGAACCAAAGGAAATCCATGTCTTTCGTGCGCCAATTAGTCGCATTTGACATAGCGGAATAAGCGACAAGTTGATATCGCCCTCAACTCGTGTCATTAATTTCAACCGTAACCTATCTCCTTGGATTCTTCGTAACGACAGCTCAAGCGTACAGTACACTATCTCGATCCGATAAAGGTCACCTGGCTATCGGGAATCCTACAAAGGCAGGTGTGTCATTGGCGTAGAGTATCCTGATCAATACCAGGCGTTGTCCCTGACAATAGGTGGGCCCTAATTTACGGTCCTCCCGTCCCCCGAACTTCCTATATTTAAAGCCATTTGGACGCCAGACTAATCAGCCGAAGCAACACCTCAACGGTCGTTCTTCATAAGTACAGGTAACCCACTGGGCAGATAAACGTTTCTTCCCTTTCCCCCCCACGTGTCTGGTACATTTCTGGTGTCTCGAGGGTTCGGAATGCCCATCATTGTGGCGTCCGCGACCGCTATCGATCCGACCGATGAAGTATACACAGTAGCTAATAACCTGCGTATTGCGTCATTGTCTATCGCGGCCTATGAGTACGCTACCAGTTACGTGTCGTCAACGCCCCATTCTGACTTACTTGCCGTCCAGCTATTTCATCACTCTCCCTGCTGAAATCCGGCTATATAAGACTTCAAGTCGACGAAGGTAAGAAACAAGTCATGCCAGTACGAACAGAAATCGCGTCTTGACTGGAACATATTGGTTGGATAGCTTGGGATTCATACTCTTCATTCTTATTCGGTATGTTCAAATTACGACGTCTGGGGCACTCGCTCACATGCTCTGTAGGTACACGAGCATGCTGGTTATGTTAACCAGCAATTTCGGATTCTTCTACCACCACTTCACCCCGAAGTCGTGCTCTCATTATTGCTATGCTGCACCTGTACTCAAAGGTACGAGTCTAGTGTCTTGCTGTGTCTGAGTACCCAAGGCTGAGAGATCTCCCAGTAATTCAACTTATGGTATCGCAAGCCATCATGGGTATCCGGTGGGTCCTGATTGCCCCGTTTCATGGCCCTGAATCTGAAAGCAAGCTGCAGGACGTATAACATCACTCAACGAAATTTCTGGATAGGCCGTATCATAACTTCGGCGTATTTTATTGTCTCGGTGGTTCGTTATCGTCACTCTTTACTTGATGAGTCGTGTTCTTAACTGAGCATAGTTCCTATGGTTCACTGCTCTATACAACCGAGAAGGTGAGCTAAACAGCCATAGACCACTTAACGAAGGATTGACACTGTATTAGCTGAGATGACTAATGTAAGTGCAACTCGTTACGTGTGTTTGCAAGGCGTGCATTAAAGTTCTGCTATGTCTCTGATCAGGGAAAGTACGTTTTGCTTCACCGCCGTCATCTAGTCTATCCTGACGCGACATTATAGTTGCATGACTGGAAGTGCCAACCCAGATCGAACCATTTCTGCATGGTTCTTTTACTTAATAGCCATGCTATACGATTTTCTCGTACTATTCATCACAACACGACGCCTTCTCAAGTTGAGAGCCTCCACAGGTGCCTCTACGTAAGCCACATTCTTTGTAGCATGGCCGCCAGCGCTGACTCCCAGCAGCTCCTCAAAGCTTCTGAATATGTAAGTCTTCGTTTAGATAGCTGTGGGATAACTCTTACCTCAGATGAAGCTTATTATATGACGGCTTGGGATATTTTGTCGCGCTTACGGGTACGTTCTTCACCACAGCTCGATATTTCTCACGAATTCACTTTTTGTACAGCCATAAACTTGGTGAACATCTTCCTATACCGAGGCGTCGGTGGTGCCGTTCAATCATCTGGGTATTTCTTTCTTTCTCCTTCCTTGGGGTTACCGCTGTGAACCTTAACCATGTGTTCTGTATAGCGCCTCGCTGGAATATGCAACCATTTGGATCATGAGTCAACGGATACTTCTTCACCTACGCGGTACGTATCTTAGTGTGCTGGGACTTGAGTATGTTTACTGAAGTGTAGTCGGCAGAGGCAAGGGCTCAACAATCGTCACTCATCGTGTCGCAGATACCAAGGCCGAACCCGATTTTGTCCGGCCCACAACCCCGCAAACCGCCATACATAAACATGCCGATTGGGAACGTACCAATGGACATGGGAAACAATTACGATACTGCATTGAGCGACTTTAATGTCGAAGTGCGTATTGAACGGTCAATTATCAGGGACACTAAGCCAACGGATGAGGAAACTACCGCCGAACAAGACCTTTACACATCTTCAAAATCTCCTTCTGTTTGGGACGGGACCCAAGGATCCGATCTCTAAGTTTTGTGTCTCATTTAACCTGTATACAACTATCTGTCCGTCGTTGTTGTTCGAGGACGTTAAGTTGGTTTATTTTACGAAATGTTAGGGAGCTGCCATGGGAATTGGACATGATGATTAATATATCACTATTTGGGTTGGTGGAAACGATATCTGTGGCGTGTATGTACGGTACAGTATACCGAGTGTAAATGGTCTACGTATTACTTTCAATGTTTACTAGGGTCTTTAGGTATACAACGTCTCTGTTCTCTGTTTGGCCGATTCGGCGTTGCGCTGCAGCTAGTGACCTTCATTGGGGGTTAACTACCACGAGGTACACACTACTCCAGTAGCCTTGGAAAAAAAGGGGGGGAATGCAACTCTCTCACCCTCTCTACTCAAATTGACGTTGAGATTCGTACTACTGAATCTGCTTGCTAATTGAAGAAGCTCAAGAAGAAAGTCTCGTGAATGAAAAAGACGAAATGGGCCCACAACACCCCACTTCTATGTTCCGAAAACACGAGGAGCTCGAACAGGTTTCCAATGTTACCTGTATGTTTAATGGAAGGTCGTGGGGCATACATGATCGTTGATCGTTAGTGACAGTTGATAGTTTGTATCATGGATCATGATAATGATAGGACCCCGGGGTGAACCGGCAAACTTTGGCTTTGTAAAATCATAAGTACGGTCAGGGATCACATCATCCATTCTAGGTCCCGAGGCTCACTGGCAGGTCGGAACGAGGCACAAGGAGGCCCTAGGGCGCCCCAGTATATTGTCGCATATATTGTCACGAATCCCTAGGCCTAGGTCCTGTCGTATATGATGTAGGTATGATACCACATTCAGTTGATCGCGTCTGTGAAAGATGCCATACTGTACGCTCCAGATGGAACGTGAGTCCGTAGGGCCGCCTTATTTCCATCCTTGACAGACGTGAGCGCGGTCGTCGAGCGAGTGAGATGGACCATTCCTGAGGAATGCCAGTGTGGGTGCACATGGGTCCCGTGCGATGCTATACATGGTATCTATGAACTTAAGATTGAAAAAGGGAAATGAAATACGCTCACCGGCGTGGTCCGTGACCGCTATCAATCGGATCATTCTTTCGACTCGTCGCTTCCGTCTAGTTTCCCAGCCCCAGAATGTTTTCTTTGCCAATTGCCCTTCAAATTAAACTGCGATCTCCGTCCGAGTCTGCAGTGATGAGCCGTCTCTGATTTGAAGGGGAAGAAATTTTACACCTTCCGTGTCCGTCACGTGCCTGAGACGCCACCCAGGAAAAGAAAAAAAAGACATTCGGCGGGAGCGTGACAGCCGGGATTGTGGCACATGTTCAAGTTCCGAAGGGGCTCTTCATACTGGAGTGGGAGAGGAACTGTAGAGTAAAATGCGGCGGATTATGAAACACGTGTACTGTACAGTAGTACACTACACTATCCTTCGTAAATCACGTACTCCCACGCCGCCGCCACAAAAAAATAAAGATTAGAACGTAGTCATTTTGTGATTAATGCGCCGTCAGGCGGCGTCAGCAGTTGGACAGGCTGCCAGCGCCCTCCCTCAGATAGTGCTCCTCCGAAGCCAAAACTTCGAGTCGCGGCATAAAGTTCAGACGGTGGGTACCTGACCGTCTACGATCGACGAGTTCGCATGTCACGGTGAGTCGTGTGTGAGAGCCATCAATGATGGTGGCGATGTACTGGTGCCCTGATATTTTCCTAACTTGGACGCCGAAGATCTTACACACCAAGCCTTCCCAGTTCCGCGTATATCCGAGTCGGCCCGGAGAATAGTACATTCGTCAACTACTGTACCCTCCAACGGCCAACATTACAACCACTCCACAATTGAGTTCGTACTTCCATCATGATTGTTGCCCTGCATATCTACTTGTAACCAAGGACCAAATTCAGATAATTGACATTCTAGACGAGCATCGACCGATGCTTTGGCTGAGTCTGCCCGTTGGAGCGTCTGCGGTGCCCTCTTCTCGCGCATAACTTGGCGCACCACCAAAGGTGATGCTAGGAGCTGCCACCAGTTACAAAATTAGTTCCCCTACTTAACTCAGCGTAGATGGCCGATTTGTAAGCCATATCGAAAAAGGGTCTCTCCAGTCCTGACTCGGAGCCCGACGACAGTGGCCAAGTTAGACCGAGCTGGAACGTCCTGACCAAGTTCAAGAGAGAGAAGAACGGAAGTTTAACTTGGTTGGTCTTCATAGTAGGGAATCATAACTACCAGACATGAAGCAGACGGTTCAACGACATAATCTTCGTGCACATGCGAGGACAAGTCACAGAATAATACCATGACCTTGGTGGGACGTTATGGGCACAAATGAATGGGAGAAACTTGAAGCGTGATGTCTCGGCCACGACCAGGCAAGCCGAGACTGTACAGCAGCGTCCTCCGACGATGGGATTGGTGCGCTCTTCAAAGAGATATCGCCACAAACCAGAGGTTTTGTCAGAGTGCGCCCCCTTCCAGTGGTCGCAATACTATACTGTGCATCACTGGGGGGTGCATAAGCAGCAACAGAAATTGCAATCGGAGAAAAAAAAAGAGGCAAGTGAGTATACAGGAAAAAGTGGGAAAAGGATCTGAATCAGCATTCAGTTGCCAGAGTCCCACCAGCCACGGTGTTTTTCTTGTATGGGCACAACGCCCTAGCGCGACTCGGATGTACTTGGGTGACAGAGCCGTGCAAAGCGTGCACGATGACGGCGAAGACGGTAAAAGAAGATCGGAAAGCAGGGCCGTGGGACGTGTTGTCACCCAGGACAGTGGCAGTGACCAACCAAGATTCAATTAGCTCTTGCCGCGGGTGAGGTGAAGATACAGATACATCGAGCATACTATTCAATGGAGCTTCCTCGATTTATCGTGAGCGAGCCTGACACCACCTCCGATTACAGTAGTGATGTGAGACGTTGTCCGAGTCCAGATCTCGCAATGGCGTCGGCATGAACACGGTGGTGGTCACGGTAGGAATGGCGACGACGCATCGATGATGACAATACATGATACCGTAGCACTGAGTGAATGCTGTTTAGCGAAACCAGGGGATAACGGTTATGGTTGTCCGAGTACCTGTCCTTACAGTGATACCCGAGTTACCCAAGTCCAGCCAAGGACGCGAAGGAACTGAAATGAGACCCCTCCGCCCGCCAACTTCGCCTAATTCAATTCAAGATTTGAGGGTTCTGCTGTCGTGCCACTGGCGCGCAGCCCTGCGCTGCATAACTTGAACTCAGTACATGAAACCTCCGAATGGAGAAGACAGATTGTTTAACTAATGTACGTCACTGTATTGTAATACTACACTAAGGAGCTCGTACAGAAAGAGACGAGAGAAACAAATGTGTGAAGGATTGCGTCGCTAAAAAAAAATAGACGGAAAAAACCGGGATGTGACTG
>Ga0137360_10002470_pt1 | contig 11079 bp, 10 predicted proteins | sample Mad1_60_16metaG_FD_104924 | JGI IMG/M metagenome (GOLD analysis project Ga0137360, IMG submission 104924) | Vadose zone soil microbial communities from Angelo Coast Range Reserve, California, USA - Mad1_60_16 metaG | ecosystem: Environmental > Terrestrial > Soil > Vadose zone | place: USA... | reverse complement strand
CCAACACCACCAACCCCGACGACTGGGCGAAGATCGCTGGGAAGAAGGGGGAGCGGATCGTGTACGTCAAGCCCCTCATGGGCGAGACGAAAGAGAAGCTGCGAAGCGTCGAGAGGGTCGTCAACACGGGTCAGTACCTGTAGCGAAGCGGGGGGCGCCGAGCGCGCCCCCCACCCTCAATTAGGCAATGGGGGGGAAGTCACCTCCCATTCCCCCCCGGGGCGCGCTGACCGGGGGCGTTCTTTCTACCGTCAGAGAGGACTGCATGGCGATCCCGAAAGTCATGGGCATCGAGACCGAGTACGGGATCACGGTCAAGAATCAGCCCGATTTCAACCCGATCCTCTCCTCGCTCCTGCTGATCAACTCGTACGAGACGTTCCGGTCCTCCCGGGTACGCTGGGACTATGAGGCCGAGAGCCCGCTCCGTGACGCGCGCGGATTCGAATACATGGAGGAGAAGGAAGGGACGTCGAAAGAGGAGTCGCGTCTCATCAACCTGATCCTCTCCAATGGCGCGCGGTTCTATGTCGATCACGCCCATCCGGAATACTCGAGCCCCGAAACGACGAACCCGCGCGACCTGGTCATCTGGGACCGCGCCGGCGAGCGCATCCTGAATCTCTCGCGCCAGCGCGCCGAAGCGGTGTCGCCCCCCGAACAACGAATCTTGATCTACAAGAACAACACCGACAGCAAGGGCAACTCGTACGGCACCCACGAGAACTACCTGATGGACCGGCGGGTGCCGTTCGCGCGCATCGTGCAGCACATGATGCCGTTCTTCGTGACCCGCCAGATCTTCACGGGCGCCGGCAAGGTGGGCGCGGAGAACAACGCCGACCCGTGCGACTACCAGATCTCGCAGCGCGCCGACTTCCTCGAGACCGAGGTGGGTCTCGAGACGATGCACTCCCGTCCGATCATCAACACGCGCGACGAGCCTCACGCCGATCCGGAGAAGTACCGCCGGCTCCACGTCATCGTCGGCGACGCCAACATGAGCGAGGTCTCGAACTACCTCAAGACCGGCACGATGGCGATCGTGCTGAGCATGGTCGAGGACGATTTCATCGAGCGCGACCTCTCGGTGGACGGACCGGTGGGAGCGTTCCGCGTGGTCTCGCGCGATCTCACCTGCCGGCAGCCGATCCGGCTCAAGGACGGTCGCACCATCACCGCCGTGGACCTGCAGCGAGAGTTCCTCGGGATGGCGCACAAGTACTATCGGGACCGCGAGGCCGAGCCCTGGGTCCGCGAGGTCCTCGCCCGGTGGGAAACGACCCTCGACCATCTCGCCGAGGACCCGATGCAGCTCGGCCGCGAGCTCGACTGGGTCATCAAGCGCCAGCTCATCGAGAACTACATGGCGAAGCACGATCTCGACTGGAACGACTCGCGCGTCCAGATGATCGATCTCCAGTACCACGACATCCGTCCGGGCCGGGGCCTCTACTACAAGCTCGAGGAGTCCGACGCGGTGGACCGGATCGCAACGGACGACGAGATCGCGAAGGCCATCTACGACCCGCCCAAGGACACCCGCGCGTACTTCCGGGGCATGTGCCTGCAGCGCTACGCGGAGGAGATCGTCTCGGCGAGCTGGGACTCCGTCATCTTCGACTTGAAAGAAGGGCCGCTCAAGAAGATCTTCATGCTGGAGCCCCTGCGGGGCACCGAGGCGCACGTCCGCCAACTGTTGACCGAGTCGCCGACGGCCGCGGACCTGCTGCGCAACATCTCCCGCGCCGCCTCCGGGATCTGACCGTGGACGGCGAACGCTGGCGGTTGCTGTTCAACGACTACTCGAACTCGAGCTTCGTCGAGCTGCTCCGCCGGGAGTCGCCGCATCTGGTCCCGGGCCTCGGCCCGGCACCGGCCGCCGCGCCCGCGGAGCCCGTCCACGGCACGACCGTCCTCTCGATGCGTTACCGTGACGGCGTGATCATGGCCGGCGACCGCCAGGCGACCGCGGGCTACCAGGTGGCGAGTCGCCGCATCGAGAAGATCTTCAAGTCCGACGAGCTGTCGGGCGTCGGCATCGCCGGCGCCGCCGGCCCCGCCATGGAGATGGCCAAGCTGTTCCAGACCGAGCTCGAGCACTACGAGAAGGTGGAGGGCGAGAATCTCTCGCTCGAGGGCAAGGCGAACCGCCTGAGCCAGATGATCCGGATGAACCTGCCCGCCGCGATGCAGGGCCTCGTGGTGGTCCCGATCTTCGCCGGCTTCGACGAGAAGGCGGGCGTGGGCCGGCTGTTCAAGTACGACATCACCGGCGGCCGCTACGAGGAGACCAACTACGACGCGCAGGGGTCGGGCTCGAAGGACGCGCGCGACTCGCTGAAGAAGCTCTGGAAGCGCGACATGGCCCGCGAGGACGCGATGCGCGTCGCGCTCGAGGCGCTCATCGACGCCGCCGACGAAGACGTCGGGACCGGCGGTCCCGACCTGGTGCGCGGGATCTTCCCCTCCGTGAAGACCATCACGCGATCCGGCTTCGGGGACGTGCCGGAGGACGAAGTGCGCCGCGTCTGCGAGGGGATCCTGGCCGACCGCACCCGCAACTCGGACGGGACCTGACATCATGCCGCTGCCCTACTACGTGAGCCCCGAGCAGATGATGAAGGACAAGGCCGAGTACGCCCGCAAGGGCATCTCGCGCGGCCGGTCCCTGGTCACTCTGGAGTGCGGCGACGGCATCCTGCTGGTGGCCGAGAATCCGTCGACGCTCCTGCACAAGATCTCGGAGATCTACGACCGCATCGCGTTCGCGGGCGTCGGCAAGTACAACGAGTTCGAGAACCTCCGGATCGCCGGCATCCGGCACGCCGACGTCAAGGGCTACTCCTACAGCCGGGGCGACGTGACGGCCAAGGCGCTGGCCAACGCCTACTCACAGGCGCTCGGCAACATCTTCACCCAGGACATCAAGCCATTCGAGGTCGAGGTTTTGGTGGCGGAGGTCGGCGACACCAACGGCGCGAAGAGCGAGATCTACCACATCCTCTACGACGGCACGATCGAGGACGAGCGGAACTACGCGGCGATGGGCGGCCAGGCCGACGAGATCCGCCGCTTCCTCAAGGATCACTACCAGGAGGGCATGACCCTTGGCGACGCGTTGCAGCTCGGCGTCCGCGCGCTGACCGTGACCCAGAACAAGACGCTCACCGAGCGCGATCTCGAGGTCGCGGTCCTCGACCGGACCAAGGCGCAGCGCAAGTTCCGGCGGATCCCCCTGGAAGCGCTCGGTCAACTCCTGGGTGCGGCGAAGTAAGCCGTGTTAGGCTGGGGCAGGACAGGCCCATGAAGCGCCGGATCTTCGGTCTCGAGAACGAGTACGGTCTCACCTGCACCCTCAACGGCCAGCGCCGCCTGTCCCCCGACAACGTCGCCCGCTATCTGTTCGAGAAGGTCATCCCCGGCGCCCGCAACGCCAACGTGTTCCTCGAAAATGGCGCCCGGCTCTACCTGGACACCGGGTTCCACCCGGAGTACGCGACGCCCGAGTGCGATGATGTCGCCGAGCTGGTCATCCACGACAAGGCGGGCGAGCGCATCGTCGAGGACCTCCTGCACCAGGCCGAGAAGCGCCTTCGGGAAGACGGCATCTCGGGCAACATCCTGCTCTTCAAGAACAACACCGATTCCGCCGGTAACTCCTACGGCTGCCACGAGAACTACCTGGTATCCCGCGACGTCTCGTTCCAGCGACTCGCCGAAGCCCTCATCCCCTTCTTCGTCACCCGGCAGATCTTCGCGGGCGCGGGCAAAGTGCTCCAAACGCCGCGCGGCTTCCACTACTGCCTGTCCCAGCGCGCCCAGCATATCTGCCAGGAGATCTCCGGGGCGACGACGTCGTCGCGCTCGATCATCAACACCCGCGACGAGCCGCACGCCGACGCCGAGCGTTACCGGCGCCTGCACGTCATCGTGGGCGATTCGAATATGTCCGAAGTCGCAACCTATCTGAAGATCGGGACGACCGCCCTCGTCCTCGACATGATCGAAGATGGGTTCTTCGACCGCGATTATTCACTGCAATCTCCCGTGCAGGCGATCCGCGATATCTCCCACGATCCGACCCTGCGCGAGGCGATCAAGCTGAAGGACGGCCGCTCGCTCACGGCGCTCCAGATGCAGCTCGAGTACCTCGAGTTCGCGACGCGCTACGTCAACTCGATCAACGCCGATACGACGACCAAGGACGTCCTCGCCCGCTGGACCGACGTCCTCACCAAGCTCGAGTCGGACCCGATGCAGCTCAGCCGCGAGCTCGACTGGGTCATCAAGCGCCAGCTCATCGACAACTTCATGAACCGCCACCGCCTCTCCTGGCGGGACCCGAAGGTGTCGCTGCTCGACCTCCAGTACCACGACATCCGGCCCGACAAGGGCGTCTACTACCGTCTCGTCGCCAACGACCACGTGGACCGGATCACCGACGACGAAACCATCGAGCAGGCCAAGCACGTGCCGCCGCAGACCACGCGGGCGCGGCTCCGCGGCGAGTTCATCCGCCAGGCGAACCTCAAGGGCAAGGACTATCGCGTCGACTGGGTCTACCTGAAGCTCAACGATCCGGAGCGCGAGACCATCCTCTGCAAGGATCCCTTCCAGTCGCACGACGAACGGGTCGAGCGCCTCATCCGCTCCTTCTAGGCTCCACAAGGGAGAGACCCCTCGCGGGACCGACGCACCACCCGGTGTGGCCCGGAACTAAGGTTGACACCCCCTGTCCGGGGGTGCTACGCCTGGAGATGCCAGGTCGGACCTTTCGCGCTCATCCGAGCGGCCTCACAGCGTAAGGAGTTTCCCGATGTTCAGCAACCAGAAGGCGCTGGAGAACCAGAAGGCGCTGGAGAACGGCAAGCCCGGCTCGGCGGTACCGCTGCTCACGGTCGTCGGCGACCGCGCGCGGGTGGAAGGCAAATTCGACATTGCAGACTCGATCCAGGTGGAGTGCGAAATCGGCGGTGAGATGAACGTCGGCGGCAAGCTCGTCATCGGCGAGAAGGGCCGTGTCAACGCCAACGTGCAGACGGTCGACGCGATCGTCATGGGTCACTACGCGGGCAACATGATCGCGACCGGCAACGTCGAGATCGCCGCGACCGGCCGGGTCACCGGCAACATCACGACCGACTCGCTGGTCATCTCGAAGGGCGGCTTCTTCAACGGCAACGTCACGAAGATGAACGAATCGACGAACGGCCAGCGACCGGTCTACCTGGTCGAGGACGACCGGCCTGCCCAGCTCAGCGGGCAGAGGTAGACAGGCCCGCGCGGAACAGCGCCTATGTTGTGGAGGAAGTCGAGCAAGCGCCCGACCAAGGCAAGCGACCTCACGGCCTTTATCGATGAAGGGTCGGAGATCGAGGGCAAGTACTCGTTCAGCGGAACCGTCATGATCAACGGCCGGTTCCGTGGCGAGATCGTCTCCAGCGACAGCCTCATCATCGGTGAGAAGGGCGTCGTCAACGCCGCCGTCCGGGCGGGCATCGTCTTGATCAGCGGTGAGGTGGTCGGCAACGTGTGCGCGTCCGAGCGGGTCGAGCTACGCGGTACCGCGCGGGTTTGCGGCGACGTTGAGGCGCCAATCGTGGTGGTGGAGGAGGGCGTGCTCTTCGACGGTCACTGCAAGATGACCAAGGCCCGGTCCGCGGACGACGCCTCCGCCACCCGCGACACAACGGTCGTTTCCCTGAAGCGGTCGTAACTCGCCGCTCACTCCAGCGGGCCGATCGCGGCCTCGACCGCGGCGAGGACCGTGCCCGCCTCGCAGAGCCCCAGCGCCGCATCGAGGTCGGCCTTGAGATAGCGGTCCCGGTCGAGCGGTGGGATCCGCCGCCGCACGGCGTCCCGCGCCGCCGAGCTGCCGCGGCCCGGCGGGAGTGGGGCCCGGAAATCGAGCGCCTGAGCCGCCAGCAACAACTCGATGGCGAGGACCTGGCGGGCGAGCCCGGCGGCCCGCCGCGCCTTGAGGGCCGAGCCCGCCGCCATCGAGTTGTAGTCCTCCTGGAGACCCGAGGTCGGAATGGACTCCACGCTCGCCGGCAGCGCCAGCGTCCGGAGCTCGGCGACCAGTGCCGCGGCCACGTACTGGGCGATCATGTAGCCTGAATGGACGCCGCCGTGCGGCGAGAGAAAGGGCGGCAGCGCCTCGTTCGTCAGCGGGTTCACGAGCCGGTCGATCCGCCGCTCGCTGATTCCGGCGAGCTGGCCGAGCCCCAGCGTCAGCGTGTCAAGCGCCAGCCCCAGCACCTCACCGTGGAAGTTTCCGCCGCTCAGCACGGCGCCGTCGGCGGGGAACACGAGCGGATTGTCGGAGACCGAGGCGAGCTCGCGCTCGATCACCGACCGCGCGAACGTGACCGCCTCGCGCGTCGAGCCGTGCACCTGCGGCATGCAGCGGAGGCTGTAGGCGTCCTGGACGCGCGTGCAGTCGCGGTGCGAGGCGATGATCCCGCTCTCCGCCGTGAGGCGAATCAGGTTGGCGGCGGCCGCGAGCTGGCCCGGATGGGGCCTGAGCGCGTGGATCCGCGAGTCGAATGCGGCGTTCGATCCCATGAGCGCTTCGAGCGACATGGCGCCGGCGACGTCGGCCAGGCGCGTGAGGCACGCCGCATCGAGGACCGTGAGGGCGCCGTGCCCGGCCATGAGGTGCGTGCCGTTGAGGAGCGCGAGCCCTTCCTTCGTCTCGAGAACGAGAGGGCTCACGCCCGCGCGGGCCAGCGCCTCGGCGGCGGGAATCTGCCGGTCGCCGTCCGAGGCCGAGCCTTCGCCGAGGAGACAGAGTGCCACGTGGGCGAGCGGCGCCAGATCTCCCGACGCCCCGACCGACCCCAGCTCGGGCACGACGGGATGGACGCGCCGGTTCAGGCACGCGATCACCGTTTCGACGACCGCGGGCCTCACGCCGGACGCGCCGCGCGCGAGAGAGGCCGCGAGCAGGAGCATGATCGCTCGCACGTCCGCCTCCGCGAGGGGCGCGCCCACGCCCCCGGCGTGGCTCAAGACGAGGTTCCGCTGGAGGTCGGCACGCTCGCCTGGTGGAATGACGACGTCCTTGAGCTTCCCGACGCCGGTCGTGATTCCGTAGATCGGCTCCGCGCCCGCCGCCAGCCGGTCGACGAAGGCGCGGCCGGCGCGCAGGGCCTGCTCCGCACCAGGGGCCAGCGAAACCTGCTCACCCCGGCGGGCGACCGCTTCGACGGCCTGGAGCGTGAGCGGCCCGCCGTCTAGATCGACCATGGTTCATAGTCGCGCCTCGGCCGGCGGGGCCCCAGCCCCGCGACGGCCTGCGGCGCGCACCACCCCTGCGTCAGCTCGCGGACCCGCGCGAGGAGCTCGCGCTGGTCCACGGTCACAAGACGTCCGGACTCGACGACGCGTCGCCCGTGGACCCACACGTCCGTGACCGCCCGGCAGGACATCGCGTAGACCATCGATTTCAGGAGGTCGATCCGCGGGTGGAGCGAGGCGTCCTCGAGGTCCACCGCAACGAGGTCGGCGAGCCGGCCCGGCGCGATCGCGCCCGTCTCGAGCCCGAGGACCTCGGCGCCCGACCGGGTGCCGAGCCCGAAGGCCGTCACAGCGTCGAGCGCGGCGCCGTCGAGAAGCCGCACCCGCTGGAGGAGAGACGTCATGCGCATCTCCTCGAACACCGAGAGGCGGTTGTTGGTGCAGCCGCCGTCGGTGCCGAGCCCGATTCTGACCCCCGCCTTCAAGAGCTCGGGGACCCGCGTGATACCGTCGCCGAGAAACATGTTGGAGCTCGGGCAGTAAGCGAGCGCGGCCCCCCGGGCGCCCATCAACCCGATCTCCTCGTCGTCGAGCCAGACACAGTGGACGCCAATCATCCGTGGGCCGAGAACGCCGAGGCCGTCGAGATACCGGATCGGCGTGGCCCCGTGCTCCCGGAGCGTGCGCTCGCCCTCGGAGCGTCCCTCGGCCACGTGGATGTGGAACCGCGTGGCCTCCGTCTCCGCGATCTCCGCCCCTGCGCGGATCATCTCGGGGGACGCGCCGTGAGGGCTGTGAGGGGCGGGCTGCACCATCGTGGTCTGATCCTCCCGGTGCGCCGCGATCAGCTCCCGCGTCCGGCGGGCCGCGTCGGCGACCGTCTCACGATAGCGCTGGGGCGCGCCCTCCCAGTCGTACATGGCGCGCGCCAGGACGAGGCGGATCCCGACCGCGCGCGCGGCCTCGATCACCGCTTCGGCGTTCTCGTTGCCCTCGTCCTGGAGGTAGAAGAAATCCACGCAGGTGGTGGCGCCCCCCAGCAGCATCTCGGCGAACGCGAAGGAGGCACCGAGCGCGATCCCCCGGCGGTCCAGGCGCTCGGAGAACGGGTAGAGCACGCGGTCGCGCCAGCCCGTGAAGTCGAGGTCGTCGCCGAGACCGCGCAGGAGCGACTGGAAGGTGTGGCAGTGCGCGTTGACCGTCCCGGGCACGAGGGCCTTGCCGGCGAGCGTGACGTCGCCCGACGAGGGGCGGCCGACGCGCTCGATCGAGGCGATCCGCCCGCCCTCGAGCGTCACCACCCGGCCCGACGTCCACCCGGCCTCGGTCAGGACGAGGTCGGGGATGAGCCTCAGGGTCACTCCGCCAGCCAGACGGTGTCGAGCTTGTTGAGGAAGTGGCGCGGGGTGATCGTCCAGCCCCGAACCCGCGCGTTGTGCGGGACGATCCGATGCCACTGGAGGGTAAAAATGTCGAATTCCCTGATGTGCCGGCGCCGCTCCTCCCGGTCGCTGTAGCGACCGTAGCGGCTTACCATGGGTGACCCCGCTTTCGCCCGAATCACGCCGTGATCCCGGGCAAGTCGATCCCGTGACGCCGCGCCGCCGCGATGGCCTCCGGGTACCCCGCGTCGGCATGCCGCATGATACCGGTGCCCGGATCGGTTGTGAGCACGCGCTCGAGGCGCCGCGCTGCCTCCGGTGTGCCGTCGGCGACGACGACCATACCGGCGTGGATCGAGTACCCGATGCCCACGCCGCCGCCGTGGTGTACCGACACCCACGTCGCGCCCGACGCCGTGTTGAGGAGCGCGTTGAGAACGGGCCAGTCGGCGATCGCATCCGAGCCGTCGCGCATCGACTCGGTCTCGCGATTCGGCGAGGCGACCGAGCCCGAGTCGAGATGGTCACGGCCGATGACGATGGGGGCCTTCACGGCGCCCCTGGCGACGAGGTCGTTGAAGATCCGCCCGGCCTTCGCGCGGTCGCCGTAGCCGAGCCAGCAAATACGCGCCGGCAGCCCCTGGAAGCTGACGCGCTCCCGGGCGAGCCGCAACCAGCGGACCAGGGGCTCGTTCTCCGGAATGGCCTCCATCAGCGCCCGGTCGGTCACGTAAATGTCCTCGGGATCACCCGAGAGCGCCACCCAGCGGAACGGGCCCAGCCCCTCGCAGAAGAGCGGACGGATGAACGCGGGAACGAAGCCGGGATAGCTGAAGTCGGAGACACCCGCGTTCTCGGCCTCGCGCCGGAAGTTGTTGCCGTAATCGAAGAGGACCGCGCCCGCCCGCTGGAACTCGAGCATCGCCCGCATCTGGGCGGCGATCGACTCGTACGCCCATTTCAAATATGTCTTCGGGTCACGCGCGCGCAACGCACTCGCATCCTCCACCGACAGTCCCGCCGGCACATACCCGGTGAGCACGTCGTGGGCGGAGGTTTGATCGGTCACCACGTCGAATCGAACTCCGCGGCGGGCGAGCTCGGGATGCACCTCGGCGGCGTTGCCGTGGACGGCGATCGAGAGGGGCTCCCGGCGGGCCCGCGCCTCGTCGGCCCAGCCGAGCGCCTCGTCCAGCGACGACGTCACGCGGTCGACGTACCGGAGCCTGAGCCGGCGCTCGATGCGCTCGCGGTCGATCTCGACGAAGAGCCCGACGCCGCCGTTCAGCGTGACGGCGAGCGGCTGCGCCCCGCCCATTCCCCCGAGCCCGGCGGAGAGCACGAGCCGGCCCGCCAGCGAGCCGCCGAAGTGCTTCCGCGCGCAGGCGCCGAACGTCTCGTACGTGCCCTGGAGGATCCCCTGAGTGCCGATGTAGATCCAGGAACCCGCCGTCATCTGGCCGTACATCGTGAGCCCCATCGCTTCGTACTGCCGGAAGTGCTCCCAGTCGCCCCACTCGGGCACGAGCAACGCGTTGGCGATCAGCACGCGGGGCGCGTCGGGATGAGTTCTGAATACGCCGACGGGCTTGCCCGACTGGACGAGGAGCGTCTCGTCGGCCTCGAGCCGGCGGAGCGTCTTCACGATCGCGTGATACGCCTCCCAGCTGCGGGCCGCCTTGCCCGACGCGCCGTAGACGACGAGGTTCTCCCACCGCTCCGCGACGTCGGGGTCGAGGTTGTTCATGAGCATCCGGAGCGCCGCCTCCTGCGGCCAGCCTTTGCAGGACAGCGCGGTGCCGCGTGGCGCGCGGATAGGCGCGGCGGGGCGCTGGGTGAGCGAGACCATCAGCCGTCACTCTATCGAGACGCGCCGTTGAGTACAATGGCCGCGCGTCGCCATGCCGATCCTCAAAGCGTTGATCGCCGCGCTCGCCTTCGGGCTCAGCGCGCCGCTCGCGAAGCTGCTTCTCGCCGTCGTGCCGCCGCTGTTCCTCGCCGGGCTGCTGTATCTCGGCGCCGGCGTGTTCCTCGGCCTGGCGCGGCTCGTCTGGCGCCGCCGGCCGACTGCCGGCCGGTCGTTGACGCTCCGCGATCAATGGATCCTGGCCGCAGTCGTTCTGGTGGGGGGCGTCCTCGCGCCGCCGCTGCTTCTCTGGGGGCTCGCGCGGAGCCCCGCCACGACCACGGCGCTCCTGCTCAACCTCGAGGTCGTCTTCACGGCCATTCTGGCGGGCATCGTCTTCGGTGAGCATCTGGGCTCGCGCGTCGGCGGCGCGGCCGTCGTCATGGCGCTCGGGGGCGTCGCCCTGGGGTGGACGCCGGGCGACCCGGCGATCACCGTCGCGGCCGTGGCCGTCGCCCTGGCGTGCGCGCTGTGGGCGCTCGACAACAATCTGACCCGCCTCATCGCCGAGAGCGACCCGTTGCTCATCGTCGAGGTCAAGGGCCT
>Ga0137360_10002467_pt1 | contig 11082 bp, 10 predicted proteins | sample Mad1_60_16metaG_FD_104924 | JGI IMG/M metagenome (GOLD analysis project Ga0137360, IMG submission 104924) | Vadose zone soil microbial communities from Angelo Coast Range Reserve, California, USA - Mad1_60_16 metaG | ecosystem: Environmental > Terrestrial > Soil > Vadose zone | place: USA... | reverse complement strand
TCGAAGGTATCCGTGCCGCTCCCGCCGACGCCCATCTTGCCAAGCATCATCAGCACCTTGCCGTTCTGGTCGAGCTTGAGAACCTCTTGTCCAAGAACGACGCCCGACGCATTGCGCGCCGACGTGCCAAGTACAGTCTCCTTGTCATTGACATCGCTGACCCACAGATTGCCCTCATGGTCGACCGTGAACCCGTGCGGATTGACGAACATGCCGCCGCCGAGGCTCTTGAGCAGTTTGCCGGATGGATCAAATTGCAGGATCGGCGGATTGGCATCGCCGCGACCGAGACAGGTGGCGATGCCGGGCGGCACGGTGTTGAAGCAGCGATGGAAGACCCAAATATTGCCGTCGCTGTGGACATGCACGCGGATGACCTCGCCCCAGCGGCCGCCATTCATGCTCTCGGGCAAGGTCGGCCAGCCTTGGACAAGGCGATAGGGATTGGGCAACTCAGTCGGCTTGGGGTATTGAGACGATTGGGCGTGCGCAGCCGTTGCGAGGCTTGCAACAAGGAACATGGCGGCAACGAACGTCGTTCCGGATCGAAGAGAATACGCCATAGTGAAACCTCCGTGCAAAAAGATCTACGGTTCGGCAGCAGTTTGACGTTCGCCGGCGGCATGTACGCTGGCTTTTCTTCCGTGGGAGTCCGGCACATCCCTCGGGTAGCTCGGAGGTAGGATACCCCAATTGCAATGCACGCTAAAGAACTGCAATTACAATGCACGCCAAAGAACTGGCCGTTTCCAGACGTGGCTCGCAACACATTGCCGGCTGTGATGGTGTCTGATGCACCTCACACCATCTGAAGCTCGAGCTTTGCCGATCGTAACCGGGGCAGCTCCTGCCGGCCCCGCCGCTTGGCGGCGCAGTGCCGTCAGCTCAAGATTGTGGCCAGCCGCCGTCTTGACAGTTGGTGGACTGCGACGGGCTCGCAACTCGATGCTCGGCTCGAGGGCCGCTCTGGGTCATCAAGAGACACGCCGACCGCGTAAGCCGCGCGGCAGGTTTACATCCGTAACCGGACCACGCTGCGGTCGGCGGTAGGGATCTGCCTTGAAATGAAACCCCGAAATCGCGCCGCGTAATTCGTCCCTCCGGTCGCAGTGGCGCAAATGTCGAAAATTTGCAGTGTCCGCGAACTTCATCCTGAAGAAGTCGCGTTCGGCGACGATGCGGATATGGTCGTCGAATACTGGGCTGAGGCACTGGCATAAATCGTTCGCTGACAGGTTCATGCACCCGCACGCACCAGCGCGATGTCCTGCGCTGCCGCCCACGCGGAAACGTCGCCGCCCTTAAGCGCCGTTGCCATCAGATCCGGGAATTGATCGGGGGTGCAGGCAAAGACCGGGCAGCCCATCGCCGCGACAGCGGCGGCGTTTTGCGCGTCATACGACGGCCTGCCCTGATCGCTCAGCGCCAGCAGCACGATCACGTGGATGCCGCTGTTCACGAAGGCCTGTAGCCGGATGAGCATCTGCTCCGATAGCGCGCCCTCGTAGAGGTCCGACACCAGGATGAAATGGGTGCGTGCCGGCTCAGTGATGATAGTCTCGCAATAGGCGAGTGCGAGCGGCGTATCATTGCCGCCGCCGAGCTGGACCCCGAATAAGACATCCACCGGGTCCTTGAGATCGTCGGTCAAGTCGACGACCGCGGTATCGTAGACCACGAGTCTCGTGGTGAGCGCCGGGACTGACGCGAGCACCGTGGCGAAGATTGAGGAATAAACGACTGACGTCGCCATCGAGCCCGATTGATCGACGCAGAGAATGACCTCCTCGAGGTTCGAGCGGCGTGCGTGGCGGCCGTAACCGACGAGGCGCTCGGGTACGATGGTCTTCTCCTCCTCTTGCCAGTGCTGCAGGTTACGACGAATGGTGCGCGGCCAGTCGATGTCAGAGAAGCGCGGCCGGCTCGTGCGCTTCTGCCTGTTGAGTGCGCCACGCACCGCCTCGATGGTCTTGTTCTCCAGCTTTTCCATCAGCTCTTTGACGACTTTGGCAACGACCTGGCGGGCGGTGTCTTTGGTCTTCTCGGGCATCGCGGAGCGCAGCGCGATGAGGTCGGCGATCAAGTGGACGTCGGCCTCGACCGCGGCGAGAAATTCCGGCTCGAGCAGCATCTGCTTGAGGCCAAGCCGCTCGAACGCGTCTCTTTGAATTACCTGAACGACAGTGGACGGGAAGAACTCGCGAATGTCGCCGAGCCAGCGTGCGACGCGAGGCGCTGACGCGCCATGGCCCACATTGTGCCGCGATTTGCGTTGCTCGCTGTCAGTGTCATAGAGCTGGGCAAGCGCCTGTGCCATCCGCTGGTCGCGCTCGGAAAGATCCTCAGTGTCGGTGCCGAGCGCGAGCTTCCATCGGCGCATTCGCTCGGTTTTGCTTGCGCTCGTGTCGGTCATGGCTGCAGCTCCTTCTGCTCGATGCCCAGGATGGACAGTAGCAGCGGCAATGCGGCCTCGAATGCGGGTGCGCTCGTGCCGTCTTGCGTGGCTGCGCCGGAGCTAGCTGCCTTCAGCGGCTTGCCCAGGAGGTCGAGGAGCCGCCTGCGCTCGAGCCGATCGATCTCGGAGAATGCCCGGCGTAGCATCGGCAGCACCGCGGTGAAATCGTCCTCGCCAATCTCGCCAATCCAGGAATCAATCAGCCCAGCGAGAACCGCATCGTAGAGGAGAACGTGGCCGGATCGGCCGAGAAAGCCGTCGAGCCAGAGACCCGCTTCCAGCGGCGGCACTGTGCGCGAGAGCGCGCGCGAGAGGTATCCGCTTGTCTGTTCCGAGGGGATCACGCACTGCTCGTGCAGCGCACGGACCGCGAGGCCGCGCAGCATCGGGCGGTCGGCGCTATCGTCAGCAAGCTTCTGCAGTGCGCGGCGCCAGTCGGTCGTCAAGTGCTCGTTCTCAAGCACGACCAAGCTCCGATCAACCTCGGCGAGCGCCGTCCGCACGAGGCTTAATCGCTGGTACTTGTCGAATGAAGTGTTGGATGAATGGGGCGTCGGCTTCGAGGTTAAAATTGAGCTTTGCTGATTTGACAGCCCAAGCCAGGGTACCAAAGCGCTGTCGCGTTGGCCTCCAGCGGGATTGAATGGCTTCTCCTGGAGCGTCGGAGCGAATCCAAGCAGTGAGGTCGTTTAGCTGGTCTCCCTCCGGCAGGATTGCCGAGAGGCACACCATACGTCTGCTTCCACTGTCAGAGCGGCGCAGTAGCCGCTGTACGAGGTTCTCATAACGAATCTCGCGGTCAGTCGGTCCTATTAAATGGCCCTCATCGAGTACGACCAATCCAATGTCATCAATAATGTGGGGATCATTGCGCAGAGCAAAGTCTAGCTTCTCGGGCGTAGCGATAACGATATTATGCGTGCGCAGCGCGTCTTCATCCGTTCCTGCAATGCCCCCTGCACCATAGAGGGAAGAGATCGTGAATCCGAGAGGTGAAAATGTTCGCCTAAATGAACGTTCGGTTTGCGCGGAGAGCGCTCGTAACGGTGTGACAATGAGTACACGTTGACCGCAAGCGAGCGCCATGAGAGCAGCGATTTCGGCGATACGCGTTTTTCCCGCGCTTGTGGGCAGGGCAACGACCAGGTCATCGCCAAGGTCCGTCGAGCGGTGTGCGGCGGCGATCTGCGAGGGCCAAAGCTCTACTTCGGAGATTTCGCGCGCGAAAAGCTCGCCTATGAACAGACGCCGGAGACGTTCGTAGGGATGCGCACCTGCTGGTCCTACCTTTGGAAGGGTTTCGTGGAGGCTGCTTGACCACAGGTCGTCAACAAGATTTAAGGCGATGCGGCTGATCCACCATAACGAAACAGCGTTCGCGGTCTTAGAGAGCGACAATGCAGCTCGGAGCAGAGTTCTTGCTTCGTCGACAAGTATTGCCTCTCCGGTCTGAAGTGCGAACTGAAAGAAAGAAAAGGCTCGGTAAATGGTTGAGGTGACCACTACGTAACCACATCGTCAGGATCGATCTCTTCGGCTTCTAAACGACGGGCGAGTTGGTCATCTGCGTTCGTGTCGTCGAGCAGCCAACTTCTGGATTGACGTGACAATCCATCCAAGTCGCGCAAAATAAGCGAGACGATCGCTTGCTCCGCCGGCGCAAGATTTCCCTCGATTACGCCTTGAGACATGAGGGAAAACGAGAGCGCCGAATAGCCAGCGAGATGGTAGGCGGCCGCTCCCATAATACGGTGGAATCCCCGCGCGAGGTCGTCCGGAGCTCCGTTTTGTACCAACGCCTCAAAACCGTTTCCGGCACGAGCGAAGCCGCGCCTCCACGTGGCGCCATCGCCGCCAGCTTCGCGCAAAGCCAGAGACGCTCGCAGAAGAGAGAACCCAAGTTCCGCCAGGTCCGTATCGATGGATGCGGCGAATGCTGGCGCACCTTCAGGCAGAACGCCGTCTTGACGAATGAGCGCCCGCGCCTCTCCCCGAGCTTGAAGACGGCCTCGCACTCGATCTTCGCCCGCACGCTGTAAGAACGATGTGAGTTCTTCAATCGTCTCCAAGTTTCAATGCCTCCTCATAGGAGGACTTGATGAAGTCCTGGTGATCGGGAACGCAAACGTGGATAGCCGTATGCGGCCGATCGTTACTCGCCGCCGCTAAATCGTCTGTTAGCGCCTGAGGGGCGCCATTGGCTGAAATCGTGAACAAGATGTGCTCGATGCGCTCGGGAGGGACGGCGCGAATGGCAACTTCGTTACGGATTGCGCGCCCAAGGGCTTCCTGATCGCCACCCTGATCCATCAACCGATCGGCGACAAACAGTATGGATGTCGGCGTCGGCCGGCCGGCATCTCGCGACAGGACCGTGCGGGCCTCCGCGATGGTTGTCTTACCTAGGTTCGCCCGGCTCTTCGATTCTCCCTTTGCGAACCGAAGGCCTCCATCGGTCTCTCTTCGCACTCCGATGAAATCGTCGCCGCGGAGGGCCATCTCGCGACCGTCCTTGTAACGGAGACGCCGCACAGGCACTTGATAGTCGAGGCTTTCCTCGACTAGTTCAGTCGCGAGCACTTCGCCAAGTTCGCCAGATCGCGCTGTCTTTGTTCGCGGCATACGTTCGGCGAGTAGAGAAGCTGCTTTGGTGTACCCAAGCTGCGCGACGTCGTCCGCGATGCGGCGAGCATCGTCGTAATGTGAACGCAGGACGGTTGGCAGGCTGGCTGAAATGACAGCCCGGCCCCCAACTTTTTGACTGTATTTCAGCAGTTGTTTTCGACCGGTGTCCTTACGCGCGCAATCACACCAGTCCGCGAAAAGCGGCATGCCCCACCCAGTAATTATCACCACTGGATAAGGCTGGCCAGATGAATGTCAACTCGAATCCAACCCTAGGGCGCAAGAAAAAAGGCAACTGATTGCACTCCTCGGGGAGCCTTCTTTGCGCGCCGCTTGGCAACGAATCAAACGACGCTGCAATGACTCCGGCTTTGTGCCGCTTTGTGCCAGTTTTGTGCCGTGGAATTTTTGCCAAAGCTTCGTCACCAACCGCGTAAAATCTCTAACTCATTGTGAATACTAGCATTCCTTTAGCACAAGCAGAGAAGGCTTTGTAGAGAATCGAAAAGGCCGCTAATGCGGCCCAACCGTTTGATTCCATTGATGGAAATTGGTTGCGGGGGTAGGATTTGAACCTACGACCTTCAGGTTATGAGCCCGACGAGCTGTCGAGCATCAATGCCCATTGCAGTCAGGGGGCGACCGCCGGAGCATCGATGGGTGCTCGACACTTCACGTCGGGTCGGCGTGGACCTCAAGCTGTATTCGAAGAACGAAGTCAGTCCGGCTGAATGGGCGAAGACGCTCGTGCTCGCGATGACAACAAAGATTGATCCGGCTGAGCGGCTCCGCGCGCTACGCGCCTAGAGCCCTTCCCGAAGCGGACGCGCCAAAAAGGCGTGCCTCAGGGTCGAGAAAACTTCCCCAGACTAAATCCCAGACTAAGCGGCGCTTTTAGTCTGGGGGCGATTTCGCGATGGTGGAGAAAAATCAGCGATTTCAGTTTTGTATCTGGCGCGCCCGGAAGGATTCGAACCTCCGACCCCCAGATTCGTAGTTTGGGTCGGTTACTCGCGCCAGCTGCTCGTGTCGACCACTATCTTCGTCTCTGACGAGACAAATTTTGTCGGATCAGATACCGGCGCTGCAGTCGTACATTCGTATGGGAAGCTCTCATCGATCTCGACCGGATCGGATCGGCCTCCGTAATGCAGGGTCACATCGACGCTGCCCCTGATCTGGTAGCGGATCATGTCACCATCAATGGAAAGGACTTTCGCCTCTTCGATCCATACGGCCCCTGTCTCGTAGCGACCCGCGATCTCATCTAGCTCCCGGACGGTCTCATTGATGAAGACCGACATGGCCTCGCCATGGAGCTCTTTGGCAATCGCCTCGACAATCGTTTCGTGCACCTCATCCATTGTTTCGAATACGTCAACCAGCGCCGCGATCCCATTGTCGGCGAACTCTTCGATCTCGTCCGCGTCAGTCAGCACCGTATCCGGTCTGACGTGGGTTCTCTTATTGAGCTCTTGGAACGACTCCGAAAACTGGCGATGCAGATCGCTCGGCTTCAGCTTCAGCCTGCACTTAAGAAAGGCGTCCGAGAGCCCGCCGCGGCACGTATAGAGCGCACGCTGTCGGCGGGTAGGCCCTTCAACACCCTTCTCTTGTTTGAACCAGGAGCAGCGCACTACCTCGGCCGTTGGAGCCATGACACCTAAAACGTGCCCAATCAATTCCCGCAAGGTACCCGCGAATTGGTGCGCGCGCATCTTGTTGTCGGCCTGGCTGAGGACATGCAAGGCACCGTCCAGCGCGTCATGCGAGAACTGGTCTGGCAGTCGCTGCCGGAGGCTCTGCAGTAGAGCGTTATTGGGCATAACAGCGAATATCCGAAGGGGACGAAATTCCTTCTATCATAAAGAAGAAATCGGACGGGGTTCGAGCCGTCTTCGCGGTGGCGAGGTGGAAGTAGTAGTTCCGCGCTTCCACGCACGATCCGGCTGGACGACTGCCTCCCTGAGGGAGGAAGTCAGTCCGGCACATGTGCGGCCGCCCATCAATAGGTCGGTCTCATTGGCTCCCGGAAGAACCGACTGCTCAAGCAATCGGAGAGCGCGTAGGCGCCGACGCGGCCGCAGCTCAATGGGTTACCGCTAGTGGATGGTACTCTTTCCCTTAATAAAGCCCACCACTTGCGACGCCGCGTATTTCGGCGGAATTGAGATCAACTGTGCACGTGGTCGGGCTGCAGATGACCCTCGTTGATCCGACTTTCCTTCTGCGCAGCTACTTTGTGGCACCTACATTGCGGCGTGGAACGCCTCCCGGGCGGCGCGATCTGCACTGCATTGCGTCGGCCACCCGATCGATGATAGCGGCGCCGAAGGCAGGGACCCGGGACCGAGTACGCCCAGCCGGAGTTCTCCGTTCATGCGGCGCTTTCGCCGGCTCGCGTTACAGACCAATAAGTCGCAAGTAGATGAGCCGCGCGAAACGGTGCCGCAATCGGTGCCGGTGAACACTTTGATTTCGGCTAAGTGCTGGTCGGAGTGGCAGGATTTGAACCTGCGACCCCCTCGTCCCGAACGAGGTGCTCGGAGGCTGGGATGATCGCTCCGACAGGTCGGCTCGCGTTATATGGGCACTCCACTCCGAACGCCTCATGGGGTGTATATTGTCAACAAAGTTCCTGGGCACCAAAGTCCTCGCGGTAATCCGTGTATCGGATCGAAATCTCATGCTGCCTCGAATGTATAGGCCATTTCCGGGGGATTCCGCTGTGGTGACATTGGATGTATCGCTCCAGCGATTTGAACCCCCGACACACGGATTAGAAACAGATGGCGAAATGGCTGCTGGTTCCACGGAACGGCATGCGAGCATTTCACGCCTTCATGTGTCGTGCCGTGCTCCAAAACAGTGGGAATCATCCAGGTCGAGATCCCGGTCTCGTGGACGAACACGAGACGCTGCGCATCAGGGCTCGTCTGGTTGGCTTTTCGGCGTCGCCGCGCCACCGGCCGCGTCCGGCCGTCCTATTCGGCCGCACGCAGAGTTCGTTTAAGGTCAGATCGTGCCGCTTGAAAAAGCGATCCCCCGAATTGTCTGTATTGTGCAACTCGTGATCCTGGCGTCCTGCACGATCTCCGCCGAGCGAACGTCCTTCGTAGTCTTTGGATGATTCCGCCGAGATGAGCATAGCGACAACGTTACAACAGACGTTTGCTGGGGAGGGCATGCGGTAGGAGACAACCGATGCTCTCAGTCTTACAGCGAACACCGAGAAACAACTCCCAGCGTCGTGGGAAAATCTGCCGTATTAAATGCCGTACTAAATTCAACGCTAGTACGGCGCGCCAGCGCTAAGTGGTTGAATTGTCTGGCGCGCTCGGAGAGATTCGAACTCCCGACCCTCAGATTCGAAGTTTGGAGTTCTGCGGGGGTGCGCCACGCGGCGCACCCCCAAGGAACTCAGCACGCCAAAGAGGAACGAGGGCATCAAGTGCGCCCGGCAGCTCTGCCTCGCGCGTCGCTTACGCCACCGCTCCCTTCGACATAACATAAAATTGCATATGGAACTGATGAACCGATACCGGCGCCGACCGTTCTCCATCCGGAACGCCTAGCGAACGCTTTCCCCTAATTTTCCCCCAGCTTTTGGGGGAAATTCACCCTCCGTTCACGGTCGAAGACTGGGGGAAAGGGGAGTTGGCTAGCTAGGAAGTGCCGATCTATCGGCGCTTTCCTGGTGCTGCCGGACAGGATTGAACTGTCGACCTCTCCCTTACCAAGGGAGTGCTCTACCACTGAGCTACGGCAGCAAAGAAGGCACGGGGCGCGGCACGACGGCGGGGCGAACCTGCCACAAGGGCTGCAAGGGTGCAAGGATTGGTGCAAGGATTGCGGTTGCGACAGATGCCCCATGCGTATGGATCAGTGTTTCTCGGCGCGTTGCTGGTGGACGAATGTGCGGCCCTGCTTGCCGTTGGCCGGCCGCAGCAGCTATCAGGGGCGATGACCAAGCGAGGCTCAACCGGCGGCTCCGCTGGCCCGCGCGCGGCGGGGCAGGAGGCGCGCTCGGAGCGCCTTGCGGCGGCGCTCAAGGCCAATTTGCGCCGCCGCAAGGCTCAGGCGCGCCAACGCGCCGCGGAAGCCGACGAGCCCAAGCCTGACGCGGAAGCGGCCGGCGCTCACGATTCCGCCCGAGTTGTCGTCGACAAGCGGTCGGCCTAGCCCCCTCCCTGCCCTCCCCCGCCTGCGGGGGAGGGCAGGGAGGGGCGGCCGGCGCCGGCGCTGGGGACGCCGGATTTGTAGGAAGATATGGGGCTCTCATGGATCGCATCAGCATCGTCGGCGGCCAGCCGCTTCACGGCACCATCCCGATTTCCGGCGCCAAGAACGCGGCCCTGCCGCTGATGATTGCGAGCCTGCTCACGCCCGACACCCTCGTTCTCGACAACGTGCCGCGGCTGGCCGACGTGTCGCTGCTCCAGCGCATCCTCAATAATCACGGCGTCGACGTGATGCTCAACGGCAAGCGCCCGGGCGATAGCGCTTATCAGGGCCAGACCCTGCACATCTCGGCCGCCGGCATCGTCGATACCAAGGCGCCCTACGAGCTGGTTTCGAAGATGCGGGCCAGTTTCTGGGTGATCGGGCCACTGGTCGCGCGCATGGGCGAGGCCAAGGTGTCTCTGCCGGGTGGCTGCGCGATCGGCACCCGCCCGGTCGATCTTCACATCCAAGCCTTGCAAAACCTCGGCGCTGAGATCGACGTCGATGCGGGCTACGTGATCGCGCGGGCGCCCAACGGCCTGCGCGGCGGCGAAATCGTGTTTCCCAAGGTGACCGTCGGCGGCACTCATACGGCGCTGATGGCCGCCTCGCTCGCCCATGGCACCACGGTGATCGAAAATGCGGCGCGCGAGCCCGAAATCGGCGATGTGGCCGATTGCCTCAACAAGATGGGCGCGAAGATCAGCGGCGCCGGCACCTCCCGTATCGTTGTCGAGGGCGTGCCCCGGCTTTCCGGTGCGCGTCACACCGTGCTGCCTGACCGCATCGAGACCGGCACCTTCGCGATTGCGGTGGCGATGACCGGCGGCGATGTGATGCTGGAAGGCGGCCGGCCGGAACTCCTGCAGGCGCCGCTCGACGTACTCGCGAAGGCCGGCGCCGAGATCTCCCCCACCAATGCGGGAATTCGGGTCGCCCGTAACGGCGCCGGCATTGTGCCGGTTGACGTTACGACGGCGCCGTTCCCCGGCTTCCCGACCGACCTGCAAGCGCAGTTCATGGCACTGATGACGCGTGCGACGGGGACATCGCGCATCACCGAAACCATCTTCGAAAACCGCTTCATGCACGTACAGGAGCTGGCGCGGCTCGGCGCCCGCATCCATCTTGACGGCGAAACTGCGACAGTCGAGGGGCGCAGCCGGCTCAAGGGCGCCCCCGTGATGGCGACCGACCTGCGCGCCTCGGTGTCCCTTGTCATCGCGGCGCTGGCCGCCGAGGGCGAGACCATGGTCAACCGGGTCTATCACCTCGACCGCGGCTTCGAACGCCTCGAGGACAAGCTTTCAGCCTGCGGAGCCCAGATTTCCCGCATCAGCGGGTGATGGAGAGGCATCGGGGTAGGGTGGTGAGCGCAGCGAAACCCACCGTCGGCCTCCCCGCCGCAAAGCCCTGATGGGTTTCGCTGCCGCTCAACCCATCCGACGGGCCCTCGACACCCGCTCAGTCGTCCAACCCGTCTCCCTTTGGGAGGATCGGACGGCCGCTGCTCTTTTCTCCCGGCGTCGAGAAATAATGGGCGAGAATCGGCAGCCCCAGCGAGACCACGAAGACGCGCGCGAGGTGGTGGGCGCCGACAAAAACCGGATCGAGGTTCAGGGCGAGCGCAAGGATCATCATGGCGTCGACTGCGCCCGGTGCGTACGCCACGATCACCTCGGCGACCGGCAGCGGCGCCGCCAAGGTCACGGCGATGCCGATCGCGGCCGTGACCGCAAGCGACACTGCGAAGGCGCCGAGCGCAGCGCCAAGGTACC
>Ga0137360_10002465_pt1 | contig 11083 bp, 10 predicted proteins | sample Mad1_60_16metaG_FD_104924 | JGI IMG/M metagenome (GOLD analysis project Ga0137360, IMG submission 104924) | Vadose zone soil microbial communities from Angelo Coast Range Reserve, California, USA - Mad1_60_16 metaG | ecosystem: Environmental > Terrestrial > Soil > Vadose zone | place: USA... | reverse complement strand
GATCCCCGTATCGTTATTCCGATGCGTAATGCGCATCATGCCACGAAGAACATATCAAGCATTTCCGAGTGGGCGGGAACCGATTAGTAGCCCAACTTCACACACGCCATCCAAAGGGCCAAAGGCAACAGCCACGTCACCATGCGTATCTACAAGCCACCAACACGTTCTAGTCAACTGCCCGCTCATCGACAACAACCCAGGCTGCGCACCCTTTGTACTTGTATGCATTATCATCAACGTGCATCCATGCTTCGCCGCCCCGACTTATCTTCCTGACTCGACTCTGACCCTTCTCGTTCTGGAACACGCAAGATTTTGTGAGCCTTGAGCCGCGCATCTTGCCAAACTCCAAGCTTGCGCCCTTCTTTCTTTCGCGAGCAACATGAGACATGAGACGCGGTGGCAAGCTTATCTGGAGAAAGATGAGTGGCTAAGGCTACTACTGTAGTACTTATCGAAAAACGCTCCGAGATGGCTGTCCTTTGGCAGCTCGCACTGGCGCGTCGCGACTTCTCGCTAGCCCGAGCCTAGTACTGCATGGGCACTTGCGAATCTAAAAGTCGATTGCCGACGGGTCCATTTACCTTTCCAAACCTTAGCGGTCCAACTACAATATTGAGCGAAAATGCGAACCCTGTGGTACCTGTTTCAGATACCTCCCCGTTTTCTCCGAATCTTTTCCTCCTTAGCGTCAAATGAAGGACGCCACAAGTCGAGCGGCGATGCCTAGTACAGCAAATGTCACGCCAAATAGATTGGTGTTTAAACATTACTTCGACCCGGGAGCTTTCGGTTGCGCAGACGGAACTTCTCTTCGAATCATTTTCTTTTGCCGGGGGTATTCGTTTCGTGCGCGCTTTCGACACCGGGCCAATCAAGGGACGCTCAGTGCTCGGGCAACGCCAATCACGCCCCCCCCTCCCGGTCCATGAGGGAAGAGACTTGAGGATGTGGCGCAAAAAAATGATATTACAGTAAGCAGTTAATTGCTGTTATCGCCGAATCAAACGACATGACCGCTGCCCTCAAGAACGTGATTTTCATCTGCGCTTCAACCGGCGATCAATAGGCCGGGTTCACTGTTCAAACGTTCTACCTACGGGCAGTTTTCCATCGTCTCGGAATTAGAGGGGAAAGCAGTGTTTCGACCACCACATTCTGTACTTGACATGCAGACAATTTGAAAAGGATGGCAACACAGCTCGGTTCGCGTGTGACTGGCAACTTAAACGAAATTAGCAGGATGATGACTTTACGAACAACCGAAAACAGTTCGTTATAATAACCCTTCTCGGTTGCCGTCCACATTGTTCCATCGTGTCAGCGCCCATTGTTACGGTCATCCCTGTTGGAGTTGGACTGGTCGGAGTACTGAGCACCCCGCAGCTAGGCTGAATCATCGCATCTCGAAACGAACATGCAGTTGGTTTCATGACAGCCCCACCCCGCGCCTAGAATAGGGCGACACAATAATTGCACTGTGTACTCGTGAGATGAGAGCTGGCTGGCTTCGAATTACAAATTGGTGCCCTACAGCAGCCACCCGTCGGAATCACTGTTAGGACGATAATAGAGTTCAGTTCACGTATCCGAGCGGAGACATATTGCCTCGCAGCAGCGCCGAAGCCGGTTCCGCGGCGACGACCTGGACGTCGATGCTGTCCCGAATTGCGTTACTGTAGGTATTTGACTTTTTCATTTATTTGGAATGATTCGTTACATTTCCCCATCCAAGGCCCGAGCTTGCTCGTCTATCTGGCAGTTTCCATGCATACATAGGTGACGATGTGACACCTAACGGCCAACCTTTCACGGATCATGGCACGTATGTTCCCGTGTCCGGATCCCAGTCAGGCTAAGCATCAAGTCCCAATGATCTTTTCTTGTAACGAATCGGCTACGAAAAGCCATCACACCGCGTTGGGACCGATCCAAACTTTGAGGCTGCGGCACCAATTCATCGGGCTTGCATAGTTCGGCATATATAAGTCAACTCCATACCTTCTCCCTAATCCTCTCACATCTTACTTTCACTAAGACGCCTGGTGGATCCCTACCTAATTTCTATACACCACAATGTGTCATTCCCGACGGTAAACCCACCCTCTCCTGCGCAATAGTATCCCGCCGTGCTCACTGGCACACCACGCTTCGCAGTGTCAAGAACATCTACTTGTATTGTGGTCACACCGTTGATCTGGTAAGTAGAGGCCCTCTAAAATTTGGCTGGGTAATTTAACCGACAATATCAGAAAGAGGAATTAGTGCGTACTTTGCTGTTCCCTTTCAAGCGTCAGATGCAGGCCAGGCGATCTGAGGGATATTTACAGATTCAATGCGCAGACACCCACTGTCGACTGAGCCCTTTCCACCCAACGAACTGCGCCAACTGCAAAAAGACGTGTTGGCAATAGTGAGTTCCTTTTTCCAGATTGCGTCGACCCCTCACTCACTGTGGCCCCAGTCGGCAATTCCCGGAGCAATATGGTACGCACGTCGGCAGAACTTTCACGTTGCATCTCCATCTGATTACGCTCCTCGCAGCACCTCAAATCTCAAGTTATTGTCCCTCATGTTCGGGACATGCTAGACGGGGGTGATTCCGTCTGTTGTGCGCGTCTTAATTCAATGCTTGCTGCTGTCGACGCCGGTCATAAGTACTTACTACGTGATTATACCACAGATCTTGCATAGTATATTGTACATCACTACTACTTTTCTCACTCGCACACCCACCCGTATACTCTACACGGTCACTCTGAGTCGATGCTAGCTTTGCTTCACACAAATGGGCCTCGTCAACTCTCAATCACTGAGATAATAAGATTAGGACTGAATAGGAATAAATTTTCTTCCGAATGCCCAGGCGTGTATCTTGACATGTAGAAGACACCTAGAGCCTAGGACTCCCAGGAACTACTTGTGAGGTAACAGAGCCGCTGGGGTATCGTTCGATATCTGCGGTCCAATCGAATCAAAATATTGAATGTATCAGCATAGTATATGATTAAAGTTTGACCGTTGGCACTGGCGATCGTAGACGGTCTGGTGAATTGAACGATTGTATTGTATGGTCGAAATTATCAACATCTAAAATTTTGGTAACCTGGAGACTAGACATTGTGGCGAAAGTCCAAACAAAGGGCTCTTGATGGGGCATACGTGAGCTGGTCATCGACTCACGATTTGGCTGAGCCTCGGAGCCTGTTACGGTAGATGTGATCATGGAAAGGAACCCTAGGAGTCCAGAATGACATTGAATAGAAAATTAGCTCTTATCTAACGATCTGCGGAAATCTGGAAATAGGATTCTGAATCAAGCTTGCGTGTGATTTGGCTTAGAGGGCCATACAGTACGTAGCGGAAAACCTTTGACCACCCATAAGACGCTATTTTTTCAAGATAATCGGTAATTTTTTGACGGTATGTACGTATGCAACCTGCGCCACATCGCAGTCAAGGCGAATAGCACATAATCGTATGGTCAGTCTTCCCCAATATTAATGGCTTTCCCCGTACATCCCGGCAAGGCGCTCGGAGCGTAAAGGATACGGATTTTTGGCGTTCTGAAATTAGTGATGTGAAGCATCTCATCAATTTTAGACTCAGAAATGAGACTAGAGTATTGTATTGTGTGGTCAAAAGAGGAAAATGTCCGCGTCGTCCGATGTTGATTTGTTCCGTCGGCTGTGCCACACCGCTTGATGGGATATTGTACCGTGAGTGAGTGACGCATGTACACTCCTAAACCTGTCGAATTCCATAAACGCAGAACACATGATCATGTAGTTCCACCACACATCACTAGCATGCAGCATCAGTCATCAATCATCTCTAACGATCTTGGCGCATATTCTCGTAACCGGCGGGAAGACACAGGGTATTCTTAGTAGGTCATACTGTTGGATCGGGTGGCATATCGTACTAGTCGTCCAACCCGATTTGCATAGATTGCCGGCTTGGGAAGCCAAAATGGGTCTTGACAGCGTTGACTGGCCCTGTGGTTACGGTGCTCTCCCTGAAACTGTTTATGCCTAAGACCGGTTCACATGCCAAGATTTGGGGGAACCCCACCTAATGGACCCCGGTTGGAACCTACATCTGTACATTACGCCGTGCAACATGCATAAGAAACGTGCTCGGCCTGACCCGAGCCACGTCGAGGCCTAGATTTCCTAATGCGCGATGTCAGTCAGTTACTGCTTGTACCTCTACACTGCCAATGTAGATACACCTACTTGCGAGATCTCTTCGTGTTCCTGGAAGACTCACAAACGTCCCGGATCATTAGCTATTGCGGGTTGGCACAGATTTCGAGAGCCTTGTCAAGGGCGCAAAATATCGCCTTTCCGGGCAAACTGTCACTGGTGATGAACTCGCATTGACAAGTGAAACATTTAATTGCCAAGTGAACCATTCCGGCGCTGCTTGCGTGACACACTGGCATGTCTAGACTCCACTCGAGCCGGCATAAGCCGAAAGTTGGACAGATGTCAAAAGGCCCGTTTCCTTCGAGAAGTCTGAGAAAAAGTAAGGTGAAGGAAGGTGAATCAACCAGGGATATGGGTCACAGAATGTGGGCACTATGTGGGCCGCAGAGAAGTCATCACGCGTCACGACTCACGTGTCACTGGTTTGGCCAGTCCAACGTTCAACGTTCACTGGCAACGCAAGCACCGTGACTGCCATCACTCGGTCGGATAAACTTTCTCAAGGGCTATTTGTTCTCCACTACACGACCTGACCCTGGTTTCGTGATCATTCGCTTATCTATTTTGGTCGTTGTCCGTGAGCAGGCATCAAGTAAACTTTCCTTCTTCGGGCTGTTCTCTACAGATGCCAATGCGATTTTTCATACAGCTAACGAGTCCAAATGATAAAGCAGACTGAGGACCAGTTTATCTCATTTCGCACATCACTGATGGTGGAATGACAGCCCCACCGTATCATTAATACTCCACCCTAGTGACTCATCCCTGCTGGCTCACGCAAGATGCCCAGTTCTTATCGCTGCCGGATTCTTATTTCTCCTGAAGGCTCCCTCGCGTTGCGCTGCAAGGAAGCAAGACAGTGGCCGCCCCCCCTATCACAGCAACTTGAAGCTTATATGCCAATTCAGTCTCCCTTCTCAGGAGCGCGTCCGAGTTGTTTGATATCGCCCTGATCACTGGTCCCATCAGTTCAAGATAAATGTTATGCAGTTGACTTCGCACCTCTCTCAGTGCGCTGATAGGCGTTATGTATGCTGGGGAGCCACTCACATGCAAATATGGATTGTCGGTTTTGGATGACGGAGATGAGATTTCTTAACGCAATTAAAGTTTGCCCCTCTGTTCTCTTTATCGTTTCTTTAAATGCATATCTTCCTTTCACAGGTATGCGCTACTGAGGTAAGTTTCCATCCAATTAATACTTATATCCTCGCGGAACAGGCCGTGTAGGGAGGAGGGGAAGAGCGCTATGAAGTTATGGAGCGGATCAATCATGCAATGCGGCTTTACAGCTAGTTTTAGTACGCAGGCTCTTCCGTTACCCTATTTTTTATATATTTACTAGCCTGAGCCAGTTTCCCGTGCTTTGGGCTTCTATCAATGGTTCATCGTTTTCATGTGGTTTCCCATCGGAAACGACCATACCGTCAGTACTTCTGACACGGTCTGATATGTCAGTCACCGGACACCCATCGAGCCGACACCCGCAAGCTGACTCGGGAGGCAGTGTTGTGAGTTTCGCTGAACCTGACTCTCGTGTTAGGCGCGTTCAGGAGTCTCAAATCGTCAAATCGATTACCTGTGTCCGGTAATCAACCAATAAAACCATTCCTTCATTTACCGAGTTTAATTCCACTTTAGTAGATTGAACGGCTTCTATTGTAAGGTCATCTTTTTTTACAGTAATGTTACTGACCATGATATATAATTGACAATATGTCATATAACTCATACGCCCTTTCGTAAGTCACGTCAGGCGGTGTGTCTCTGAGGACGAATGAGCTTTTTTCGTAGTCCTTTTATTTGCATGGCCAGGCAGGGTGTAGTCTCTCTCAAACGTCTTCTATTCTCGTTGCATTAAATGCTTTCCTCCTCACCCAGGTCTGACTTCGTTGTCCAGCATTCTCAGCCTTCTCTGGTGTGCAACGAATTTCAGTTTTATCTTGACCGTGACGATGGTATCGATCGCTGCCCCTCTGTTATCTATATCCTCGACCCAGATACATCCTAGGCCCATGGCATAGGCAATATTTCCAGTTGCATGTTCACAGAGTGGCGGTGTTAATTTTCGCATTCTTTATTAAAGAGGGCAGTCACATTCGCGTCCGAGTAGCCAACAAAGCAAAAGTCATGGTGCGTGCTGCCCTTTGGCGATTTGAAAACTCCGAGTCCCCAAGCTGGTCGATTTCCCCCCAGCGTGTGACGGGCGCTCACAATGCGGCCTGTGGTTTATTGGTGTTCTCTGAGAACCAGCTGCTCTTCATGATCACAAGGGGTTGTAGACTTCTGTGCGACGCGTGATACCACCGGTAAGGCAACACATTGTTCTTTTCTCCGACAGTTTGTCATTAAACTGTCTAGTCGTTGTCATGAACTTGAGTCATACGAGCGCCATCGCCTTCGTTCCAGGGCAGAATGACTGGATGTTTTTCGCAGAGCTCCGACCAGATGAAACGCTCTCAATGCTGGTGGACGGCGCTCAGGACTTTGGTATAAAGTATCTATAATTCACGGTTCAAGTTCTAGGTGATCCGACTTCCGTTTCTCTCCCTTGCGGGCCCAATGACTCGGACAACCACAGTGGTCGTCCTGCGGCTTTCTTACTTTTCAGACAGACCAGGCACCAGCGTTTACAGCTGTAGTCCAAGTTTCGACGGGTCTCGGGTCGGCGGTGTCCGTCAATTTATTCAGGGCGCCTGGCGTACCTAGGGCGCCCCAGATCTAGAGATTTCCCATCAAAAGGGTGGCATCCTGTATGTCCGTGTTGACTGTCGCACCAGCAGTGCTGTGTATTAGCCCCGTCAGTCAGTGATGGTAGCTTACGTCGCTTCTGAGTCTACTGTATTTCGAGAGAGCAGTCACTTGAACAACCCTTAGCCCGCGCCACTACTAACACACTGTTTACGGGGCCATTCGGCGTGTGAAATGCTGCGGCATATACAAGTCGGGCATTGGGCAGGGGCCAGATTCCCTCGTTGGGGATTCATGTCCGTCAGACGGACAGTGGATTCCCTGCATACTAGGATGGCTAGCGTCAGTGGTGCTAATGTGACTAGACGTGCCGGACCTGTTTAGCCCGCAGATGACATCTGTTGATGGCGGCCAATTGATGATCTCCCCACCAAGAAAGCTTCTCTGGCATCCGGCATACCACTCCCTTTTCACTATCCCCATCTGTCACACTCGGTGGTAGATAGCAGCCCATCTTGTGCCACTAGCACTATATTGTAAGCGACATGATCCGAAAAAGGCAGTTGATAGGCTGCCGGCGCTAATTTCTTCCCCCAAGTCCGACGCGATATCATACTTTGCAGGGGCATACAACCCCGTGCTTGGTGTGTGTCTACGCTGTATGACCTTGGAATAGTGTTGCTCATACGCATTGTCTACTGAGAAGGCACCAAGGGATTCTAATTTGCTCCTAATGCAGAAAGCCTCACCGCCACCAACATTCAGTAATGTGATGTATCAAGTATATCACGGACTAAACCCGATTTGTGTTCGGACGGCCGATGAGATGGCCTACGTCACACCCAGGTAAATGAATTGTATTACGCCCAGGGGTCCGAGTCATACCCAGTGCCACAGCTTCATGTTGCCCCTTAAAGGAAGGACAACTTTCGAATGCTATCTGGGTGTTTGCGTATTAAACGTACTAGGCTTTCATGACGTGAGCAGAGTCTAACATTCTCATACCGTCTACTGCGAAATAGAGCATTGATTCTCCAACATAACCTAGACCAAGGACACCTGACCCACTCTAAAGAATCAGGGATGACAAGTGCTCAGAGAGCATCGACGTACAGTAGGCCCATCACATTTTAGGTTCTCGTATGTCAAGTGTCATTGCAGGATTGTGGTACAGAAAAAAGGCCATCATTATCAATCATTCTCGGAGATACCCGCTGTATACGTTCTTTCTATCCAAATAACTGCGATACCCAATGGAATTGTATGGAACACGCGTGTCCATTAATTAACCGTGGATGCTGTATGACAGATGGTGTAATTGAACGGGCCCTACAGCTTCGGGGAATCGAATAAGGTTGGAACAAATGGCAATGGCACTACTGTCACGGTAATGGGCGGCCGGGTCCGGGCAAGACGGAGTGGTTCCAATCGAGCGAAAGCATTTCCCTTTTGTATTTTGTAGAAGAATTGAGAGCGTTCCAGGGCTGACTGTCCTAAGTAGTCTAAATTCCATTCAAGGTTTGCAGATTTGATGCATAGATGTTATTTATGTATCCTCACTCGGGATCGTACGCATTCGTATACTCAGTGTCGCTGGCATCACCGGCGGCTCGGTGTTTTTTGCCTTCCTAGTCTGCCTTACGCTTCCCAAACGCAATGAAACGTGCGCGAGTGCCGGGACTGAGCGTCTCTAGTATCTCGATTGAGGACAATGGGCGTCAAGATGAATTCACAACTGGGCGAACTTCGTAAGGATGTGAGTATCTAAGCGTAGTTAGCAGAGAAATTCTTCGATTAGCGACTTAGTGACCATGACAATCCCAATTCTTGCTGTCCTGCCACCAGTCTACGACTCGAGCGCGTGCCAGTGCCAGTGGTCTAATACACCAAACTTTAACAGCCTACTCTCTAAGCTCGGGCCGTAGCCACGACGCCGGGGGTTTTCACTTCATTCAAGCACGATCAAGGCTGCGCATGCACTAAGAAATTCGTAGCATACTTTACGTAGAGTACACTGGCGCGAAAAGTCAAGGCGATTCTATACCTCGCAAACGCCATCTTCCCGCCAAGCTCAACCACGCAGGAACGGATGCACGAGTGCTTCCTTCGGGGTGATGCGCCTTGCTGGGTCGAGGGCAAGACATCTGTCCAGTAAATCAACGAATGAAGTGAGGAGTTTGCGTTCATCGTCTTTCATCTGCGCGGACGAGGGTGGCATAAGCCTCGCGCGCAGGTCGCGTGTGGGCTTCGAAATGTGCACTTTGCGCACCACGTCCTAAAACAATTTTGTAAGCCACCTAGGTTTCATATGTATGTCAGGGGTCCAAGGGAGTCCACTAACCGCTCCTGTCACCTTATCCCTCTCGATACTATCAAAGCCACCCATTTCGTCGAAATAGCTATCACCGAACTTCGCTTTTTTTATCATCTTCTGGTTGAACCGTCCCTTCAACTCCATCATGAGCAATAACATTTGATTGTTTGACCGGCCAGGGAGAAGTATCTTTCCCGTATAAAGCTCGTATAGCGTGCAGCCAACAGACCAGATATCTAGCGCTGGATCATACGGAATCCCAAGGACTGCACACCCAGATGAGGACATAACTATCGTAGCGGATAGAACTCACTGATTTCTGGTGCACGATAAAACCTGCTGACTAGATAAGGTGTAATCTCATTCTCGGAAGCATCAGAGGCTGAGCCAAGGTCGCACAACTTTAACTGTGTCTTCTGCTCATTGACCTGTGCGGAAGTGCATGAGGAAAAGTGTCAAATGGTATCATGAAGACGGTAGCAGGTAGATACAACAGACGTACTAGTATGTTGTCGGGTTTGATGTCTGCATGCATGATGTTACATTTCCGCAGGAGACTAAGTGCGAGGAAGAGTTGCTGTGCGTACGCGCGGACGGCGCGAATGTTAAGTCCAACATCTTTGCCGAAGCGTTTCACCACGTCGCGCAGGTTCATACTATATGGCGGAGACGTTAGCACCACATAGGAAGGGATGGAAAATAGAAGCAACCTGAGTGACTCGAAGACTAAGCATAGATGGCCGCGGTGCTCGAAGGTCCGCTCCAGGCGAACTACATGTTTTTTATCCTCCGGATCTGACTGCCTAAGCTTGTTCAAAATTTGTACTTCTTTCTGTCCTGCTTTGTACCTGACCTCTAGTGAGCATATCTTATAAGGGGCGAGGGCATGAAGCGACAGACATTGACTCTTGGCTACGGATTATTTTGACCGCAACTTCCTTGCTGACTTCACCTGTCTCACTTTGGAGCACTCGGGCGCGTACAACATTGGCAAACATGCCCTTCCCAACAGAAGAAAATACTTGGTACCGACCACCGTCGAGATGCTCACCGAGGATCACTTGATAATAGCCTTCGGGGTCTGCGGCAGTATCCAAGGTGGTTGTGATGAGAGCCGGTGGTTTCTGAGCGAGTCGCAGAAATCAATGTGGTTACGGATGAAGGACCGACACAAGACTTACAATTGCTTTCTTAACCTTCTTGGTCTTCTCGTCTGCCACAGAGACAGCAAACATATCATCCACGTCATCATCATCATCCTCTTCTCCCTCTATCATTTCGACATCCTGATTCAACTCTTCTTTCGTGCCTCGCACTCGCCTCTGCTCGTCTTCCCGGCGATCCAGACTGGGGTCATAGTCTGCGGCGGATATCTGCTCTCGCGCACCATCGCATTTCGCCTGTTCCTGAGCCTCCGCTTGGGCACCCTCTTCCTCACCTCCCTTCGCAAGCTCAAATATGTCAGGTGCCGGCGATGCAGATTGAGACTCTCGGCGGTCTGACGTCGCAAGTTTCAGAGTATACTCCAGGGAAAGGATCTGAGATGACTCACTCGATGGGCCCACAGACTGATACCGTGAGGCGGATCCTACACCATTCCCTCCATTAATGCTGTGATGCTGAGACTGGGGATCAGAAATAACGGCGGACGGAGGCGGCGGTTGGACCGCACTACTAGGCCCCGGGCTGGGGCTGGCTTGTGTCGTGTTGACACTAGCGACACCGGTATACTTGGCAAGGATGGCCTGCCGTTTGGCGCGGCGTGCAGCGAGGGTCACCTCGATTGGAACAGGAGACGTGGCCAACTCAAGTTCGGCCACGGGACGTGCGGTGTTTGGTGGAGGTGCGCTCAGAGGAGGTTTTG
>Ga0137360_10002462_pt1 | contig 11086 bp, 8 predicted proteins | sample Mad1_60_16metaG_FD_104924 | JGI IMG/M metagenome (GOLD analysis project Ga0137360, IMG submission 104924) | Vadose zone soil microbial communities from Angelo Coast Range Reserve, California, USA - Mad1_60_16 metaG | ecosystem: Environmental > Terrestrial > Soil > Vadose zone | place: USA... | reverse complement strand
ACGCACGTCTTATGCTCTTCCGGCAAGTTGTCCGAAACATTCTCTTCCACGGTGTCGACAAGCATGCCCGTGCGCTTAGAAACTTCGCGCGCCTGCCATTCAAGCGCCGGGACGAGACCCAGGTCATCTAACATCGAGGGGCGCAACAGCAGGGCCATATTGCGCACTTCGTTGACGCAGTTTTCCGCAAGCGCCTTAATTTTCTGAAGGCCATGACGAAAGACACCATCTTCGGTGGACATCTCTGTGAGATTTTCAACATCCAGGAGTAGGGCGCTCAAAGATTGGCCGACTTCATCATGAAGTTCCCGGGAAATGGCGCGCCGTTCTCGCTCCTCGGTGTCGACGAGGCGCTTTGACAGTTCCTTCAACTCACGCTGTGCCTGCAGGCTCTCTTCATATTTCTTTTCAACCCTGTTCTCGAGCCGCCCAACGTACATGATGGTACTTGCGGCCAGAATCAATCCAGAGCTGAAAGCAATCGTGGCTACTATCAGCAACCGGCGTCGAAACTGGGCAAATACTTCTGCGGTCTTTCGTTCGGCTTCGTTCAGCTCGTCGTTATTCACCGCTCGAACTTCTTTCGTAATCGCCAGGATCTTCGCGTGCTGCGAGAGAACGTCGCCACGCAGCACGGAATTGCCCAGTTCCTTCTTCTCCTTCGCACCTAATGTGGAAATGGGTCCAATCGTCGACCAGTAATTTCCCAGTTCTACAGCGAGATGCTGAAACGGTTCCCTTTTGCCTGCAGGCAGAGATTGAATACATGCATCCAACGTCGCAGTGGTCTCATTCTGAATAGTTTGAAACTCAGTCCGGAGCATTGCCTGTGCGTCCGGGTCTGATTCCATCAGGATGTAGTCGCGCACAATGTTACCCGACTCGTAGAGGCCGGCTCGAACCCGTTCGAGCGTATGTTCGCGATACAGAAAATCTTGCCGAATCTGAGTATTGGCTGTCTGGAATTCTCCCAGAGTGTGCAGCGAATCGATGCATATGATCGCCATCAGAATTAGCACCGCTCCGAAACCGCCAAGCAATACCGCGCGAGACCCCAATCGCCTCCGGCTTTGTACCCGAGAGGCTACCTGCGTGCCGGGTTCTTTCTCGGTCATTTGCTCGCACTCCTGTTCGGTAGTTTACTCAGCGTTGCCGTTGCCGGAAAGCTTCTTCGATCAGAGTGCGACCAGCTGCTCCTTAGAATGCTTGGTCATCGAACGAGTAGAACCAAGTACGGAAGAACTGATGTGCAGGACCCGTCATTTACCGACGGGTACGAGAATGGAACCGAGGACTGCCAAAAAGAGCACATAGACAGCTGACAGCGGTCCAAGTTGCGGCTCGAGGCCAGCAGCCCTCGATGGCCATCTTGAGCGGCTCGCCATTTTGTTGAACTGGACATTTTCCGCCAGCGGCGCGATAAAATACGGTGAAAGATCAGCACGAGTGCTGGCAGCCCCAAGCTGGCCACTCCACCGGGGAATCTCTGGTAGGAAAGGTCTCCTTCGCGGTATTCGTACGCGGCCAAGATGCCCGGACGAACCTCCTGAATGGAGACCACGTAGTCGAACTTGCGTGTTTGAGGTGCGTCAGGAAATCCCCAAGCGTTCATCGATTCGTGGAATAGAGACTCTGTCGCCGTGAAGTGATCCACGTTGCGGATGAACTCCTGCAGGCGCTTTCCGGCGTTCTGAACGACCTCGTTCACTTCGCAGGGAATTCCAGACTCGACGGGCGGCACTTTCTCGTCCACTTCCGGGGGGCAGTTGGAGAACAGGGCGGCATCGGCCAGGAACGTATAAGCGCGCCACGAGTTCGGGTCGATCTCCAAGGCTTTCTTGAGATGTGGAATTGCATCCGCGGGCTTGTTTTCCCGCAACAACGCGTCGCCGAGGGAAATCTGCGCGAGCAAATGCTGCGGGTAAAAGGCAATGGCCTTCTCCCAATAGGATTTGGCCTGCTGCCAGTCATTCACCTGCGATGAATACACGCCGAAGAGAAAATTCACATCGGGATGAGACGGTGCGAGGTGATACACCGCGTCGAGATGCTTACGCGCGTCCACGAGCTTTCCGGCACGGAGGGCTAAGAGCGCTTTCCCGAGCTCCCTTTGGGCTTTCGGAGCGAGTATGGGAGGCCTGGTCAAAACTGGAGTCGCTTCACCACTCGATGAGTTAGGCTGCAAGGTGACGTAAACTATCTCGCCTCCCCCAGATCCAATAACGTGCACGTTTTCGACTGCCTTCTCATAGCCGGGTGCAACCACTTGGACGGAGTATCGGCCTGGCGCGCCAGCGAAAAAGCGTCAGGCAACTGCGACGTTCGCCGATAACCACGCAAGGTCCACGCGCATTTTACGGTTTTGCCGCTGCCGCACGGAATTTTGCCGCTTGCTCGGGCTGATGTAGCGCCTCGTATTCGCTTGCAAGGTCCTGACGCGCCATCTGAATCCACTTTTGCGGTCCGCTACTTTTGCTGAAGAGAATCTGATAGCCGCCCAGGCTCTCTGTCTCCGCTTCTTTGAAGCGACGCTCCGCGGCTAATGCGTCACCAAGGCGAACGCGGCAAATAGCGACGTTTTGATGGTCGCTGGGAAGCGTCTCCGAATAAATCTGCAGGGTGTCACGAAATAAACGCTCCGCACGCGCGTATTCTTTTCGTTCCACGTAAACGCCAGCTAGATTCGACTGGGCGATTCCGATCTGATAGTGCTTCTCGCCATAAACCGAACGGTAGATGTCCACCACGCTGCTGAAATCCGCTTCAGCTTCATCGAGTTTCTTCTGCCGGATAGCCACGTTGCCCAATTCGTTGAGCGCGAACGCCACGCGCGGGTGAACCGGTCCATACACGTGCTCAAGAATCGCAAGCGACTGCTGCAACAAATCAGCCGCTTCGTCAAAGCGTTTTTGATACGTGAGAGACTGTCCGAGAATGGTCGTCGCGTCCGCGGTCTCCGGATGTAATTTCCCATACCACGATTGCACAATGTCCAATGCCTGCCGGTTGAATTTTTCAGATTCGCTGTAGTTTCCCTTTTGGAATTGAATCGCGCCCAAATTGATCAGCGTGTCCGCCACCAGCGGGTGGCGTTCGCCGTAAAGTTGGCGATCGATTGTCAAGACTCGCTGATTCAAGGACTCCGAAGTATCGTAATGTCCCGCATAGAAATGCGAATTCGCCAGTTCTGAAAGACTAGCCACGAGATCGGCGGTGACGCCACCGGGTCTGGACTGTAGCCGTACCGCTTCTTCAAGGACGGGGAAGGATTGATCATATTTGCCTCGATCTTCGAGCACTTTTCCGAGGGCGAACGTCGCGCGCGCCACGGCTGGGTGACTCGCCGCAAGATGACGTTTACTCATTGCAAGGCCTTCGCGGGCAAACTTTTCCGCTTCCTCGTACTTCGCCTGATTGGCACGCAGCAGCGCGCTAGCGGTCAGACTCTCAGCTACAAAACGGTGCTCCGGCCCGTACAATTTTTTGCGTTGTTCCAACGCCGTAGCCAACAGTGAATCGGCGCGATCAAACTTCCCTAGCTTCTGATAGATGACGCCGAGAGTCTGATATAGCTCCGCTTGCATCTCGGGTTCCGCGCTCAGCGATTGAGCTTCCTGCACACCGCGATCGAGGAGTGTTATCACTCGTAGATCGTCGGACGGACCCGCGGCCTCATCGCCGCCCTGAAATAAGTTCACCATGAAATGCTGCACGCGCTGCGTGCGTGCCGCTTCCGCGACCGCCGCGTTGCGGGCGATGGCCAGCCGAACTGTAAAAAATGTCACCAGCCCAGCGATGAGAACAAACATCGCGACCGCGGCCGCCACGCCTCTCTGGTTGCGCGCCACAAATTTCCGGACGCGATAGCTTGCGGTGTCCGCGCGAGCGTCGAGCGGTTCCTGTTTCAGAAAATGATCAACGTCACGCAGTAGCGCTTCGGCCGAAGCGTATCTTCGCTGCGTGTCTTTGTGCAGCGCCGTCAAACACAGCACATCGAGGTCGGCCCACTCAGACTTTGCGAGGGCAGGAACGTGAATCGCCGTATTGCCCGATACGGCCATTTTTTGCGCAGCGATGGATGGCTTTTCCGCTTCCTGCTGCGTCAGAACTTTTTCCGCTTGCGCGGGCGTGCGATCCGATAAGTCAAATGGCAGTTTACCGGCGAGCAGCTCATAAAGGATTACTCCCAGCGAGTACACGTCAGTCTGAATGCCAACTTGCTCTCCGCGGATTTGTTCAGGCGATGCGTACGCCGGCGTCATCAGCCGCAGGCCGGTCAAGGTCTGGTCCACGGCTTCGCCCAGAGTCTCGAGGTGTTTCGCGATTCCAAAATCCAGCAGGCGAACCGTTCCATCGTTTTTTACAAGAATGTTGGAAGGCTTCAGATCGCGATGAATCACGGCGTGCTGGTGCGCATAGACCACTGCCTCGCACACCGCGCGAAAAAGGCGCAGCCGCGCCTCATTCGAGCACCCATGCGCATTGCAATATTCCACGAGCGGCACGCCCTCCACGTACTCCATCACAAAAAATGGAGTTCCGTCTGGCGTTGTGTCCGCGTCGTACAAGCGCGCAATAAACGGATGATTCAGCTGCGCGAGCGTCCGCTCTTCGACGGCAAATCGCTCCCGCCGCGCTGGAGACAGCCAGGCATCGCGCAGAATCTTAATGGCCACCAGATTTTCGAGATCCTCGCGCTCTGCAAGGTAGACAACTCCCATACCGCCGTGGCCAAGCACTTTCATCAGCCGGTAGGGTCCAAACTCTCTAAATGGAAGTGAAGTCTGATCTTCATCTTGAAGAATTTCGTGCACCACGTGAGCGACGTCGCGGTCCAGCATGGAAGCACTTGCAGCATCTTCCTGCAGCAGAGCCAGCACTTCATTGATCAGAGTTTCGTCATCACCGCAGCGGCTCTTCAGGCAGATGCGCTGCTCACTCGCAGGCAGGTCGGCTACCTCGTGAAAAAGTAATTGGATTGTTTGCCAGCGCGCGCTGTCCATCGTCACTTCCTCACGCTTGCAAAAGTTCGTGGGCTAACCAGGCTTTCGCCGCTCGCCAATCGCGCAGTACCGTCGCTTCCGAAACGCTCAGCAAACTCGCAATCTCGGGTATATCCAGCCCTCCAAAAAATCGACTCTCCACCATCACCGCCTGGCGCGGGTTCATGCGGGCTAAATCATCCAAAGCTCTGTCGAGGTGTAGGAGATCCTGGCTACCACTCGTCGGCTTCCGCAGTGATTCGTCAAACGTAACCGTAACCTCGACGCCTCCGCCACGTTTCCCAGCTTTGCGGCGGCGTGCCGCTTCTACCAGCAGTTGGCGCATGGCGCGGGCGGCGATCCGTTTGAAGTGCAGTTTCGAAGTCGTGGCTAGCCGATGAGAGTCCGCCAATTTCAGCCAGGCTTCGTTGACAAGCGCCGTTGGACTTAGCGTCGCGCTTGGATCACCGCGTCGCACCGTGGATGCCAGACGGCGCAGTTCCTCGTAAGTTACGCTAAACAATTGATCTAAGGCCTGCCGGTCGGCCTGATCCGCAAGGCGCGTCCCGTCTCGATCCAGATCAGTTCGCGCTGCCCCGCGAGTATTTCGTGGTCCCATGACGGTTTTTCTTACGCTTTCACGCAATGCGTAGTAGATAGGCGAATCGCGTGTGCCCTCACGGCATCGGGCGCTTGGCGCATCGCCAGCGGGGGGTAGGGTATCACTCACGGAATGCCCAGACAACGAACATGATTACTCACGTACGTCCCCAGTATTCACTGTGAAATAGTGCGTTTTGGGTTTTCGCCGTTTTGGATTTTGACCGTTTTTGCATTTGGACAACGTGGCGAGTCTTTCCCAGGAGGCTGGCAATGGAACATACATACGGACATCAGAGCCGGACTAGAAGCATTTTCCTCTTAATCACTTTGTTTTTGATCTCGGGGTTCGCAGCAGCTCAGCAGAAGCCGTCTAAGCAAGCCGCTGCGCCCGCCCCGAAACCGGCCGCCGCTCCCAGGCCCGCGGCGGCCGCTAAACCGGCGCCGACGCGTCCTGCTGCCGCGGCAGCTCGACCTGCGCCTAGCGCTGCGCGACCAAGTGACGCACCCGGTGCGGCCAAGCCCGGAGCTGCAGCTGCCAGTAGGCCGGGCGCGACAAATGCGGCGAAACCGGGAACTGCCGCTGCTTCCAAGCCAGGTACGTCTGCGGGAGCCAGACCGGGAACTTCGGCTGCTGCTAAGCCAGGTGGCGCTGTCGCGACCGGAGCCAAGGGCGGAACAATCACGAACACCAAAGCTGGTGGTGCGGCCGGAGCCAAGCCAGGAGTAGCCACGGGCGCCAAGGGTGAAACAGCCACTACAGCCAAGGGCAGCGCAACCGCCAACGCCAAAGCTGGCGGTGAGGCCGGAGGACGGCCAGGAACCGCCGCTGCGGGTGGAAAACCCGGTGGAGCAGCAGCCAGCAAAACCGCGGGACGTCCCGCCGGTGGTACTTCCAAGGTCTCTCCCAAAGGAAACACACACAACTTCAACGCTAGTGGTAAGAAAGTTAGCGTCGAGACCAAGAGTGGCACCCGAGCAAATCTCGACCGCAGCGGTCGTGTGAGCACCATTCACACCAAGAGCGGTATGACCATCAATCACGGCGCGCACGGCGAGCGCCGCTTCGAGACTCGCCGCCACGATGGTACCCGAGTAGTTGGTTACGGACACGGCCGTGGTTACGCTGAACGCGGTTACTACCGTGGTGGACATCCTTACATGCGCCGCACTTACTACTACGGCGGCCACAGTTACGCCTATGCCTATCGCGGATATTACTATCGCGGAAATCCCTATTACGGCTACGTTCCTTCCGTTTATTACGGTCCCGCCTACTACGGTTGGGCTTATAACCCGTGGCCCGCTCCCGTCGCTTATGGCTGGGGCTGGGGCGGATCTCCCTGGTACGGATACTATGGCGGTTACTTTGCGCCGGCTCCGGTTTACCCATATCCGGCTTTGTGGCTGACCGACTATCTGTTAGCCGCGAATCTTCAAGCGGCGTATGAAGCGCAAGCTGCCGCTGGAGCGCTGAACGTGCCGCCTGCATCGGACAATCAGCCCGCTTATGGTGGCGGTGGAGATGAAGCTCCGACGACTCTGACTCCCGAACTCAAAGAGAAGATTGCGCAAGAAATAAAAATGCAGATTGCGGCTGAAAAAGAAGCCGCTGCACATCCCGACCCCGGAGGGGCAGTCAGCAGCACACCTCCAAGTGGCGAACAAACTGGTCCCGACGAAACGCCAGCCGCACTGGATCCCAATAACCGCATTTTTGTCGTGTCGCAGGTGGTGAGTTCATCCAATCCCGATGGCACCGAATGCTCGCTCAGCCCGGGCGATATTCTTTCCAGAGTTGATGACACGGCGGATGACGACAACAACGTCAAGGTGCTGGTCGCCAGCAGTCAGAAGAATGACTGCGCTGCCGGGTCACAAGTTCCCGTAGGCATTCAGGACCTTCAAGACATGCACAACGACTTCCGAGCCAAAATCACGGAAGGCCTCGGGAAGCTCGCTGAAAATCAGGGGAAGAATGGCATACCCAAAGGTCCGCCGGCCGCTTCCAAGCCCAATCCAGCCGGACAGGCTCAGCCCGACCTTACGGTTGGAAATGACCTGAAAACGCAAGAGGGCGAAGCAGGTCAAGCCGAGAAGGAAGTGCAGGAAGCCGCTTCCGACGGCGGCAGCGATTAATGTCAAAAAAACGAGCGCCGCAGGAGAACGTCAACCGACTTGGCTCTCGTTCCCCGCGTCCGATTCGAAGTTGGATACGACTGGAACAGAGTTTTTTAGGAGAGTTTTTATTCGCACGGTAAAGACATTGGAAGGAAGGAGTTTGCAATGAATGGGAAAGCTTGCAGAACTGTAAAGGGAGTTGCAGTGATTCTCTTGGGCTTGGTTCCGGTGGCAATCGCGCAAAATGGCGGAGCCGATTCTCTGGAAAGCCAGCTCGCTGCGAAGTATAAGGTGGCGAAGGTAGGCCAGGACTCCACTGGGATTTCGGTCACCGATCCCGGCACGGTGCTGCTTATTAAGAAGGGCGGAATCCTTAGCGTGGCCTCCACCAACATGGTGGTCATTCCCAGTTATGTGAAGGATGGCCAAGTCCACAGCGCCAATGGGAACGCCATGCAAGGGGTCAGCAAACTTCTAAAATGGAAAAATGTTTCTGACCCGACGGGCTCGACGACCGCTGAAACCAAGTTTTTGACGATCGGGGAAAAGGTTTATGTCTCAAAGATCGACATCAATCGCAAGGACTCCAAAGTTTCGATGGCCATCATCGAGTGCGATTCGTGCAACTCAGTGCAGGATGCTTCGCAACGAAAAGCCCAGGTAGTCTTTCAGTTCCCGAAAGACTATTTAGCCGGAGCGGATGGCGGGCAGATCTCTGACGTGATCAGCCAAGTTCTTGAAATACAACCCGAGGAAGCCACACAGCAAGATCAGCCACAGGACGCGCAGCAGGGTCAGCAACAAGCGCAACAGCCGCAACAACCTGAATCACCAGCACAACCCCCGCCGACAATTCAACTCGGCCAGACCATCGATGACGTCACGAATCTGCTCGGGACGCCCACTAAGGTCGTCAATCTGGGCGTCAAGCAAATCTACATTTACAAGGACATGAAGGTTGTATTTCTAAGGGGCAGAGTCGCCGACGTGCAGTAAACGCAGAACCCAGGTCCAGCAGCACCCAGAGCCACAGGAAGAATTTGTTAATAGGCGGAGCTCTGACTGGTTGCCGGGAACGTGCGCTAACAAATTTCCAGGCCAGTTTTTTAAATCAATCTACGGAGGATCCATTGAGAGGAAGAACATACCAGAAGCTGGTTCTTGCGACGTTACTAATTCTCCTGTCCATCGCGAATGTGGCGTGCGGAGGAAAACTCGAAGGCACCTACAGCAATGTCGCGGGCAACGTGACGTTGGAACTTCGCTCGGGCGGTAAGGCCGCCCTGACACTTAACGGAGAGACTCAGAATTGCGGCTGGAAGTCGGACAGCCAAAAAGTCACTGTTACCTGCGGCGGCGACTCCATGGATTTCGGCATTCACGACGATGGGTCCCTTACCGGCCCGACCATGGTTGGCGTTATGCGTAAGTCCAAATCCTAAAATTTCGATTTTGCTAAAAGCCTTGAAATTTGGTCAGCCAGATCTTGTTTAGGTGAATTGCCATGAATCGATGGACTATTGTTTCTGCTTACGGCTTACTCGGCGCGACGCTCTTGATCGTGTCGGTTGCGGCGGCGACGCCGCAGACGGGAGGTTCGGTCTCTCCCGGCGATATCGTCGAGACGAATATGAACTATCAACCGGTGACCGGCGAAGTTCTCCGCTCTTACGGGAACCTGGCTGACCTGAATCTTGGCCAGAACAATGTCGGCAAGTATCTGGAAGTCCAGTACATGAAGGTGGTGCAAAGGGCGGGAACTGGTGGCCCATCAAAATACGGCGTAGGCGATACTGTCCGCCGTTCGAACGGCTCAATCGTCATCACCGGCCGAATTTTGAAAACAAACGGCGCCTATTGCGAGATTGACTCTCCCGGATGAGGATTCACTGGTTGGAGCAAATGTGCCGAAATGAAGTTGCTTGCGAAGGCTTCGCCCGAAGCCGCCGCAGCCATTGCAACCTCTGACGCGCCACCCGGACACACCGCGGTGCTCACGATTGTCCCGGGCTTTACAACTCAACCCGGCGTCCCGAATCCTGCGGGAAATCACGGATTTTATCTACTAAAAGACGATGCCGAAATTGCATTCGCCAAGGGCGGTTTTCGCGCGCCGCAAGGTACGCCAATCCTGAGGGCGATGAATTCAGAGTGCGGCAAAAACACACAAGAGTGCAAAACCGCAGTTGCGTCCATCATTGCGGACAGCGCCACAGCCGTGAAAACGGATGCCGATGGAAAAGCGACCATGCCGCCTGTGCCGCCCGGCGTCTACTATCTTTTTGGCATTGGAAAATACGAAGGCAAGGCACTCATGTGGAATCTAAAAGTGCAAATCAAAGCCGGGCCCAACTCGGTTACTCTTGACCAGCGCAACGGCACGCTCATCGATCACTAGCTTCCGGTCATTCCATTCTATTGTCGTCTCTAAAAGTAAGGACAAACTACCAGGTGTTATACGCCGTATGTTCAAACGGCGATTCTTTGTCGGACGCCGAATGTACGTCAGTGATCCCCGAACTTTGCTGATCGGGAGTCAAGACCACCGAATCCACCACCGGCACCCAGTCTTTTGCATTGGTGATCGGATCAGTAGGGATTATGTGTAAATATTGCGGCGCCAGATCGTCCAATGACTGCGGCGCGGCCTGCTTGTCCATGGTGAAGTTGTCGATGGCCTTGCGCATTTCCTGCAAGTCTTGTTTGAGCACGGCTTCTCTGCTGCGCAAAACCGACCGCTGATAGTTTCCAGCCGCGATGCCGATGAGGATCAGGATGATCGTCATCACAATCATCAATTCGATCAGAGTAAAGCCGCGCTGGCCGCTACGCGACTTGCGTCGTGCTCTCAAATGGAAAAGGGAACTGCAATCTTGGATTCTGTTCATAGCTCACCAATCCGAATACTTAGTTCCGTCGAGTGCCGTTGCCTGCGACTTGGAGTAAACATCGAAAACATTCTTCCCGCCCCAGCTGTTTGAATCCGGGTCGTCCTGCACGGCGCGCAATCCCCAGTCCGCGTGACCGGTCATTGGGTCAACCGGTATTTTACGGAGAAAGCGGATTTTTTTATCGCTGCTGGCCCCAAGTTGCACGCCCTTCACCAGTGTTTCCAGGTCTGGAGGATATCCTTCGCTGCTGACTTCCACTCGAATCTGTTGCTTGTCAGCGGCATCTTTGTAGCGGTCGATCGCGTCCTTCATCTCACGCAGGTCGCGCCGCAATTCCGTTTCCTTGCCGCGGATGATCGAATAGCGGGCCACTGGCAAAGCTGCCGAAGCCAAAATAATCAAGATGGAGCACGCAATAATCAGCTCCAGAAGCGTCATTCCGGCTTCTGGGTTTCGCCGCGCCCTTTTACGTTTTCTTTTGTTCATCGTTGT
>Ga0137360_10002457_pt1 | contig 11099 bp, 22 predicted proteins | sample Mad1_60_16metaG_FD_104924 | JGI IMG/M metagenome (GOLD analysis project Ga0137360, IMG submission 104924) | Vadose zone soil microbial communities from Angelo Coast Range Reserve, California, USA - Mad1_60_16 metaG | ecosystem: Environmental > Terrestrial > Soil > Vadose zone | place: USA... | reverse complement strand
GGTCTTGGTGACCGGTGCGTTGGCGGCAGTGGGGTTGGCGCGAACGCTCGCGGGGGCGGGAGCGGGGGCGGGTGTGCGTGGCGTGGTCATGTTGTGCGCCTCTCTCCGTGGCGGTTTGGAGCTGTGCTACAAGCCTAGCCGGTTATATCGTTTAGGGCAAAGAATTCTGATAACGATTCGGTAACATTCTCTGGCCGTGACAATGCGTGACAGGATGCTTTGCAATTGCAACTAGCAGTCATTGGCCGGAATACCCAGTGATTACAGAACGCGCAGATAATAAATTCCTCCCCGTTATCTGTTGTCACGAGATAGTGAGAAAATGGCGCATGACTATCCGACCCGCTATGGAATACCCGCATTACGGGTTTCCGTCGTGAATGTAGATACGCTCATAGTCGCTGTACTCTTGCACGATCTCGAAATACTCTGGACATTTCCTATGATCTTGCTTACCGAACTGCGGGGGCGGTTGATTCTCTCCCGAGTTACACCACTCGCACACCGAGATATGCCAGCGTAGAAAGTCGTATAGCGGCAGGTCTCCGAAATCACTAGAAGAGGGTATTACCAGTGATGTATCCGAGCTTTCTTGCTCTTGCGAGGACTCGCTTAGGGGGTCCATTATTGTATCCTATCTTATCTTCTACTATTTCTAGCCAGTCTTTGTGAGTCTTGCAATACTGTGTCCAGATAGGTTTTCCGCTTCTACGGTCACCGATCTTGTGAATTGCCCCCCACCAATCGGCGAGACATCCGCATTCAAGCCAGCATTCTTTTTCCCGGTTCGGATAGTACGGCATACTGTGATCCTAAGCGGATAAGCGAAGTGGTGAAGGTTACTCATTCCTGGAAACGTTTCCGGGTACTTTAGAAGCATCCATGCGTACATTGGATTACAGAGATGCCGTTCGGTTTCGGAATGAACCCATCCTCCCATCGTGCAATTCTTACCGCATCTCCGTAGCCTGTGAAAGCACCTACGGCATACCGTGATCGTAGTTTTCTGCGTTACGGGCATACTATTCCCAGCCTTATCAGTCGCTTATGTTCGTCCATACTCGCGGGATTCGTGACATATTCAACGTCTATGTCCATATGCCCGCTTGACATGTGATGCCGGTTAGATGCCCGATGCGATTCTTCCCGGCTTTCTCCCGTCCACTTTCCGAATGTGCATCCTTGGTATAGGCACCGGGCGTGCCATTCGGTTAGGTGAACGCCTTTGAACTGCCCCGATTCGCCGCAGTGCGCACAGCGAACCGGGGCAGACAGATCTGTTATGCGGTTATCCAGCAACCGGATATGTCCGCACGCTAGATCGTAAAGGAATTTCATTCCCCGTGCTCACGCCTCTCAAGCGCGGGTTGCTCTCCGGTCGGTGCCTTTTTCTTTTCCTGCCTGTAAGTGAGCTGTAGTGTCGCGCGTGCCTGGTCTATGAAATCCATGACATCTACGATCGTGAGGTAGAACGCGGGTTGACCAGGGTAGAAGACATCGCGCGGGTACACGATGAAATCCTGTTTTTCCGGGTCGAATTCCATGACGAATCGGGGGGTTACGGTCTGGAATGACATTACTTGTTTATCCTTTCTAGCAGATCGGGAGCATGGGCATCTCCGTAATGCCCAAGCATCATGAGTATCGTACGCCCGTTGTACGTATCCCAGAACGCGGACTTTACCCCCTCTTTCGGTACGATGTCGGTACGGTCGCATATGCTGCACACGTAGGCGACATCTCCGCTCGGAGTAATTGATACCGAGATCACAGTGTCTCATCCTCCCAGATGAATTTTTCGACTACGTTTTGCTCTGGTTCCGGTGTGGGATCTAGCCACGGTAGGTGATGGGGATAGGAGTCGATTTTGAGTGGCCATAGGTGAATTATCCGGTGTAGCTTGACACCGGGTATTCCTCGGCATTTGGCGCACATATCCGGTACGTGCCTGCCTTTTCCGTTGCCGCCAAACTGGACGGTTACGGACTCGGTTCGCCATGCTCTCCATTCTGACCAGTGCTGTGCGAGAGATTGCCGGTATCCGATGAACCGGGTACGGGTGAGCTTGAACGCGCACTTAGGAGAGACGCGACCATTCTCCGTATGCGTGGATAGCGCTTCATTAGCCATGCCATGAGACACATTCCCGCGAGGAATGCCACGGGTCTTAGGATCTTCATATTCACCTTTCATGTTGCGTAGCCAGTAGATGCCGTTTTGCCAGTGAAGTATGCCGGAGAATTCTTTTAGCTTCCATTCTCCGAGGTTTTCCCCCGTACCTCCAATGAGCCATCTTTCATCAAACGCCACCGTGGAAGTGACTCCATCCGTGTCGATTGATACCAGTCCGCCCCGTTTAGCCACGTCCAGTGCAGAGAGATATACTCTCGCACGGCAGAAACTTGTGATGAATCCAGCCCACTCCAGACAATGTGATCGTGGCGGCAGACGCTTTTGCTTATTCCATCCGACCCGTTGGGCGCACTGTCCGTAGATACTTGCCAGGAACCATTTATAAGCTTTTTCCGCAGGGTTACCCTCATGCTGCAATTGCAATCGGCGCTCGAATGCACCGAACACCATATCATGAAATGGGAGTGTTCCATCTGAATCATATACCCATGCTTCTAGTATCTTGATGTTCTGCGGTTCGGTGGCGAAAACCGCTTTGATTTCCGGACCCCAGTACCAGTTTTCCACGATAGGGGGCCAAGTGAGGTTTCCGGACTTATCTCGGTGGAATAGAGGAAAAGGTAGGCCAGCGACACGGGATTTCTCGGCACGTTCCCTTGCATCGTATCGTACGTAGTACAGACCGAACTCAGGAATGTTTGCCACCGTATTGATCGTGGATACGTCAACACTGCGCCATTTGCCGGTATCGAGACGGGGTAGCTTTGCGACGGCGTAAGCGTAAGCCGAATTGATGTCAGCAGTGTATACGGGTCCGTTGTATGCTCCGCATAGCCAGTCCTGGAACCTTCCTCCCGCGTAAGCATATCGTCGTGCGATTTGCACGGGCTTTGGTATGTCTTTCCCGTGCCAGCCGTGTGCGCCGACCCTGCGCAACACGTATGATGCGAGTGCCCCGGGTCCGTGCCATTCGGTGATGTAGAATCCTGCGTCATAACATGCACTCCGTAGGCTATCCATGAGAGGCGGGAGCAATGCAAGTTCCTGCATCATGTAGGGCAGGACTTCCGCCATGTCCGAATAGGTGAACTTGCCTCTGTCCGCTTTGCCTTTAGCTATTCTCTCAAGTTCCTCAACCGTCCCGATGTCAAATTTTGACAGTGCTTTCATGTATGACGAGTGGAAGAATCCGAACACGTCATAGATGGTTATCGTTATGCCATCTTTGGTGATCTGTATTTTCTTGTGAGGCACGTGCTTAATAACGTAGCCGCGCCACTTTACCTTACCGGTGTGCTTTAGTACGGCAATGTACCGCGATTCGAGATCGCGTAGCATCATGTTCACGTCGTATTCAAACGCGAATGCTACGTGTATCGCGTTCTCATGCTCTCGCCGAACGAATAGCATGAGATCGAAGATCTCTTGACTCTTTAGATTTATGCTGCTTACATAATGCCCGGTGCTTGCCCCGCAGAGGAAATACCGGTGTTCGATTTCTGTTGTTCCATCGGATGAGACTCGGTAGGCGTTATATCCTTCTCCGTCCCATCCGATGAACGGCTTTTCCTCTAGTTCCCGCGCTTTGTCCAGATCGTTTAGCGCGCGTTCCTTGCGGGTTGCGTTGCTTCTCTTGTTTCGTAGTCTCTGAGTTTCCCTGTTTCGCGTTAGCCGGTTCGGTGACCGGTTAAGCATGGGCACCGTATTACCCGCTAGGCGTAGAATAGAACTGCGACTAGTTCCAGTTCGGTGCGTACTGAATCGTCCTTGACGACTACTAGCGGGTTAATCATCTCAAATGTATCGCGTCTCCATTCGTCGCTATCCGGAGAATTAAGCCAGTCTATAACTGACTCAATCATCGTATCCCATCGCCTCTCGCCATTCATTCCATGGAAACAACTCATCTGGCAAGCCCGTGTATTCGAAGAATTCTTCCCTAGCAGACTGGGCCGCGTCTTTGTCGTATCCCGGTTCATCGGAATGGTGCATGAATCCTTGCTCGAATAGCTGTGCTGCTATATCGAATTCGTAATCCCGGAATTCGGCAACTCCCGGTATGTCTTGAAAGACATCTTGCCAGTCGTCCGGCCAGTCGTCGAAGCCATCATATTCATCCCTAGCCATTTCGGCTTTCCGTGACTTAAATGGAAGGGATGCCCGCCCCGACTGCTACGCGGGACGGGCATCCCGGCTAATGGGATGGAACGCGACTAGCTGACTACCCGCTTAGGCACGGGCTTGAGACGGAGGAACGTCTTTCCGCCACCGAGAGGAATGGCCGTGATCTTGCACCGTAGCGGCAACTTGCCCGCACGCTCGAATGCGATGACCTTTGCGAGGATATCCGGTGCGGACGTGTTCCAGATGATTTCCTCTCCGTTGTCAAGCCGAACGGACGTGAGGAGGAGAAAGAACTTCCGGTCGTTCGCGTCAACGAACACGGAATCGATGTCGTCACGGTTTCCGAACTTGACCGTAAACGAGACGATTTCCATTTCGATGTCTACCAGATCACGACCACCGATGTTGAGGAATTCCCCCGCTTCCCAGATCGCGGTTTCGTCTCCGGACTCCGCAGCGAAAAGGATCTTCTCCACTGCGGTAATGGTTACCTCATCACCACGGGATTCCGCTGCGTCGATCTCGGCACGCGAGGACAGGTCGCGCACTAGCCGCGCGAACATCGAATGTGGCATGATTTCGCCAGTCCTTACGGACTCCAAATCTGAATTGGACTTACCGGCCATTTCGTGATACCCTTTCCGTGTGAACCGCCCCTTACCGGAGCGATATGGTGCCAGTTCCAGTATACGCGGAAAAATGGCATCTGATTATAACAAGTCGATAACAATCGGGAAATTCAGTGGCGAATTAATGGGCAAAATCCAGCCGGGTGCGCGTATTGATCCGCGCATGACTCCAAAGGTTGTCACCCCAGATCTAGAAATGGAACCGGGGCAAAAATTCATGCTTATCGCGCTCGCGCAGATAAGGCGCGAACTGCAATTGGTCGGGCGCAAGCTGGTTAGCACTTACAAGCGCGTTGACGAATACCAGATCGTAGGCGGATATGCGGGCGATTCCACGGCCATCGTGGAAGTACAGCCACAATTCGACACGATCGCAGAGATGATTGAATCGGTACTAATCACGGGTCCGGTAAGCACAGCGTTCACTGTGCAACTGGGAGACCGGAACTGGACTCTCACCACGAACACTACCGGTCTGGCAGTAATCGCACCGGTCGGCATCATGCTCACCCGCAATGATCGCAGGTTGCTAACCGGCGCATCGGCTGGCAACTGGACGCTTGAACTCATGGGGCATGCTGATGAGCGGTATTGATGAAACCGAGATAGCCGCAGCGGCCAGCGTGGGAGCATCCGCAGCGGTATCCGCAGTGCAAGACCAGCAAGAACTAGAAGAGGCTGCACAGCGCGCGGAGATGGCCGCAGAGGTATCCGCAGACATCTCCGCAGAGGCTAGCGAGACCGCTGCGGAAGCGGCTACAGCGGCATCAATGGCCGGTTCGGTCGCGGTTGACGCGAGCGAGCAAGCCCAGACCGCAGCGGAAATCGCTGCCAGTAGCGCGGGAGATATCGCGCGGCTAGATTCCCGAATCAATGACCTTGACGCGCGTCATGCGGAATTCGTATCGGAAGCCCGTGGATTCTTCTCCCGACTGGAGAGGGAAGTAACGGACGACGGAGTACAACAGGTGGAGGTGACAAGCCATGCCCCCGCGAGCAACGCGAACGCGGAAAACGGTTCCGGCGCGACAGGAACCGGAGACGGAAACGGGAATCCCGGCGTTTCTTCTAGACGACACCGATTTGGCGGGAAGCGCTGATATTCCGCTTGACATCCTTACCGCAGAACCGGTATTCACCGATGCGGAGCCTACGCCTACTCCCGATGCGGGGGCGGCCATTGACGCAGAAATCGCCACTCCTGTCACGGACCCGGATGAACTGAATACAAAGCCATTCGGGAAGCGTAACCGCAAGGATGAGGACAAAGCCAAGTCAACCCCTCCAACTGCTGATGAGTGGCTAGACTTCTTTGCCCGAATCGTGTTCCGCTTCATTACAGAATGGTACGTGGATTTTGTCTTCCGTGGAATTGACGACGATCTCGTTTCAGACCACGATGCAGCAAAGCTACTGCTCACTGAGGATGAACGACGGGTAATAGCCCGTCCGTTCGCAGAGTACGCAAACAAGAATCCTTACCTACGCAAGCACGGGCGGCAGATCGTAGCCTTTGCCGATTCGTTCGAATCACTGGTTATCCTAGGCCAGTGGTTCTCTCGCGTTAACCGAATTGCGCGGAAGTACAGCAAGAGGGTTAGCAAGCCTACCGTTAACGTTAGGCCGGAGGAAAAGCAAGATGTCAATTTCGGGCAAAGCCCGCAGAGCACAAGCGGCAATGGCCACACACCCCGACCTGATGTCTCCGGACTCACAGTCTTCAACCCTGGTTCGGGTTAGCCCAACCGTTCGCCGCTTGCGGTCAATCGTTGACGAACTCGGCGAATTCGTCATGAACGTAGGAGACGAACGTCAAAGGCGAATGCAGCGCTTGCTGAACATCGTAGTTGATGAGGCAATGGAAGAACTCGGCACAGTTCCCGAACCGTCCCTGATGATATGGATGTCAAACATGGCACGTATCATTCAATGGTCGGCAACCGGAGACATGTCGATTATCCCAGAAGAACTCATTCCGTTCGCGTGCAAGGTGGAGGGAATCGACTATGCCGAATTCCTCGCGCACATGAACGATGCACAGCAAACCGATGACGACGTAGTTGATGCTGAACTACTGGAACTAGAACCGGCGGACAATGGCCCATATAGCTGAGCTTTCCCCCGCTAAAGGGGAACGTGTCATTACCTTTGGCGGAACACGCTCCGGAAAGAGCGCTCTTGCTGACATGGTAATGATGCATGTTCAGCATGTCCGCCCGTCAGCAATGCAAATCCTGGTAGACACAAAGCCACGATACCGGGCAGAAAAAGAACGCGGTCCATTCCGGCGCGGTCGCCGGGATGCTGCGTACCGGTATGAGACATGGGAAAAGGGACCGACTATCCCTAATTCCACTGTTATTGACATCTGGGATGAAAAACCGTTTCAAGGTCTTTGGAAGAACCCGGGTGAAATTGCCATCATGCAAGGGGCAGAATTCGACGACTGGCGACGAATGCTCTTGCTGCTAAAAGGATTCGTCAATGCGCAGATCAAGGGGGTTGAAAGGCGCATTATCGTTGATGAGTGCCTGGATTTTACAACCGGAACACATTCGGCATTGACCAGAAAAACGATGTGTTCTACCGGGCGGCACGGGCGGGAGCGGAAAGGGGCGTTGGAATCGATCTCAACTCACATCGCGTTCACGGGCTTCCGCCTCTCATCCTGCAAATGGCATCGCGAGTCAATCTCTTTCACCTGCGGACAGACGCGGACATGCGGTACCTACGTGAAATCGGAATCAGGGATGCTGAATCTCCAGAGGGAAACTGGATATTCCGGCAGTATCAGATACAGCCGGGCGGTACCGTGTCCAAGGCATTCACGGGTAAAATCAACCTGCCCGAATGGTACGCATCCCAGCTATCGGATACGTAAAAGGATGGTGTAATGAGTGGTTAAGCTCACAGACCTAGATCAACCGTTGGTGTTCGCATTCGCGATCACCTTTACGGTGGTCGGAATGATGGCTCTCGGGAGCTGGGTATTCGCATCTCTCGGATGGACGGGCCCGCTAGGGCTCATGAAAGGTGGCGTCAAGTGAAAGTCAAGCATTGGCTATTCCTTGCATTCGTCGTGATCGGTGCATTGTTCCTCTGGCACAATTACACCCAGCACGGCGGAACCGCAGGGGTAAAGAGCGGATTGGGGCTTGGCTGAAAATGGCTAACTCCGCAACCGTCAACTCAATTCCAGTAGGCGCGCTGTACGGACTGCCGGGATTCACTGAGCAGTATGAGCAGTACGAAAACCTGGCACAGATCCTCACGACACAACAGCTCTCGGCACAGACCCCATTCAACCCGCCCGGTTCTTTCCAGAAGACAGACGTGGTGTTTTGGTGGGAACTGGAAATGCTCGCGAACTGGGCAGAAACATACTCTGCCGGAACGCTGGCACTCTCGCCGGAAGCGCCGTACAACATCCTGCAAAATCTCAAGCTCAAGCTACAGGGGCAGTATTCGCCGCTAGAAGTCGAATCAGGCTTCGATGCTGCGTTCATGCAAATGTACCGGCCAATGCGCGGACGTGGCCAGCGAAACCTACAGGATTTGCTGGGTACCAACCCTGTTACCGCAGGCGGATTTGCTAACTCGCTTATCCCACAAGCGAACCTCGCAGCGGCAACGCTTTCACAAACGCTCACAAGCCCGTACGTCGTGACAACTACCCGTTCATCCTGGAGATTCCCGCAGGGATTTTCCTTGATGAATACTGGGATCTGGCACTTGACGGATCACTACAGCCGAACGCACAAGGTTCGGTTGCCCCGATGTCTGCATTCGTTTCCCCTCAGTACATGGGTGGAGGTGAACGTGTCATCGTTCCGCAATTCAACTATGCGGCTTTGATCTCAGGAAGCCAGGACCAGGGTCCGCTAGTCGCTACCGCTGCACTTACTGCTACAGTGCAGACAGGTAACACGACGCTTTCCGGTCGCCGAATCGGAGTGTTCGCAAGCGAGAATCCTGCGGAAATGCCCCCGGTGTTCAACTGGCAGTACCGGCGCGCATCCAAGCGTTACCCAATCGGCGCGGTAACCAAGGTGGATATCCCCATCACGGAATACGGGCAGGTTCTCTCAACCTACGTCCGCATTTTCGACCCTGCGCTGAACTCGGGTACCGGCGGTTATTACAACGTCGCGAACGTGTCAAAGGCACAACTCCTTTACGGATCAAACCTGCCACGGTTCGATGACGACATTCCAACCATGCAAGACCGATGGATTGAGCAGCATGGTTTCCTGCCCCCGCAGGGAACTATCGCGTTCGATCTCGCTTCTACCAAGATGAATGGTGAAATCGGGAACTCGCGCGCACTCAACACCCTCACAAACTCCAACTCTCACTTCCACCTGGAAATGACCGCTCCCGGTGCGAGTGCTTATGCTGTGGTCGGTACGGAACTCCTAGTTCCCGTCGCGACGCAGTAAGGAGGAATAACCATGATCGGTTATGAATCCGCTGTAGTCAACGGGCAGCTAATCAACGTCGCCCCCGGGCAAGCATTCAACCCGCTTACGTTCGGGCAGGCTTACACGGGTCCGGGAATGTGGCCAAGGCAGGGAGTTTACAATGTGCCCCCGGTCTTGCCATCTCCCGCGCTGCAAGGTTCGATGGCACCGAATTCGTTCGGTTCCGTCTATCCTATGCCGACTGCGACTAGCGAGACGGGAAACCCGTTCCATCCAACCAAGTCGCCGCTATGGTGGGGACTCGGATTCCTTATCGTAGGAATCCTCATGCTACAGCACATCCACTATAAGTAGGGAGGATAAACCAAGATGGCGACAGACTTTTCGCAAGGCGCGGTAGCAGCGCAGATTGAGGCTATGCAAGCCGATTTTGAGGCGCGCATGGCAGCAATGGAAGAAAGGCATACAGCCGAACTCGCTTCCGTTCTCAAGCAATCAGCGCCCGTAGGGCACAATGTTCCCGAGCATGCTGGGGGTCCGGGTACGGCAATCCGTTCTACGTGGTCGCAATATGAGCAGGAACTTGCTCGCGCCGGAACATGGGCGGAACCGGAGTCTGACTAATGAATAAGGTATGGCAACTGCTTACCCTATTCTTTCTCGGAGCTATTTTCTTCGCTGTGCTCACGCACGCAGCGGGATTTAGCCAGGCTGCGGGAACGCTTACGGGCGGAGTCAACACGCTAGGACGAACGCTAGAAGGCCGGTTATGTTCGGACGCAATAAGCCGCAAGAGCAAGCCAGGGCAGGAGATTCCCCTTACTATCCGATGATGAATTATCGTGGCCTGTCCGCGATACCTAATCCGGCTAGGCTTAACGGGGAAGATATCGACAACACGCCCCGACAGTTCCGGCGGTTTGTCAACGCTTCCGGTGTTCAAGATGTACAGATCGGCAACGGGCTACGGTGGGGCGTTGGTCGCGGTATCAGGGCAATTCCCGGTATCGGTACCAACGCCTACCTATATGCCTCTTCCCCGATTATTCCCGGGCAACAGCGCGGAGATGCGGGAGGATTCCACAAGCGCGGACCCTCACCGTACAACGTGCAAAACTGGCTTATCGCAGGTCCGGGTAGCCAGCCAGTCAATCCCGGGGGTCCGGGGCAAATCGCCGGTACCAACCTGATTAACCCGATGACAGGGTAAACAATGGCAGACGAACCAACTAACACGCCCCCAGAAGGTGGCGGAAAGAAAAAGAAGAATAACAAAATGACCCTGTGGATTGTCGGGGGTCTCGGTGCGGTAGCCGTACTTGTGTTCTTTTTCGTCAACCGGTCAAGTAGCGCAGCGGGGGCAGCCACTACGGCTAATACCAGCGGGCTTGACTCCAATACGCTAGGCACGCTGGCATCCATGGGGTTGCTCGGTTCCGGGGGTAGTTCTAGCGGTCTCTCCGGTCCTGCCGGGAGTACCGGCGCAACGGGTCCGGCAGGTCCTACGGGTCCGGCAGGTCCCAAGGGTCCGGCAGGTCCCCCGGGGGGCGGTATAGGGTCCGTGACGGTTCCGAACGTGGTCGGCATGACTGCCAGTGCGGCTAAGGTCAAGCTAGCGTCTGTCGGTCTCCTAGCGGGCAGTGAAGGAAAGAACGGGGGCAGTGCTAAAGTCAATAGCCAGACCCCCGGACCCGGTACCAAAGTCAAGGTCGGATCAACGGTAAACCTAGGGCTAGTGCAGACAAAGCAAGCAAGCACGAATACTGCCGCTGCCAAGACTGCCCCCGCTATG
>Ga0137360_10002456_pt1 | contig 11102 bp, 9 predicted proteins | sample Mad1_60_16metaG_FD_104924 | JGI IMG/M metagenome (GOLD analysis project Ga0137360, IMG submission 104924) | Vadose zone soil microbial communities from Angelo Coast Range Reserve, California, USA - Mad1_60_16 metaG | ecosystem: Environmental > Terrestrial > Soil > Vadose zone | place: USA... | reverse complement strand
GGAGAATGGCCTCGCTCGAGCGCTCCTGGCTATGGCCCACCCGGCGGTGCGGGGCCCCCTGGCCCAGGCGGCGCGCGCGCACGTCGAGGCCAACTTCTCGGAACGCATCGTGGTCGATCAGCTGCTAGAAATGTATGCTCGGGTCAGAAGTCTGCCCGAAACACCACTGTCGGAGACCTGTAAAAGCGATAGACCGTGTTAAGCGGGAAAATTGGAGCCGATTTTTGCGAGCATACCAGCTCGATACATCACACAGATGGAAATAAAATGAACACCCCTGATTTGCAGCAAAGCCAACTCGCGCGTGAGTTTCCGACTGAATGGTATGATTCGGCTCCCGACGATCACTTTTGGATGGTATGGCGGCTGAACGTCATTCTGCGGCACTTGCGCCGGTTGAGGCGTGACGAAAACACAGAAGTTAGGGGGTTCGACATTGGTTGCGGTCACGGCGCGCTGCAACGGCAACTGCAACACGCGAATTCCTGGGTGATCGATGGTTGCGATCTGAACGAGAATGCAATCTCCCTTAGCCGGGGCCACAATGGAAACACCTTCCTTTACGACATCTTTGATTTTCGTCAAGATCTCAAAGAAAATTACGACTTCGTATTTCTACTTGATGTGATTGAACATATTTCGAAGCCGATTGACTTTCTGGCTGCTTCTCGTTTTTATTTAAAGAGAGACGGATACATGGTAATCAATGTACCTGCGATACCGAAGTTATACTCTCAATACGATGTCGCCGCCGGCCATATAAGAAGGTATACAAGGGACAGCCTAGCATCGGAAATTGCGGCTGCCGGTTTGGAGATTGAAACAATTGCTTATTGGGGCCTGTCGCTGATCCCGCTCCTTGTGCTGAGGGTAGCAGTATCGTCGCTCACAAGGCCCGCGGAGATTATCCGGCGTGGGTTCGTACCGCCAAGCAATGCGATTGATAAATTGCTTCGGCTAGTGATGTCGGCAGAGCTCGGGGTCGCAAAAGACCTGCCTTATGGAACATCCCTGTTAGCTATCGCCCGACAGGCACAGTCATGATCGACATTGCTCGCCCGAAGGACTTCCTACTGAGCGTAGTGGTACCTTGCTTTAATGAGGAGGCGGTAATCGGAACCACGTATGATCGGATTTGCAAGGTTCTCGAACATCATGAATTTCGATTGGAGATGGTTTTTGTAGATGATGGGAGCCAAGACGCAACCGGCCGAATCCTGAGCCGGATCTCAGTCACCGATCGGCGGGTCAAGGTGGTCACTCTTGCCCGCAATTTTGGCCACCAAGCGGCTGTAAGCGCGGGCCTTGCAAACGCAATCGGCGACGCCATCGCGGTGATGGACGCGGATCTTCAGGATCCGCCTGACGTCCTTTTGAAAATGGTCGACAAATGGCGCGAAGGATTCGACGTTGTTTACGGAATCCGAACCAAACGTAAGGAGTACGCTTTAAAGCGCTTTTGTTACGCTGCTTTTTACCGCGCTTTCCGGTGGATGGCGTATATTGACACGCCCCTGGACGCCGGCGATTTTTCGCTGATAGACAAGCAGGTGTTATCCCACATCAACAACCTCCCAGAGAAAAACCGGGTATTTCGCGGTCTTCGGGCCTGGGTCGGCTTTAAGCAAACGGGGGTTTCTTATGAGCGGCATGCAAGAGCAGCCGGGTATACCAAATATCCACTTTACAGGTTGGTCAAGTTGGCAAGCGATGGCGTATTCAATTTTTCTACTGTGCCGCTGACGATTGTGTTTGTCCTTGGCTTAGCTATGTCAATGATCGCGTTATCAGCTATTGTCTTTGTAGTTACGTTACGAATATTCGATATAGCGATTTTTGGACAGCGTCTTCGGGATGTGCAAGGCTTTGCGTCGACCATTCTGACAATATTGCTGATCGGCGGGATCCAACTGATCTCCACCGGAATATTGGGTGAATATATCGGACGCATCTACCAGGAGGTAAAATCACGTCCCTCTTATATCGTTCAACAATTGCCGGCGGAGACCCGCGTCCCGTCGGGAGGGCAGCCGCCAACGATGGTGCGGGACACGACCGAGCGAGAAAGCGCGGCGTGAGCGTGGACACCGGCCTTCGAGGCTGTCAGAAAATCTTGCGGACAGCTCAACTCGTCGTCCCCGCGAAAGCGGGGACCCAGGGCAGGTGACTGAAATCCCTGGGTTCCCGCTTTCGCGGGAAAGACGGATATGAGAATGAGCGAGCCAGATTTCGCGATTGGATTACACCCTCCTTCGCGGGTGTGGCAGGAATTGTTCCACCGATTTGTTGGGGTCGAAACCGCTGCACTCTGGTGAATCGTCTGTTTGTGTCTGAGCACTAGACGCATCCGCCGATCAAGGTTCTGGTTATCGACCACGGCTCCGCCGACGGGACGACCCCGTGCTTGACCAGGGATGAGAATGGCTCAAATTTATGGGACCGTTTTGCGTCTCCAAACAGCAAAAGTGGCGTTTTCATACGTTTTACGGAACCCGGTTGTCGGTTCCCCGAGATCATCAAAACTGCCACCATGTTCGAGAACAACCAGGTCCAGCCTCCCTCGAATCGGCGTGGGCTCGGCGTACTGCGCCTCAAGTCGGCCGCGATCACTCTCGGGGACGCGCCATTCAGGCCACCATTTCCAGCAGCCAAGCACCCTGACAGTGAAATAGATCTCATTCAAGCGCTGTACAAATTTGTGCGGCGTCATCTGAACTAGTTGCGCGAGGGATATCACCCGCTCTTCGATCGCGGCATCCGGGACAGTCGTCAAAACCGTATCAGGAAGCCATAACCAATGATCAGGCCGTGTTAGCCATAACATGCCTAACTGCTGATCGAAGGTGCCGAGAACCCGATCATTTCGATATTGTGGACCGGCCAGTTCGCGCCACAGTTCGTCGAGATCGTGTCGATAACCAGGGATCCTGTCCCAACCTTCGGAATCGAATGTCCTTTGCTGAATATCCGATCTAGCAATCTCTATCGATCTAAAGGTCTGAAAGGATAAGTGCCCGACCACCAAGAATACGATCGCACCACAAGCCATCGCCATGGGGACACATGGCGAAAATCGTGTGCGGAGCCATTCCAAGCAGATCGAGGCCATCAGAAGGCTGACCAGAACATAACCGAGAATTGTGAACCCGTAACTGCGATGCGGGAAATGATGCATCTGGATGCCGCGTCCGAGAATGATAGAAGACAATGGGGTAGAAAGGACGGACATGACGGCAAGTAGAAAGGTAACAAAAATTAAATCGCGCCCCGGTCGCAAAATTTCTCCACCAATTTTTCTCCATTCTAAGACGAAATAAATGACGCCAAGCGCACTTATTTCTGCCCAAGGGACGATATCGAACAGGATTGGAGGATGTAGACGTGATAACGTCACGTCGCCAAGTCGTCGTAAGGCATCCGGCGTGGAATTTAGAACCTCAACGATCATCGGTGACACCGCAATGAGGCACGCGGCGCCGATCTGAACGCCGGCGATCACGGGTGCCCCCCATCGGGTGGGTGACCGGACCACGGAATAAGTCAGCACCACCGCCGTGGTGAAGCTCGCAATGATCGCCAGGTGCAGATCGCCTTGTGCGGCAAGGCCGATCAACACGCCGTGAATCACGCACAGTGCCGGTCGTATCCGACTGCCCGGACGCGTTGCGTAGAGATGATATATGCTGACAACGAGTGCCAAGGCAAAAAGCCCGGTTACGAATGGCCTCAAGTAACGCATGTCCCACAGAGGTCTGTAGAAAAGCTCCCAGTATCTCGAAACCAGAGGCAACGGACCGGTGAGAACGAAAATCGCAAGACAGGCGGAGATAACGGCCAGAGGCGACCGAAAGAAAATACGAGATAAAAGGAAACACACTGCAAGACGCACGACGGACAGCACACCGTCTGCAAGGGGAAAACCATAATCACCGACCAGTGCGATAGGCGCCGCGTAGAACATGGAGATGCCGGGTGGAAATGAGAGTAGACGTGGCGCCTCAATCCCTTCTGTAACAAATTCATGAAATTGAAAACGCGAGAACGCATAAATTAGACTAAGATAATCCGTATCACCGAACCGATAAAGGATGGTGACGGGAAATGGCTCATTGCTCCGCAATCTCATGCTAACTATCCAATATATTAGACCGCTCCCGGCCGCGATGAGTCCTGATACACCTAACAACAGTTTCTCCATTTTATTATGCATCCTTCTCTCCCACACCGACTAAGATTGTTGACAACGGCGTTAGTAATCACGGTAACTTACTGCACTTCGTCACATGGTTGTTACTTTAGCCTCGCCGGCGGTGTGAGGACGATGGAGGTGGGCCCGACGTGAGATAGCGGGAGCGGCTCGCCCGGAAGCGCGCCGCGCGGTGGCAAATGGGTCTTGACTCCGCACTTGACAATTTGCTATTATAGCAATTGACGGGGACGCCGCGTGGACTGCGCAGCAGACAAGGAGATGACCATGCCTGAATCCGCCGTGCAAAATCAGGTGGAGCGCACCTCCGGCGGCCAATTCGTGAAGGGCCAATCCGGCAACCCCGCGGGCAAGTCGGCGGGAGCCGAAATCATGCGACGCGCACCGCCGAAATATTGCTCGACGGCGAAGCCGAGGCGCTAACCTGGAAAGCCGTGACACTCGCCGTCGACGGACACGGATCACGGTCGCGACGGTGCCGCTCGACCAAGTCAAGACAAACCCGCGACAGGCGCTAAAATTTCTTGGGATATGGGTGGCAAATGCGTGGTCGCCCTCAACCGATGGCGAGACGTTGGCGGATGCTCGCACCGGTACGTATGGCCGGCATCGAGGCAGCGAGGCCTAGGGGTCACAATTGACGGTTGAAAACAGCCATCCAGCTCGCGATAAGCCAGCAATGCCCCATCGGAGGTGATCGCAGAGCCGCAGAAACCGGAGCATCAGGCCGGTTTTAATTATAAGTTAAAGAAGAGCATAGTCGCACAGGGATCGGGAGCGGACTACATGGTGCGGCGGCGGGTCTATTGCACGGTGCCTTCGCCATTTAGCGGAACCACCGAGCCGGCGAGCTTGTTGCCCTTCAGCGTAGCTCGCGTCGCCGTAAGATTCCATACCAGGGCGGTCTCGTAGTTGCCGTCGTTGCGGAAATTGTTATTGGTGACGGTGATCTCCGGCGTCGGACGGGTGACTCCCTCCGCGCCGATGGCGATTGCGGCCTTATGGTTTTCTGACTTTGGCCCTTTCTGAAGCGTGTTGTCGCGCACGATAAGTGTGCCGCCATTAGGAGCCTCGATCAGATAGCTGGATGTACCTTCCGGGCCGTCAACGATCGTGGAGCCGACCACTTCTGTGCGCACTGCCCGCGACTTGATCGAGTGAGCCTGCCGCGTGTTGGAGAAGCGTGAATTCTCGACGCGCAGCAGATCGACGTCGCCGATATAGATCCCATGCGCGCAAGCTCCTGCGCAGATGCCGTTCCTGTCAAAGTCGCTGTTGCGGATCGTAACCGTCGTTCCCGGCACACCACCCATGATACCGTTCTGGTTGTCGATAAACTTGACACCGTCGACTGTCAGACTGCCGTTGTCCAGGCGAATGCCCGCGCCGTTCATGTCGGGCACGCGAGAGCGTGTCAGGGTTAGATTCCTCACCGTCGTGTTATTACCCGTAATGACAAAAAGTCCTTTTCCCATACATGTCTTGTCGGTGATGACAACGCCGGGCCCGATGCCTTCGATAACAAGGTTGTCGGCACTCCACACCGCGCAGTCGAAATATTGGCCCGGCTCGATTTGAATATCATCGCCGTTCTTGGCGACCGCTGCCGCTGCCGACGGAGTCTTGTAAGTCTTGCTTGGACCGACCTCAAGTGTCGCGCTACCACCGGGACTCGAGGCGACAATGCCCACCAGCACCAACGTCGCAAGCGGCGCCTTCGCTATGCTCATTTTGGTGATCCATCCTGTTCTATGGCGAGCCTACCCTGTTTGTAAGACCGCAGTTGACATGTCAAGCACGAACTGCATCCGTCTCTATTCGTTACGCAGCAGCGGTCGAGCCAGGCAAAAATAGGGACAATTTAACAATCGACCCGATAAGCTTTCGCGATACCATTTCCCACGGACCCAACAGTGGTAGGATTCCGGTGAGATGCCCTATCCCCCGGTAACGGTGCTGATCCCCGCGTATAATGCGGCGCGAACGATCGAACGGGCCCTCGCCTCGGTCTGGCGCCAAGATTACCCGGCAATGGAAGTGATTGTCGTAGATGACTGCAGCACCGACAACACCGGCATCCGCGTTGAAGGGATGGCCCGCCGCAATCTCCGCCTGATCCGGTTGGAAAAAAATCGAGGCGTATCCGGCGCCTTGAATGCTGGGATCCGGCAGGCACGCAACGGCTACATCGCGTTCTTGGATGCCGATGACGAATGGCTGGGCGATAAACTGATCAGGCAGCTTCCGATCATAGAAGCGCACCCAGATATGACGCTGATCGCCTGCGGTGGCGAATCTGTCGACGCGGCGGGTCGCACCCTGCATACCTTCGGAATGCGGCCACCACCATTTTCTGCGCGCGAGTTCTGGCGAGCCCTGCTGGTTAAAACGTACTTCTCCAGATCTACGGTTGTCGCTCGACGTACTAAGCTGCTCGAGGTTGGCGGGTTTAACGAGGCCCTGATGGTCGCCGAAGACCAAGACATGTGGATCAAACTCGCCTCAACCGGTGAAACCGGCCTCATACCGGAGGTTCTCGTTCGAATTTACGATATGCCCGACAGCCTGGGGGCACGCTATGGGGAGCGCGAGGCGGAGTTCACACTGCCGATGATTCGAAATCATCTGGAGAACCTCGCCTCTCGCCTGTCGAAACGAGAAACCCGGAATATTCTCGGCCACAGATATGCCGCTATCGGAAGAAACTTCTATGGGCTAGGATACCATGCGCGTGGCGCTGCGCTCGTCACCCGCGGAGCGCTGCTCGGCGACAGGCCCCTGCAAAATCTTCTTTACCTCGTTTTTGCTTCCTCGCCCATGATCCGCCTCAAGGGACATTTGCGGAAAGTAAAGCCGTTCGCGCGCGGAAAACGAAATCGGTAAGGTTGGACAGCCCGGAGCCGCTTCTCAAATTTAGCCGGCCGATTTCGATGACGGCTCCGATTTCCGGTGGTGTGATAGCTGGCCCGCGGGCTTCAACCAGCTAGCTAGTCAGCTAAGGCTATTTCGCTGGTATGCTATAATCCGCCCGACACTGCAAAGCCGGTCCAGGAAGCAATCCTGTTCTCAAGGCGAGCAATCAGCGGCTCCGATCCCGGCTTGACGGTTTACGGTGCGACGCCGAGATGGTTATCGTACGGATTGTGACTTGCATTTTGCGCGCCGTGCGGGCAGATTAATGCATTACGCGGTGTCGTTCCCCACAAATTCGAGTCTGATCGTTGGGTCTTGAGGACCAATATTTGGATATTCTCCCGAACCAGCTGTCGATGAGGGCGGCCGTTGAACTGACTGTCGTTGTGCCGAGTTTCAACGAGATAGATAATGTCGAGCCATTGATCGAGCGACTCCATGCGGCCCTCGACGGGATCGAATGGGAGGTCATCTATGTTGACGACGATTCTCCCGACGGCACAGCCGCCAAGGTTCGCGAATTGGCCCAAACCGATCCGCGCGTCCGGTGTATCCAGCGAATCGGTCGACGCGGGCTCTCGACTGCGGTGATCGAGGGCATGCTCGCGAGCAGCGCCCCTTATCTCGCGGTCACCGACGCCGATTTGCAGCATGATGAAAAGCTGCTGCCGCGCATGCTCGCAGCCCTCAAATTGGATGGGCTCGATATCGTTGTCGGCAGTCGCTACGTGGCAGGAGGCACGATCGGCGACTGGGACAATGGCCGCGCGGTAATGAGCATCATTGCAACTCGGCTCGCTCGATTGGTTGTCTCTGCCGAGATTGCTGACCCTATGAGCGGGTTCTTTATGCTGCGTCGGCGTGCGTTCGAGCGCGCCGCGCGACGGTTGTCGGGAAACGGCTTCAAAATTCTTCTCGACCTCTTTGCCTCGGCTCCGACGCCCTACCGGTTTAGAGAGTTGCCTTACGTATTTGGCCAACGCATACACGGGGAGAGCAAGCTCGATAGCTTGGTTATTTGGGAATATTTGATGCTATTGTTGGACAAGCGGGTCGGCCGCTGGGTCCCGGTCCGCTTCGTTCTTTTCGCCGCCATAGGGGGGTCGGGCGTCATCGTGCATCTCGTCGCACTCCGGCTAGCGCTCATTTGTCTTAACTTCCCGCTCGCGCAGGCCGTCGGAACAGTCTGCGCCATGACAACCAATTTTCTCCTCAACAACATGCTCACTTATCGAGACCAGCGGCTCTACGGTGTGAAATTGATCAACGGTCTGCTGTCGTTCTACGCGGTCTGCAGCATCGGAGCCGTCGCAAATGTCGGCATAGCCTCAGCCGTTTTCGGGGAGCACTATTCATGGTGGATCTCCGGCCTTGCGGGTTCTGCAGTCGGGGTCGTTTGGAACTACGCAGCGTCGTCGGTATTCACCTGGCGCCGTAGATGATGGTACTCGTGCTGACGCTGCGCTCTCAAGGGCGGGATCGGCTCAAAAATGCGATCTGTCTCAAGTCCGAGCCCGGTCGGAAGTCGGGGAAGCGAAAGCCGGCGGCGGCGGCGGCAATCGTTGCCGTATTTACAGGCCTTTCTGGTAAATCTGGTGCACCATGCGACCGACCCTAGCCACGACCCCGACCCCACCTCACGCAACCGCTAACACGAAATTGACAGGTAGTGGCGATCCTGACCTCGAGCGGCGATTTTCTCTTGCCGTTGTGCACCCCGGCGCTGTAGACGTCAACCTGTGGTCTACACAGGGTCCTCCACCCGAAATCAGGTTCTAGGATAGATGCTTCCCTCCCGTCGGTGGTGTGGCAGGAATTTAATAATATTTGCAGCAGCCATTCCCCTTATGTGCGCGATCAGCCTCTACTTCAATTGGCAGCAAGATAACGCGGTGCTGCGAAAAGAAGCCCTGGCAATTACGGCACATCTCGATAGCGATTCGGCACGTATCCGGGCGGTGAATGATTGGGTTTACCACAACAAGGGTTTCGAGAAGAATGATCAATATTTCATCGTATCTGCGCTAGGACCGACCCCCATCCAGGTGATGGCGCGAGGAGGTTACTGCGCAGATAAGTCGCGCCTGGTTGCGGCAATGCTCAACAGTATTGGTATTGATGCCGGTTTGGTCATGATTTCGCCGTGCCTGTACTGCGAGTTTATTCACACGGTTGTCGAGGCTGGGTACGAAGCCGGACGGATGGTAGTCGATCCGACCTGGGATGTCGACTATCCAACCGGTGATGGCCGGTTTCTCGGCGTCGCGGATCTTGCCGGGACAAACCGCGGCCAAGAGCGTGTCGCTGAGCTCCGGCACCAACGGCCGGGAACCAAGATTGGGGCTATGCCGGCCGCGGATGCCTCTTTCGAAAATGCGGTAGCAATCAATTGGGACAAAAACCTCTTAACCCGCAGCGCCGCGGTCACGCTGCAGCTGATGGGTTACCAGCCGGAGACATTTTTCCGACCAGGACTACTTGAAGATCCAAAGTTATTTCTAATATATCTCCTTATTTTCTTGTCAATTACTATAGCGGCGTTTAGTTTTTTGCTTGATAGAGGCATTAAGGCGATGACAAAAGGTGCGGGAAGCATCCTCGTAGCGCATAAGCGGTCGACGCTCACTAACCAGTAATGGTGGGCGCTGGCACTGGCTACGTCAAAAGCCACTCGTGATCTCGGATAGAATGATCGCGGCCGGGTCCGACGGACTGCCCCTCAGGACCCGCGTGGCCCGCTCGATCTTCTGGCTGACCTGGTCGCGTGGCGCGGTTCAGCTTCTTACGTTTGCCACGACCGTGCTGGTTGCCCGGATTCTCGCGCCCGCAGACTATGGCGTGATGGCTCTCGCTGGCGTCTTCATCGCGACGTCGAGCGTGCTCACGGAAATGGGCCTGGGAACGGCGATCGTCCAGTTCCGCGATCTGGAACGTCGGGAACTCAACACCTGCTTTTGGATCACAATGACGCTCGCCGCCATTGCTTATGCCGTTCTTGCCTTAGGCTCCCCGGTGATCGCCGACTGGTTCGAGGTTCCGCGCCTCGCCGAGGTGCTTCCGGTTTTGGCTTTGGCATTGCCTGTTATCGCCAGCAGCATCGTGTCCGACAGCCTGCTGCACAAGCGACTCGCCCTAAATCGTGTGTCGCAGGCGGAGATTATCAGCAGCGTGGTTACGTTGCCGGTAACGCTTTACTGCGCGATAGCTGGATTTGGGGTGTGGACATTAGTCGTCGGATTTCTGGTGGGCTCGCTCGTCAGGAGTGTTGCAATCTTCGCTTTCGCACCGTGGCTTCCGGGGTTCCGCATCGGCGGCGGACGCGCCAAAGAAATGCTCCATTTCAGCCTGACGACGCTCGGCATCGCGATACTGTGGGCGTTGCAGGAGCAGGCCAATGTGCTGGTCATCGGCAGGGTTACCGGCCAGGTCACAGTCGGCCTTTACTCGATGGCAAAAGATCTGGCCATGCTGCCGACCGCCAAGATTTCGTCCGTAGTATACATGCTGAGCTCGCCGATGATGGCGGAGTTGCAGACAGATATCGAGGCGATGCGCAGGACATTTTTTCGCGCGGTGCGCCTGACTGCCGCGATCGGATTGCCGGCATCGGCCGGAATGGCCCTGGTCGCCGACCACATGGTCGCGGTTCTGCTCGGTCCCAAATGGCTGTCGGCCGTTACTGTCCTGCGTCTGCTGTGCCTCTATGCGGCGGTCCGCGCGTTCGATGTCCTGTTGCCGCCGGTGCTGGTTGCGCGGCGTCGCCAAAGATTTTTATTTTGGTACTACCTCGCGCTGTTGCTTGGGGTGCCGACGGCCGCGACCCTCGGCGCCCTATGGGGTGGGGCACCGGGGGCGGTGATGCTCTTCACCCCCGTGTATTGCGGGCTCACCGCTATCGTCGCCAAGAAGGCCTTGGCCGAATTGAACGGAAGCTTTTCGGAGCTGTGGTCCGAGACCTGGCCGATGCTGGCCGCGACGGCAG
>Ga0137360_10002450_pt1 | contig 11106 bp, 9 predicted proteins | sample Mad1_60_16metaG_FD_104924 | JGI IMG/M metagenome (GOLD analysis project Ga0137360, IMG submission 104924) | Vadose zone soil microbial communities from Angelo Coast Range Reserve, California, USA - Mad1_60_16 metaG | ecosystem: Environmental > Terrestrial > Soil > Vadose zone | place: USA... | reverse complement strand
TCCATCCGCTGCCAAGGCCGGTGGCGGTTTGCCTTATCCCACCATCAAGAGTCTGCCGCTGCTGGGAGCAAAGTACGCCGACTTCTACCGCCGCGCGAAAATCCAAGAAACGGTCTACGAACTGCTAACCGAGCAATATGAGCTCGCAAAGGTGCAAGAGGCAAAGGAAACGCCCAGCGTCAAAGTGCTGGATCCGGCGAGAATCCCAGAAAAGAAATCGTTTCCGCCACGCTTGGTGATCATGGTTCTAGGCACATTTCTGACTTTCGCGCTGTCCGTGGTTTGGGTGATGGGAGCAGCACGCTGGAACGAAGTTGATTCACAAGATCCGCGCAAAGTCTTAATGCACGAAGTCGCGGGAACGCTGAAAGCGCGGATGCCGTGGGCGCACGCGAATGGGGCGAGTGCCAACGGGGCAGGAGCAGGGGCGCGTGTCGACGCGGGAGTAGCAGACGGCGCGGAAGACGGTTTTCGGCGGGACAACGATTTGAAGGACAAGTAGCCTCGAATCGTCTGTAACGTGTTGTAAGTAAAAAGGTTAGGTAGGATTTGGCCCTGTGGCTGACGGGGCGAAGCTGTATACGGGGTATGGCACATGGGTCTATTCAACGTAGCTCCAGGGATAACAGAGCAAAACAACTTCAACGGATTCACTCTGCCGGATTCTTTTATCGAACAGCACTGGTATGCGGCGTATACATGCGCGCAGCATGAAAAGCGCGTCGCAGCGGAGCTCGGGATGCGCGGGGTCGAACATTTTCTGCCGCTGTATAGTTCCGTGCGGCGCTGGAAAGATCGACGGATGCAATTGGAGCTGCCCTTGTTTCCGGGATATGTGTTTGTGCGGCTGGCGCTGCGCGACCGGTTGCGGGTCGTGCAAATTCCAAGCGTGGTGCGGCTGGTCGGCTTTAGCGGACAACCGGCGGCGCTTCCCGACAGTGAAATAGAAATCATGCGGTCCGGCCTTTCGCAGGGTTCGGGCGCGGAACCGCATCCGTTCCTGACGGTTGGGCGGCGAGTGCGGATTACCACAGGCCCATTCGCGGGGCTCGAAGGGGTGCTGAAACGGAAAAAGAGCAGCTTGCGGGTCATCGTGACACTCGAGCTGATCCAGAGATCGGTTGCCGTGGATGTGGATGTTGCCGATGTACGACCACTTGGTGCGTAGGGCGGGGCTGGACTCGTTCCAGAATAGGAATTGTTGGTATACACCCCGGCTGTTTTCGTAAGAATGGCAAATAAAGGAGATACGAGATACGGAACTTGGAAGAGTGTACGGAGGATGGGAGGCGGCTGGATAGGGACAGGCGGCAGGACATGAGAAAACATTTGGCTTGAAGGATGTGCCCCTCCCCCCTGTTTTTTGTAAAGAATTGATGCGATTGGGGTTAGAGGGTGGGGGTCGGCAAAAGAATTGATACGACAGGGTTTACGGGAAAGGGGTAACAGAGTAGTAAAGGACAGCGGGGTTTGACTGTGGTTGCGGCTAACGAACACGACTGATTTTAACACGTTGACAGGGTACTAGTCAATACAAATTTTAAGCGGCCTGAAATCAAGAACATGAAGAGCACGCAATCCACTGAAGACATGGCCTCGAAGCCTGCGACGTTATTGCAAGCAGAGCAGATGACCGAGACGACAGATAGTCCTAACGGACGTAAAGGGCATAACGGACACTTAACGAGCGGGCGTTTGCTGGCCCGCAATACGGTGTGGAACCTACTCGGCAACGGCGCGCCGATGCTGGTGGCGCTGTTCTGCATTCCGATCCTGATTCGAGGATTGGGCAAGGAACGCTTTGGGATCCTGACGCTGGCCTGGGCGCTGATCGGCTATGCCAGCTTGTTTGACCTCGGGCTGGGCCGCGCACTCACGCAACTGGTGGCAAAAAAACTGGGGGCCGGTGAGGAAAAGGAGATTCCCTCCCTGGCCTGGACGTCGCTTCTATTAATGATGCTGCTGGGATTCGCCGGAACGGCGTGCATCTTGCTGATTTCGCCTTGGTTGGCCGGGAGCGGATTAAACGTCCCGGTCGCACTGCAGAGGGAGACACTGCAATCATTCCGGCTGCTGGGGCTTTCCATCCCATTCGTGATAACCACGGCCGGTTTGCGCGGGTTACTGGAGGCGCACCAGCGCTTTGGGCTGATCAACGCACTGCGGATTCCGATGGGGGTGTTCACGTTTGCCGGGCCGCTGCTGGTTCTGCCGTTTTCAAAGAGCCTGGTTGCGGTGGTTGGCGCGCTGGTGGCGGGGCGAATCGCCGCCTGGGCCGCGCACCTGCTGGTTTGCCTGCGGGTTCTACCAGAATTGCGCAGGACGATTGCGTGGGAGCGCTCGGCCGTCGGCCCGCTGCTGCGCTTCGGCGGGTGGATGACGGTCACCAACGTGGTTGGGCCGCTGATGATCACGCTCGACCGCTTCTTGATCGGCGCGCTTGCCTCGATGGCGGCGGTCGCCTACTATGCGACGCCATACGAAGTGGTTACCAAGTTCCTGCTCCTTCCGAGTGCGCTGATGGGAGTAATGTTTCCGGCGTTTTCGACGGGTTTTGCGCGGGACCCTGATAGGACCGCGCTGCTCTTCGAGCGAAGCGCAAAATCCCTTTTCCTCGTGTTGTTTCCGATCATGCTGTGCACGGTGGCGCTGGCCCAGGATGGCTTGAAGCTCTGGCTAGGACCTGAATTCGCACAACAGAGCTTTCGGGTGCTGCAGATTCTCGCGGTCGGCGTTTTTGTCAACAGCCTGGCATATGTGCCATTCGCATTCTTACAAGGCGCAGGCAGACCGGACCTAACGGCCACGCTGCATCTTGTCGAGCTTCCTTTATATCTGGGGTTGCTCTGGTGGTTGGTTAGCGCGCGGGGGATCGAAGGCGCTGCTATTGCCTGGACCGCGAGAGTGGCGGTTGACGCTTTGTTCCTGTTTGGGCTGGCGAAACGCTATTTGCCCAGCAGGAGCCCAATACGGTTGCGCACGGTGCTCTTATCGGCCACGGCTCTTTTGATTTTGACACTGGCCGCCCTGCTCCGGGGGCCAATCGCGAAAGGAATTTTTTTGGTTGGGACGATTCTGTGTTTTGTGTTGGTTACTTGGTTCCGGATACTTACGCCTGAAGATAGAATGCTCGCGCAAAGTTACCACTAGGAAGCATCCCTGCCGTCGGGTCAATCCGAATCTCTCGATCGCTTCTTAATCGGTTGTCCGCGATGATCACCTTTGAAAAATGCCTCGCCCTGGTCTTCAGCCTGATGATCCTTGGGCAAGCGTATTTAGTGCGGCGATATGTCGGAACTTGGTTGTTTCCAGCGTGTCTGTTTGGGCTTTTCTGGTTTGGCTTTACGTTCTTTCCGCTAGCGATTCTCTTTTGGATTCCGGTCAACTGGTTGAGTATCGGTCTCATACTGCTGTGTACGACCGCGTTTTCTTCCACCGCTTTGCTGTTCGACTGGAAAGCCGCATTGAAACGCAATTTGCAGAAACCCGCGCCTGCGATTTATGGCAGCGACCTTCTTTGGAAAGTCTTTCTTCTATGCGCTTCACTGGCAGTCTTTTTTCTTCTGGTTGATTGGTACAACCAAGGATTCTCTTTTGCCGACCTGCTGTTGAGGCTCCAAGACAGCGCGATTGCGTACGCAAACATCATTTATTCGGAAAATATAGTCCTGCCCGACTTCGTTCAATACGGCCTTGTGTCCTGCTACCTAGCTTCTGCCATCGGCGGCATTTTGTTTGAAGCATCAGAAAAGAAAAGACGATGGAAAATTGTAGTTCTGTCATTTGCTCCGGCCTTCTTTGTTGCTCTAGCCGAAACCAGCAAGGGGTTGATGTTTCTTTCGCTCGCGTTTTTCTGCGCGGGCCACTGGGTATATCGCATCTGCTCTGGCCGTCCCATTCTCCTTGAGCGGCAACTCCTACGCCGTGCGATTCCGATTTTGCTGGTGCTGTGCCTCATCTTTGCTTTTGCTATCACCATGAGAAGCTCGCAGTCCGAAGACACAAAAGAAAACGCCGAACTCATCGCGTCGTATGCCGCATCCTATTGCTGTGGCCATCTCTATGCGTACTCGGATTGGTTCTCATCCGTAACACGGTCGGCGCGATCCGATACCACATACGAACCTTCCCATTTCCCCATCGGCTTCTACACCTTCATGGCTCCGTATAACATTGCAGGCTATCACCCCAACATGCCGATGGGAATTTTCGATGACAACTATTCAAATGGTCCGCTTGTCTCGAATGTCTATACTGTGTTCCGCGAATTGCTGATGGACTTTGGATTCTTAGGAACGCTGCTCTTTATGTTTTTGAGCGGCTTGATGCTCCATTACGCTTTTTACCAAATGCTTTCTAAGCCTTTTCCTGCCGTTACCTCGGCTCTCTACATCTTAATGATTGCCGCATTCTACAATTCCTTCATTTTCAGTTTACTGGCCTCAAAGCGTTTCTATCTCGCGTTTGTCCTTCTGTGGCTTGTGATGCAAGTGAATAAGAATCGTTCAAGTTCCCCTCGGGGATGGGCTCAAGTCCGTCAAGCACCGAATACAGACGTCCGCATTTCACAGAGTTTGAGTCAATGAATTCATCAGATGTGCTGGGGTAGTCGTTAGCTACAACGAATTGCAGAAGATTAGGTGAACCGTAGACGCCTTACGAAGCCAGCTAGGCCACGTACACATCGCGGATAACGGATCGGACGCCGAATCACATGGCGTGCCGGAGTCGCTGGAGCAGGACAGTGTGGTGGATAGCTCTCTAATTGATCCTCTTATAGATCAAAGGGTTGATAGATAAAAATGTTTGTAAGTGCTAGCACCTTAGCTCGAAAAATTCTTGGCCCGCGTTATACAGGTTATGTCCGTCGTCTGCTTCGACCCAGACTCGCAGGGCTGGAATGGTATTTGTCAGTCTTTGCCCAAAAGTCCGGTCTTGAAATCGGCGGTCCAAGCCCAATATTCAGCGAGGAGGGAGTAATCCCCGTCTATAACGTGTTGAAAGGCCTTGACAATTGCCTGTTTTCAGGCCGAACGATCTGGGAGGGAGAGGTTCAAGAGGGTTTGAAATTTAGGTATCACGCCCTAAGACCACTGGGCTACCAGTTCGTTATGGAAGGGTCCAAGCTCCTGGCAATGGGCGATGCAAGTTATGACTGCGTCCTCGCGTCACACACGTTAGAGCATATTGCCAACCCTCTTCAAGCACTAAAGGAGTGGAAGCGAGTTTCCAGGAAAGATGGGCTTCTTCTTCTCCTGTTGCCACATAAGGACGGCACTTTTGACTGGCGCAGACCTTCAACGAGCCTGGCTCACATGATCGAGGACTATTCCCGGAATATTGGGGAGGATGATCTGACCCATTTGTCCGAAGTGTTGGAATTGCACGACCTAAGGAAGGATCCGCCAGCAGGATCGTTTGAGAACTTTCGGTTGCGCTGCCTAGAGAACTACGCTTATAGAGCAATGCACCATCATGTTTTCGATACTCCTACCGCGGTGGCAATGCTTGATTATGCAGGCTTCCAAGTGCTCCGTGTCGATCACCTGAAGCCTTTCCACATCATCTTGGTTGCCCGATGCAGCGATCAGCCTCCTGACAACGGCGCTTTTCTAGGGCCAGATGCGGAATATCTTCGACTCAGTCCCTTTCGCAGTGATCAGCAAACGCGGGCAGGTATGAAAGCGCGTCTCTGATCATGACGCCCACGGAAAATGTACTAGAAGTGCCCATTCGGGCCCGGCCCTCGAAATCAATGAATCCGAAGGATGTGCTGGTCGTTGTAGTCAGCTACAACGGATTCCAGACGATTGGACAAACGGTGTCTGCGCTACGAGGCCAGGTGGGGCACATTCACATTGTGGACAACGGGTCGGACGCGGAGACGCTCGACGTTCTGGAGTCGCTGGAGCGGGAGCCGGATATTACCGTCGAGCGACTGGGGGAGAACCGAGGCGTCGCCTACGCTCTGAATCGAGGTGTGCAGCGCGCAAGGGAGGTTGATTGTACCTGGCTGCTGACCATGGATCAGGACAGTATCGTGGATAGCTTCTTTATCGCAGCCTACCAAGCGGCGCTCGAAGAGCAGCCTGAACTGGTTTGCCTGGCACCGCGGAGCACGAGCCGAACGCGAAAGAAGGATACCGCTGACGGAATCATCAAATATGCGATTACCTCAGGAAATCTCGTACGCCTCAGTGTTTTCGATCAAATCGGATTCTATGACGAGGGGTTCTTTATCGATGATATTGATTTCGATTTCTGTCTGCGTCTCCGTCGAGCCGGTTATGCAGTACACCGCGTGCCTGCGGCGTTGATGCATCATCAGCTTGGCGACACCCTCGATGCTCCCAGAGCGGTAAGAACCTACTACGCGCGGCACCCGCCGATTCGGCGGTATTATATGTACAGGAATTTTTTTTATTTAATGGAGAGACACCTGTTGCAATTCCCTGGATTCATAGCGAAACTCGGCGTCTACCAGATTCTCTTGCTGTTCCTTATCGGCTTTCTGGATACTGCCCCGCTTGCCAGCTACCGTGCTATTGCGCGGGGGCTATGGGATTACGCGAGACGCAGGCGCGGGCCCTATGTGCAGTAGTTTGGATGAATGAATGTCCGCTTCTATGTGCAAATTGCCAGATGTGTACCTCCGCCATCGCGACGGTGGCGAACTCTTGAGCCGCACAGACAATGAATAGAGTAGAACTGGCTGTTTATAACCTGGTGAAGCGGAATCCGAGACTCAAGATGGGAGTTCGGAACGCGTATCAGCGTGTGTGTGATGTTGTTCCGGTTAAAAAGGTGGATTCCGCGTACGAGATCGATGTTCGCGAGGGGTACTTCTTCGGCTTCCACGACAAGTGCCCTTGGTCTCAAGACAATGCGATGCTCCTGGCTAATCGGTGCGATATTCCGCCTCGGATGCCCCGTTCCGATGACTGTGTGACTGTGGGTTATTTCACCGGTGAGGACTTTAGAGACTTCAATCCAATCGCACAAACAAACGCCTGGAATTGGCAGCAGGGTTGCATGTTGCAATGGATTGGCGGAGCAAACTCTTTCGTTTTTAACGATTTCGACGGCACTTCCCACGTTGCCAGGATTTACGACAGCGGCGGCAAGTTGACCAGGACACTGCCTGCTCCGATTGGGGCACTCAGCCCCACCGGCGACTATGCCCTTAGCTACAGCCTTGAACGCTGCCACGTCTATTCTCCGGGATATGGCTACGCCAATGGGAAGGACGCAGAGATGAGTTCGGAAAGGCCAGGGACGCATGGAATTCAAGTCCTGGACCTGACTTCGGGGAAGGCAAGACACCTCTTTTCAGTTAGCGACATTGCCTCTCTCCAGCCAGACCAGTCTATGGTGGGCGCGTGTCATTACGTCACCCATTGTCAATTTAATACTACCGGTGATCGATTCGTATTTTTCCATCGCTGGATCAGGGATTTCAATTTCCTTCGCACACGTATGATCTCTTGCGATCTTGGCGGGCGGGACCTCTTTGTATTTCCCACGGATGGGATGGTCTCGCATGTGGCATGGCGGGACTCTAACCATGTTCTTGCCTACGCTCGCATCAAGGAAAAGGGAGATCGATATGTGCTGTTCGAAGACAAGACGGGTAGTTACGCCGTGACTGGAGAGAGCCATTTCAGCTCGGATGGACACCCGTCGTTTTCGCCGGATCGCAGGTGGATCCTGACGGACACGTATCCGGACAGGTTCCGGGTCAGCACCCTCATCCTTTACGACACGCAAACTGACCGGCGGTTCGACTTGGCCAAACTGAGGTCGCCCCGCGAGTTTGCTTCACCCAATCTCGAGAGCACTTGGCCTTGTGATCTGCACCCAAGATGGGATCGATCGGGTACCTCGATCTGCTTTGACTCAGCCCACACAGGCCGGCGGGCGCTCTGTACAATCCGGCTTGGGGATTTGGCCACAGAAGCGCCCAAATATATTTGATGGGTGATTGTCATGTCCTCGCTGATAATCGCGGTCAACTACAAAACTGATGAACACGCCGCGCAACTGGCGCGCAGCCTGGCTGGCTATTCCAACCAGGATCTCGCTGTCGTCTTGGTTGACAACAGCGAGAGGGATGACCCAGAGGCCTTTGCTCGCATGATCCATGAAGTCAATCCCTATATTCAGTGTGTTCGGGCTCCCGCCAACTTGGGCTACTTCGGCGGCGCTAACTTCGGCTTGAAGCATTACCTTGCAGAGTTCCCGTTGCCGCAGTGGGTGATCATTTGTAACGTGGACATCGAATTCAGGGACCCGGGTTTCTTCGTCACCTTGCGCCAGCTTGAGGCTACCGGAGGCATCGGCGTAGTGGCACCCCGGATCTGGTCAGCGAGGTTTCAGCGCGACTTGAATCCGAAAATCACGCAACGGCCGACAAGACGGAGGATGTCTTTCTACAAGGTAATTTTTGGCAATTACTACCTGCAAGCAGCTTATGAAATTATCTCTGTCGTCAAATACGGTTTGAAAAGGCAGATTCGCAGCGCGCTCGCACCCTTCCGCAAGCGGCCTGAGTATAACAGCACGAGTGGCCGTAGCGCTCCCATCTACGCGTCGCATGGATCGTGCATGATTCTTAACCGAAGATATTTCGCCTCAGGTGGAAGCATCGAGTATCCCGTATTCCTTTTTGGGGAAGAGATCTTTGTCGCAGAAACGGCCAGGCAGCTCGGGCTATTGGTCGTCCATTGTCCGCAATTGTGGGTCTTTGACAAGGAACACGCATCTACGGGGGGAGCTTTGCGCTCTCGAAGAGTCGCACGTTACATGAACGAAGCAACTCGGTATCTTGCGCAGAAGTATTTCGCTAGAGTCTAGTGTCCCAGATTTCATTGTGGAGCGGACCGAGAAGACAAATGACAGCGAAACAACTTCCTCTTGAACCCTTACCCTTGGAGTTGGAATCTGCAGGGTTGCTGGATCAGGCAGCGCTTTGGCCATTTGCTTCCGTAATTGTCCCGTGCCGCAACGAAGAAAAGCACATCGCCACGTGCATCGAATCCATCCTCTCGAATGACTATCTCGAAGACCGGATAGAGATTTTGGTCGTAGACGCGATGAGCGAAGACAGAACACGCGAGATTGTCCTGGGATATGCACAGAAATACGAGCGAGTGCGCCTGTTAGACAATCCACAAAGGCACATTCCTGCGGCCATGAATGCAGGCATCCGCAACGCCAGAGGTGACACCATTTTGAAAATGGACGCCCACTCGACCTACCAAAGCACTCACATCCGGTTGTGTGTCGCGTATCAGGAAGAGTATGGTGCGGAAAACGTCGGTGGAGTATGGAAAATGGTGCCCGGCGCTGATACGGCAGTGGCGCATGCCATTGTCTTGAGCATGGCCCACCGCTTTGGCTCCGGAAATGCGAAGATCAAAGTCGGAGCAAATCACCCAACCTGGTCGGATTCGGTTGCCTTTGGGTGCTTCAAGAAGGAGCTTTTCGGCCGCATTGGCTTGTTCGATGAGCGACTGAAAGGCGGTTCGGACATGGATATGAACATGCGGATCCGGGCCGCTGGGGGCAGGATCCTGCTGGTGCCAGAGATCGTCGTCAACTATGGCGCTGACCCCACTCTGAAGAAATCTTGGAAACACAACTTCGCCGATGGCGTCTGGACGAGTTACGTGATGAAATTTGGAAGCAGGGCGTCGTCCTGGCGACATTGGGTTCCTGCGGCCTTCATTCTGAGCCTTTTGGTTTCCTTCGCTCTCTCCGCCGTGTGGCCCTTCGTTCTTTGGGCTGGCCTAGGCATTGCGGGAATCTATGCCACCACAAGTCTCGCCGTCTCAGCGCAAATAGCCATCCGCGAGAAAAATGCTAAGCAAGTTTTTCTGCTGCCTGCTGTTTTTGCCACTCGGCACGTAGCGCATGGGCTTGGCACCCTCTTCGGCCTGGTATTGGCGGTCCTACCGGGGCAACATTGGAAGGGGCGACGAGGCTTGAAGACATGATCACCAACGATACAGCGAACTCTGAAAACCTCAGGGTTGCGACTGAGCTGTATTACAAAGGGTATGACGCTCGGAAGGGAGAAGGTAGAAACGACCTTCTCAGCAACCCGCAGGTGCTCTTTCAATTTCTTGCTGGTGAGGCTGCTTTAGTTCGCGCTCTGCGCTCCACAGATTCGAATGCGGCAACGGCAAAGGTCTTAGACGTAGGTTGCGGAAGGGGGGCGAGCTTGATGTCTCTCTTGCGCTTGGGGTTTACGCCCACAAACTTGTACGGCGTCGATATTCGGCCAGAACAAATCGCCTTTACCCGCAACCAGCTTCCCATGTCAACCATTCAATGCGCCGACGCCAGCCGGCTGAAATTCGCTGATAATACCTTTGACATTACTCACGCTTCAGCCATGTTTCTTCAGGTACCGGACAAGGTCTTATCCGGGGGGATTGCTACGGAAATGGTTCGTGTGACCAAACCTGGAGGACACATTCTAGTCTCCGATTGGCGATATTCCAAGCCTCGGTCCTCCGAATTCAAAGCCGTGGACAAGAAGCGGATTGCGCGTCTCTTTTCTGTAGGAAACCATACAATCGTCCAAGGGGTATTCCCTGGTCAGATGATACCCCCGGCTGGACGCTTTTTCTCGGAACACCTGCCTTCACTCTACTTCCTAGTTCGCGCCGTGTTTCCCTTCCTCGTTGGCCGCATGACCACCGTCCTGCGGAAGGTCAAATGAAGGCGAGTTCTGTCGCGACATTCTTGCTATTGAATCGTTGGACGAGCATCGGGAGACGCTGCTCCAATGAAACACTCCTTTGACACGGCTGCGACGCTCCACTTAGAACAGGTCTACGGAACAGGCGGCAGTAAGTGCCAAGTACAGATTCTCCACAATATAGAAGGTAAGATGGCCAGCAGAAACATTTGGTTCAAGGGATCAATCGTTCCCGTTGAGCAGGCGAACATCAGCGTGCTCTCTCCGACAGCGCAATTTGGATTAAATGTGTTTGAGGGGATACGCTGTTACGCGTCCGGCGACGGCAACAGGCAGGTCTTTGCTTTTCGCCCTGAAGAACACTTCACGCGACTACTGGACTCCTGCAAGCTCATGGGAAT
>Ga0137360_10002445_pt1 | contig 11111 bp, 10 predicted proteins | sample Mad1_60_16metaG_FD_104924 | JGI IMG/M metagenome (GOLD analysis project Ga0137360, IMG submission 104924) | Vadose zone soil microbial communities from Angelo Coast Range Reserve, California, USA - Mad1_60_16 metaG | ecosystem: Environmental > Terrestrial > Soil > Vadose zone | place: USA... | reverse complement strand
TAGCAAAAAGCCGCAAAGAGTTCAATCATAAAATTACAAAGTCAAATTAGTAACTCGGCTCCGGAGGTCGGGCTAGTTGCCGATTATCGGCTTGATCAGGACATCGCCGTCGATGCGACCGGCTTGCACAATGGGCGGATCGTTGGCGGATCCTGGATTCTCTGAGAACTGTTAAACCCTGCGATCGGTCGATATTTTCAAAGGAGATGTTAGCCGTTGTTCTGCTAATTTAGAATGCGGCCTCGCCGAGCGAAGGCAAGAGGGTCGCATCTAAAGATTCAAGAAATAGATATTGACTCACAAGTAGTAGCGGGAGAATTTTCCAGGTTAGGCTAGGGATGCGTGACGCCTGAGAGGCGGTCGCTTGTCTGTTTTTCCCGGGAAGCCAGAAAACTTCTAAACAACGATGTAGTCAGGACGATTGCTCCACCAATGATCGACCAGCGCGAAGCGTGTTCACCCTTGACGAGAATTACCCAGATTGGATTGAGAATTGGTTCTATGATGCTGATGATCGCTGCGTCGAGAGCACGGATGTGTTTGATCGCCTGCGAGTAAAGCAGGTATGGGATGGCGAGCTGGAGGACGCCAAGCAGAAGGATCCAGATGCCGTTGCGCTCGAGGTTTGCGAAAGGAAACATCCATGGTGAGGCGAAGAGCAGAGTCAGGATATTGCCCAGAAGCAGGATTGACTCTGGCGATTCATTTCGATGCCGGCGCATAAAGACCGTCAGCCATGCAAACGACATTCCGCTCGCCAGTGCGGCAATTACACCGGACAACCCTTCAAAACTCAGTTGGTCGACGAAGAATAGCGCCACGCCGCAAAGCGCGACGAGAATAAGCAGCCAGTCCAGGGGCTTCGTCCGTTCATGGAGAACCCAGGGACTGATAATCGCGATGTAGATAGGCGCTGTGTATTGAAGAAATATAGCGTTTGCTGCGCTCGTGAGTTTGGTAGCAATAACGAAGAGAACGACCGTACCGGCATAGGCAAGTGCGCCCGGAAGGATTCTCCAGGATATCTTCCTGCCCACGCCGGGCATCACCAGACCGATCACGACAATGGCTATCAGGCTTCTTGAACCGGCGATCGCCAATGGCGTCCAATCGATCGATTTGATTAGAACGCCCCCCAGCGACCAAAGAATCGCGGCGGCAAGAAGGAGCAAAACGTGCTTGTTCAAAAGAGGCCTAAACAGCTGTCCCGCTAGCCGCGAAGGGTGCTGAGAAAAGCAGAGGTTTACAACGCGCGGAAGGCGAGAGTCGCGTTGTGACCGCCAAATCCGAACGAATTATTGAGGGCCAAATGCACCTCCTTCTCGCGCGCTACATTCGGAACGTAGTCAAGATCACATTCCGGACCGGGGTTATCCAGGTTAATTGTCGGTGGGACTACACCGTGTTTGATGGAGAGGACACAAACGGCGCTTTCGATTCCCCCGGCACCGCCGAGCAGATGACCGGTCATCGATTTCGTGGAGCTGACCAGAAGCCCGCTCTTGGCGTGATCGCCGGCAAGAAGCTTGATGGCATTCGTTTCGCAAACGTCTCCCACTTGAGTCGACGTCGCGTGTGCGTTGATATAGTCGATGTCCGTTACCTGCGCTTCAGCGTGATTGAGCGCGGACTGCATTGCCCTGGCTACGGTAGTGCCATCCGGGCGGGGAGCGGTCATATGATAAGCGTCGCATGTCAATCCGTAGCCGGCGAGTTCGCAATAGATTTCGGCGCCACGAGCCTTTGCGTGTTCGTATTCCTCAAGAACGAGAATGCCGGCACCCTCTCCCATGACAAATCCGTCCCTGTCGCGGTCAAATGGCCGGGAGGCTCTTTCCGGCTCCTCATTTCGAGTGCTCATGGCTCGCATCGAGCAAAAGCCAGCGATACCCAGGGGACAAACAACTGCTTCGGTTCCTCCCGCAAGAAAGACTTCTCCTTCAGCGCCGCGGATCATGCGCCATGCTTCTCCGATTGAGTTCGCGGCGGTCGCGCAGGCCGTGACGATTGAGAAGTTGGGCCCTTCGAGGTCGTATTCCATGGATATCAATCCACTCGCCATATTGACGATCATCATTGGAACCATGAATGGCGAAACCCGCGAGGCTCCCTTGTTCATCAGCATGGTGTGTTGATCCTCAAGGCTCTTCAGCCCGCCGATGCCGCTTCCCACAAGAACGCCAAAGCGTGAGCGATCGACTTTTTCAAGATCAATTCCACTATCTTGAAGCGCCAGCTTGGCGGCGGCCATGCCTAGCTGTGCAAAGCGGTCCGTTCGACGTACGTCCTTAGGATTTTTGAAGTACAAAGAGGGATTGAAATCCGGGACCTCACCGGCAATACGACAGTCAAAGGTTGAGGGATCGAACTGGGTAATCGTTCTGATCCCGCTCTTGCCGTTCACCAGATTTGCCCAGAACGTCTTCAGGTCGCTTCCGATCGGGGAAACGACTCCAACACCAGTCACAACGACTTTTCGATTGCTCATCGTAATCCGATAGGCCGTTAGTCTGCCTTATGAAGTTAAGCAACAGAAATCTCTGACCGCAAGGAATGGATCAAGAGTTTCTGGACCCCATGCCGACCATTTGCACCTGTTGAAACAGCTTTCCCTCGGTCCGAATCGAGGGGGCAATAATAATTTCAGTCTCCTGAAATTCCCGCACATTTGCAGCGCCAACATTTCCCATGCAGGTTGTTATGGCCCCTACAAGGTTTTGACTCCCATCATCGACATCGGCCGGGCCAAAAAGAATTTGTCGAAGCGGGCCTGTCGTTCCAACTCGAATCCTGGTTCCACGAGGCAGATTCGCGTGAGGTGTGGCCATCCCCCAGTGATATCCTTGGCCCGGCGCCTCCACGGCCTTCGCAAACGCGCTTCCAATCATCACTGCGTCTGCTCCACAAGCGAGGGCCTTGCAAACGTCGCCTCCCTTGCTCATTCCTCCGTCCGTGATAATCGGGACGTAGTGACCGGTCGTTTTGTAGAAATAGTCTCGAGCGGCGGCACAATCGACCGTGGCGGTGACCTGAGGAACGCCCAGGCCAAGGACGCCGCGGGACGTGCAGGCTGCCCCCGGACCTACGCCGACCAGAACACCGGCAACCCCGCATTCGAGAATTTCGAGAGTCACATCATAGCCGACCGTATTGCCGACAATGATCGGGCAATTCATCTGTGCGCAAAAGTCCTTTAAGTCCAGTGACTTATATTCAGTCGAAATGTGTCGAACCGTTGAGACAGTGCTCTGGACCACAAAGACATCCACACCGGCTTCCTGAGCGATACGACCGTATCTTTCCGCCTTTTGAGGGATAGAGCTTACAGCTGCTATCACGCCGGCATCCTTGATCTCTTTGATTCGCGCTGCGATCAGGTCTTCCTGGACGGGTTCCTGGTAAATTTTCTGGAGCAGTGCGGTCACATTTTCCTTATCTGCTTCCAGAACTTTCAATAGAACCTCGGCGGGATTTTTGTACCTGGTTTGCACCCCCTCGAGATTCAATACCGCCAGCCCTCCTAATTTACCCATTTCAATCGCGAAATCGACATCGACAACCCCGTCCATCGCGCTCGCAAGGATCGGAATTGCCAGTTTGAAGAACTCGGCATTTTTCCGCGGCACGCTGAACGTGATATCGACTTCGTTCGGGTTGATGGTCACGCTACCGGGTACTAACGCAATTTCGTCGAAACCATAGGTGGTACGAGCTTTTCGGTTTCGGCCAATGAACATCGCCATAGAATTAAAGTCCTCCAATTCTAAATCTCTCGTTTAAGCTGCCGCAACGAGGACATCGTGCGAGCAACGTGTTAGTCCTGTCTTCAAAAATAGAGGCACAAATGGTGCATTGAATCCGGTAGCGCAAGGTTTCCCTTTCGCGCCGCCGGCGCAACCATTCGTAGACGATCCAGAGGGAAAAGATGGCGCCAAGCAAAACAAAAAGATAGATGAAGACCAAGACCGGCAATTCGACGCGGATCACAGAGGGTTCCCTCCCCAGTGGAGTGTGACGACGCCCCAATCAAGATGGGATCCCTGCTTGAAGCGGAGTTTCCGAATGAAGGACTCAGCGGCTTCATTGAGGGAATTGCTGCCGCTGGATGATCGCAAAAACAGAAAGTCGACTTCTCCCGCCGAGTTGACCCCGATGAAGAAAGAAGCCGGTTCTGCGAGGGTCGAAGCAACTGGCAAGGTTTGAGAAGAAATGACCGGTCGCTCCCGCAGGGTCGACGCGATATCCAGTCGCGAGGAAAACATTTTCGGCGACGCAGTTGCCACAGTCCGGAGCCTCATCGGGATCAGCGTTTCTGCGGAGAAAATCGAGGGAATTCCCTTTGCTGGCGCTTCAGAAGTATCGGACGGCTTCAATTCGGGTGCCATACTCGAAAAGGAGGGCTTGTAGCGAGAAGCCAACTTAGATACTAAACCCGCGTCGAACCGCGGAGCGCTCACCGTTGCCGGGTCATTCACCTCGATCCATTCGAGCATGCTCTTGTCACGCGAACTGGTTGGATCCAGCACCGTAACCTGAGCAGACGGTGGAAGAAGGCTCGTCGTTGGCGGGTAAACCACATGGAACAGGTAGAAACAAAGAACATGACCAAGCAATGAAATTGCAACTAGAAAGGGGAGTCGATGGTCCCATCGCGCTTTTCGCCAATCGAAGATGAAGCGCGCTTCCGGAGGGTTCATTGCTTGTTCGGCGAGGTCGCTAGCACCACCGAATACCCATTCTCCAGACACAGGTTCATGACCTCAACAACCGATCCTTGAGGAGCCAGGCGATCGGCTTGGATGACGATCGATCGTTCCGCACCCCGATCCTGTTCCAGACGACGAGCCAATTCGCTGAGCTGGATCTGTTGATCCCGATAATAAATCATCGGGTAGGGACCAGCAGTAATGCTGACAAGCAAAGGATTTTTTTGCGGCCCGAGTGTGAACTTGGAGAATGGCAGATTGACGCTGATCCCAGGGTGCAGAAGGAAGGTGGAACTCACCAGAAAGAGCAGCAAAAGCAGAAAGACAAGATCCACCAGCGGGATGATAAAGACCAGGAACGGGTTCAGATGAACCGATCGCGTGAGTTTCATCGATGCTCGCCTGCCGCTTTGGAGCTCGGGTCGAATTCAATAATGGATGAGCTTGGCTGACCCTCGCAGAGAATATTGACCACTTCGATCCCGGCTCGCTCCATGTCATGGAGCAAAGCGTTAAGGCGTGCAGAGAGATAAGAGTAGCCTAAGATCGTCGGGATAGAGACAACAAGTCCGGCAGCGGTCGTCAAAAGACTTTGATAGATTCCACCGGACACATCGGCCAGCGTAGCGTAACCATTATTTGCAGATAATTGTACAAACGCCTGAATAAGTCCGGTCACGGTCCCCAGCAATCCAATCAGTGGGCAGATATAACCGATTGCGATGAGCATCCCTAGGTTACGTTCCAGGCGAGGAACTTCAAGCTGCCCGGCTTCTTGAACAATTTCGCGAAGCTCCGTTCGTGGGAGGTGATGCCGAATAAGTGCTGCGTGGATCACTCTAGTCACAGGAATAGAGGTGGCTTGGCATTCTACGCGGGCTTCGGCCAGGCTCCCTTTGCGAATCAAATTTGATAAACCCTGAAGAAACTCGCCCACGTCGATCGTCGCGCGATGAAAATAGAGCAGCCTCTCTGCAAAAACAGCCAAAGAAACAACGCTACAAAGCAGTATGAGCCACATCAGCGGCCCCCCCTTTTGCATGTAGTCGATCATCGGAGACTAATAAATGAGCAACGCGCAGGCTGCAAGACCAACCCCGTGCCACAAGAAGACAGAAGACAGAAGACAGAAGAACCCCGAACCCTAACGCGCATCGCTCCTAGCCCGGCGTAGCCGCAACCAAGATTGCCCGGATGATTGAGGATCGTCGCGCGTTCCGCCAGCGCCCGGTAGCGTCCGATCTCCGAGCGGACAGGAGTTCCAAGGCCGCCCATCGCAAAACGCGGTCGCCTCGGAGAGGTGACCCTTGTGCGTTCCGACCATCGCAAACCATCGAACTGAGAATCCTCGCGCACTACGTCAAAACCGACAAATAGCAGGACGAACCCTGGAAAGAAGCCCACACCCTGTTTCCTTCCAATTTTAATCCAATTTTCCTTCCGAGCCGCTTCCTGAGCGGCTCCATAGCGCGAAAATCTCACGAGCGCTTTGGCTTGTGAGATTTTCGCGCTAACCCCTCGCCGAAGGGTGGAGCTTGCGGTGTTCACTATCAAACTTTCGCAAAAGCAACTGCGTTACTGCATCAAGAGCGGCAAAAACATTCTCACCGGTTTTTGCCATCGACTCAAAACTCTGCACCCGTCTTTTCCTGTTGTTCAGGAGGTATTCAAGATAGTTCGCCGGAGCGATGTCTTGCATATCGCGCTTATTGAACTCCAAGACGTACGGAAACTCATCAAGGGATATGCCTTGAGTTCGCAGGTTCTCTTCAAGATTTCGAAAGCTGTGGACATTTTCCTCCATTTTGTCCCATTGCGAATCCGCTACGAAAACTACGCCGTCGACGTTGCGCAACACAAGTTGGCGTGTGGTGTTATAGATCACCTGGCCTGGAACGGTGAAAAGCTGAAACTTTGTTTTGAATCCCTGGAGGATTTCGGCATGCAGCGGCAGTAAATCGAAAAAGAGTGTTCTATCCGCCGATGTAGCCAGTGATACGAGGTCTCCGCGGTAAGCCTGGCCAATGCGGGAGTGTATATAGGTGAGATTCGCGGTCTTTCCGGCCAGGGCTGGGCCGTAATAGACAATCTTAAACTGGATCTCCCGGTTGGCGTAGTTCAGAAGAGGCATTGGATGCGAGGTTAGGGATCGCTATTTCGTATGACTGATCTTGTCCAGTTCTTGCATTACGGCGAGGATCTTCTCCATCACCCCGGGACGAAAAGGCCTGCTATCGTGCATCACGACAAGACAAAGTTCGTTTGATAGAATGATGCTTAGCGGATCTCGATCAAAATAGAGCGTCATACCCTGCAGCGATCGCGTTTCTCCCAGCGTCGATGCCACTTGTTGAAGCAGGCGCGGGAACGCCGATGAGAGCGTTGGCGCGCCTATCGGGTCAACCGACTCTCCCCACAGCTTGGTCCCTTTGGTTGTGGTTAGCAGGCAGGCTCGAAGTCCCGGCAATTCGCTTATTTTCTGCATCGTTTTAGGTAAATCCAGAACCTCGTCAGTCATGAACAAAGCCTGCAGCGCAGGCGAATCGAAGGTTGCAGGAAAGTTTACCTCCGGGATTGGGGGAGCAGCTATTTTTGGCGTACCAGATTCTATTGGGTTCGTCTGCTGCCCGACACTCGCAACTCCGCGCATCGTCGCGTCTGTTTCGGGAGCAGACTTGCCACCTGAATCACCCGGCGCCTTCGCTGAGTAGCCCGGTCCGGGTCCGTATCGAATAGCGTCTTCTTCGGCGTGAACCGTGAAAGGCGTTCGAATCGGTTCCAGCGAATAGCCGACCTCATAATCCTCCCTGAGCTTGATTGTATCTGAAGAGAGTTCTCGAAAGACCTCCCGCAATGGAATAGGGATCTCAGCGGTCGGTTCTAGAGTTCCAAAAAGATGCCTGAGATCCTCCGGCAACGCCGCGCAAAAGGCCGTTCCTGCCAATGCTACCCGCCCATTTTTCAGCTGGGCTTTAACGAGGTCCAGCGGTAAGTCAATCTCCGTTTCTGGATCCTTAAGGATCGGAGCCGGAAACAGCTCAATCTCCGGTGGAAGATTAGCGAGGATGGGCGCCAGTTTCACCCTGATTTTATCGCTCGCGGCTGCTGTATCGCTTTTCGCCGAGCCTGCCTCTACACTGGCCGCTTTCCCTGTCTCACTTTCCGAAGTCGCACTCGCTCCGGCCGGCTGGGCATTCTCCTGCAGCGCAGCATCTGCGTTAAGCCCATCCTCGATTGGTTGAGTCTTCGGCCGGCCAACTGAAAAAGTAATTGCGATGTCGTCTGCGCTTTCAATCGGATGAGCGAAAATCTCCGGGCAGGAAAGGCTCAAGATCGAGAGGAGAATGGTAGCTTCCTTCGTTTCCTCGTCCGAGACTATGTCCTCCGAGGCGATGTTAATCAAGCGCGCAGGATCGGGTTTTTTCGACGTCAGCAGTTGTTCCGGTATTTTGTCATAAAACGCGCCGATCGGGACTGAAAGCAGGTCGGCGCCGGGGGATTCGTCAATTCCGACTGGAGGGAAGGTGGTGGAGATCATCGGCGCTTTTTCTATCGTCTCGCATCGCCGAAGAGTCGGTGCAGTTTCAGCGTTGCCTGATTTTGATTGATCGGATAACCCCATGATTTTCGCGTGTTGTGGACCTCGGTTCGTTTCCATGCGATATCACCACTATTAGAATAGCAGCGACACGTACAAAGGGAGGACCGAGATCAACCCGCCTTTATAGTACCACGTGCGATCGAAGTAAAAGCTTCGATCTGCCGCCCGATAGACAAGATGTACGATCTTTTTTGCCTGGTTTGCGTCGTAAACGAGGAAGATCAGGTCCCCGTTGGGCTGCTGCTCGCAATGATAGACAACTAAACAGTGATTTATAGGCCGGAAGCGTGTGATGTACACGGCCCGAATGTGACCGCTGTCTAATTCGTTATGCAACCACCGCGCAATGCGTGCCTGACTTGACCGCGGGACCGGAAACACAATTCGCCAGTTGCCTAGCCTCCAGTACGACGGCCACCACAGACCAAGGTTTTTCTGTAGCGTCAGCGGGTCACCAGCCGAAAAACTGTCGAGATTCGGATAACCTGGAATGACGATCTTTTCTTTCGGGACCGAGCTCCACGGTGGAATCCGGCAGATTCGGCGGATCAGCCTCTGGTATTCAGCTTCGGAAGCCCGAGGCAGGTCCGGGCGGAATTCAGCAAACTTATTAAATTGCAGGACCGCCCTGCAAAGCTGGAAACAATGGCGCGAATAGTCAGGCACCTTGCCTTTCCTACGCAAGATCCTGATCTCTTGATCACTCGCTACCTTGTAGTCGAAGTACGTCTGATTCGAGAAATGAAAGGTATCGGTTTGAAGATTGAAAACCTGGGCCCGGGCAGTCGAATAGAAAGTAACAAGAGCGCAAAGAAGCGCTAATAGACGGTACACTAGAATCCTAGAAAAGATCCTTGAAAACCAAAACTGGTTGCAGATGAGTCAGGTTTTTTCCGTATCCACACATGAATCATCGGGGTGGTTTCGCTTTTCAAGGATTCTATAGCGAGGTCGCTTCGCTCGCGCCTTGAAAAACAGCCAACTGACCTGCGGCGAAACCAAAGGGATTTAGGAGACGGTGCACTAGTTAATACTGCTTTCTTAGATTGCTGGGCAGAATATTCAGTTCGGCCCTATACTTCGCAACCGTCCTCCGGGCGATGGGTATGCCGCGGTCTGAAAGGATCTCCACTATCTCCTTGTCGCTCAACGGATTGCGCGGCTGTTCATTCCGTACAAGATCGGCAATCGCTTCCTTGACGCTGGTATTGCTCAAGGCCGCGCCGTCCACCGTCTGATATCCCGGCGTGAAAAAATACTTCATTTCAAATACGCCCTGCGGCGTCGCCATATATTTGCCTGAAATCGCCCGGCTTACCGTTGTTTCGTGAACACCTACCGCCTCGGCGATCTGCACCATCGTCATCGGCTTCAAGAACGCCGTTCCCAACTCAAGAAATTCGTGCTGCCGCTTCACGATCTCGTTTGCGATATTCAGAATGGTCTGCTGCCGCTGATGAATACTCTTGATCAAGAATTTTCCGCTTCTGATCTTCTCGCGGATGTAGTCGCGCACGTCCGCCCCATTGCCTCCCTGAGTCATCAGGTCTTTGTAAGTTTTGCTGATCCGCAAGTGGGGTATCTGGTCTCCGTTAAGCGTCACTGAATAGCCGTCGTCGACCTTGTCCACGCTGACATCCGGCAGGACGTAGCTATTCGGATCCGGAGAAAAGATTTGGCCAGGCTTGGGATCGAGAGTGGAGATGAAATTGGCTGCCCTTTGCACCTGTTCGACGGAAACGCCAAGACGGCGAGCAACTTCCGGGAATCGCCTGCGGCCCAGGTCTTCCAGGAATCCGTTCACAATTTGATATTCCAGGCTGTCTTGTTTTCCCAGCCGGCGCAGCTGGATGAGGAGACAATCTTTCAAGTCGCGGGCGCCAACTCCCACGGGATGGAATGTTTGGACGAGATCGAGCATCTGTTGGAGCTCTGGCACGGAATGGGTCGTGTTCTGCGAGATCTCCTCCAGAGAGGATTGCAGAAAACCGAGTTCATCGATGTTACCCACGATGAGCTCAGCAGCTTCGCGCTGAGATTTGCTCACCTCAGCGGTGTTGAGCTGCTCCAAAAGGTGCTGCTGCAGGGTTTCCTGGCTTGCGAGTGAGTCAAAAAAGAATTGCCGCCGTTCCTCGTCTTCTGGATTTCGCGACGAGTAACTGACACTTTGAGCCATATAGTCCCGCCATTCTTCGTCGAGTTTGGCGAGCCGCTCGAATTCCTCTTCAAATTCCCGATCATCCTTCGCTTGCTCCTCGGATTCGAAGGTGCCAATTTCCTCCTCAAGCACCGGATTTGTCTGAAGCTCTTGCTGTACGATATTTCTTAGTTCCAGCGTGGGAGCTTGAAGAATTTGAAGACTTTGTTGCAGCTGAGGTGCCAGCACCTGCTGCATCGTCAAGTTTTGGAACTGATGGATCCCTGGCCCGGGCATATAGGAGAACGCTTATCTCACCAAAATCCCACTCTAAGAGACCAGAGGGCGAACTGCAAGGGAGCAGAATGCGGAACAGCATGCTCGGGAGCGGTCTTGTGGTAGGGGCGGAACTCCGAGCCGCCCGCCGAGAACCGGCCGGCTCGGAGATCCGGTCCTACCTGTGTGGGGCGCCGTGGAAAGTATCGCCGCGAACTCGGGAACTACCCCGGGTGATGGTTTCGATGATGTTTAAGATCGAGTTTTCGATAGAGCGTTGCAATGCTAATTCCCAGCATACTTGCCGTTTTCTCGCGCGTCCCCTGATTGAACTTCAGGGTCATCTCAATGTATTTTCTCTCCTGATTGCGGACAAAATCGTCCAGATGTT
>Ga0137360_10002442_pt1 | contig 11120 bp, 9 predicted proteins | sample Mad1_60_16metaG_FD_104924 | JGI IMG/M metagenome (GOLD analysis project Ga0137360, IMG submission 104924) | Vadose zone soil microbial communities from Angelo Coast Range Reserve, California, USA - Mad1_60_16 metaG | ecosystem: Environmental > Terrestrial > Soil > Vadose zone | place: USA... | reverse complement strand
GCTATCGTCAGACATTAAGGAAGCCTCTTTTGTTGCGCAAACATTGTCTTGTCAACATGTTTGTAACAGAGGAGGCTTCTTTTGTCTTCAGATCTCTTCCGATTCACGAATAATGCGGGCTAGCTCCGCGGCAATCTCTGAAGGTATGCGCCTTTGTCCCGCATGGACAGCTCGGATAGTCTCCAAGAGTTCTCTGTGCACCTGTCTCTTCAACAAGAAAGCTCGTGCGCCTGCCTTGAGGGCTCGCACCACTTGGACATCGCCTGTGTATGTCGTCAGAACGATGATCCGTGCGTTCGGGAATTCGCTCTGGATGCGACTAATCGCTTCAATGCCATTCAAGCCCGGCATCTGCAGATCCATTAGGGTCACATCCGGCCGGTGCGATCGGAACTTCTCGATGGCTTCCTCGCCATTAGAAGCCTCTGCAACCAGCTTCATGTCAGTTTCAGCATTGACCAGTGCTGCGATCCCCTTGCGCAGAAGAGGGTGGTCGTCCACGGTGAGGATGCGAATGAGGCTAAGATCGGTGGTCATAATTTCTCGTCCTTCGGAATACTCGGAATCCGGAGCGATCGGGAGCCTTTTCATAAGCTATGGCAGCGGCAACGGTTAATTGAACTTCCGTTCCTGCTCCCGCTTCGCTCCACAGATCCAATTTTGCCCCCATTTGCTGCGCTCGTTCCCGAACACCTAGCAACCCCCAGTGTCCGGCCCGCCCACCTTTCTCCAGAACTTGCGGGTCCATACCCTTGCCATCGTCCCGCACGCGCAATCGAAACTGGTGTTCATCGTATAGAATCTCTGCCTCGATCCGGCGCGCATGGGCATGGCGGAAAGCATTTCGTAAGACCTCCCGCGCAATGCGGTAGACTTGATCCCGCGTGACGGGAACCAATGTTCGTCGCTCTCCCTCAACGGTTAGGCCGAAGGTCGGCGCATCGTGGTCTGCACTCTGCGATGCAACTAGTTCCTCCCCCGTTGCCCTCAGTAACTGCGCGAGGTCATTCTCAGCGACGTGGGCGTCACGTAAGCCTTCGATGGCCACCTGGCTCTCGGTGATAGCCCGCTCGGTTCCTATGATCGCGCCATCGAGAGCTTGCAGTGCTTCTTCAGGGCGCCGATGGAACATGTTGCGCGCTGCCTGAAATTCGAACATCAATCCGTGCAAACTTTGCAGCAGAGTATCGTGCAGTTCCCGCGCGATGCGAGTCCGCTCGCCGACGCGCGCCTCCAGCGCCATATTGAACTGCCGCGACAGGTGCCTCAGGCGGAGCTGATAGAGCGCCCACAATAGGAAGAGAAGAACACAAACGCAGAAAGCTCGAAACCAGATTGTCTGAAACCAGGCAGGCGCAAGGCTGAACTCCAGCGTGGCGCCTTCTTCGTTCCAACCACCATCGTTATTGCAGGCGATTACCCGAAACCGGTAGTTTCCGGGCCGAAGATCGTTATAGAAGGCCTGGCGCCGCGTGCCGGCTTCTCGCCAGCCCTTATCATGACCCTCAAGTTTGTAGCGAAAGAGCACCTTCCGTGGAACCTTGAAACTCAATGCTGTGTAATTGATTTCCAGCTCGCGCCTCAAAGGCGGAAGGCTAAGCTGGCCTAAAGTGTCGTAGCTCTTGTGATCCGCAACCAGTTCCTCTATGTGTACAGGTGGTGGAATCACATTGGCGTAAATATGGCTAGGGTCGATCATTTGTACAAACTCGCCGCTCGCAAACCAGAGTCGTCCATCCGGTGACTTGGACGCTAGCGGCTGATCACTTCCAGCACTAGGTTGGGCTCCGTCAAGCGCGTCAAACGTCTTCACCGACACCTTGCTATCCGGAAATTTTAGCCACGTCGTCCAATCCGATGCCGAGATCCTGAGAAGTCCGCATCTCGCGTAGAGCCAGAAAAAGCCGTAATTATCCTTGATCGCGGAGATGATTAAAGAGCAGGATAAGCCGCTCCGGGAATCCAATAGATTTAACTTGCCATCCTTCAACCGGTACAGTCCCTTACTGCTAGTTACCAACACGGCATTGTCCGAATCGACAGAGAGACTATAGACGCTAACTGGATTCTCCCCACTCTCTAGGGAGAGAACGGTGTCCGCATTGCGATTGAGGTAGTGAGCCAGCTTGCCATCTCCGGAACCTACCCAGATTCCCGCGTTTCGATCTGCAGCAAGATAGTGGGGGCGGCTGAAATCAGCCATCTGGATTTCTTCTTCTAACCGCTGGTCTTTGATGCGAAGGAGACGGCCTGAACCAGTTTCATCGGGATCGCTATCAATCAGTGCCCAGATATTGCCTTGAACGTCCTCAGTGAAACTCGCCGCGACCCCAGTCTGGTCTGAGGCGCTTCCATCTGACTTCTTGATTCTAGAGAAGCGGCCTGATTTGTACGTTACAACCGTGTCGTCAATTCCCAGCCAGATTCGTCCGGTGGAGTCCTCGAACATTGCCCTTACGATTTGCCCCGGAAGCCCATGGCCAGTGGCAATCGCCGAGACGCGATCGGCGTTGATGATATCCACGGCTTCCACATTGCCAACCCACACGGAACCGTTACTCAATGCAAGGACGGAGCGCACATTTGCTCCAATTAACCCTTCATTACCGGAGAAAGTCACCACCGGAGTATCTCGAAACACATCTACTCCCCTGTCCGTCACGACCCAAAGGTTGCCTTCCCGATCTTCATAGATCGACCCGATGGAATTCCCGGAGTGGCCCGCGGTGTTGTCATAATGGTTGGCAACCCCGTCGCGCACATGGTAAAGGCCTTTGGTCTCCGTTCCGATCCACAGTGAATGATTCCGGTCCACCAGCATCTCGACGGCTCGAATCGTTCTGCCATCGAATCCAGGTATCACATAACTGGCCCATTTTCCCTTCGAGTAGTACCGCACTCCCAGCTTTGGTCCGGTTTCATCCAGCCCCGTCCAAATTGATCCGGACGGGCCCACAGCCACAGTAACGGCTCCATAGCCGGCTGTGCGCTTCAGTTCCTGCTCGAAATACACGCTGGAAGAACCCGGCGCCCAACGGCAAAGCGCGCTTGACCCGAACCAGATGTTTCCGTTCATGTCCTCGGCCAATTGCAGGCCATACTTGACCGAGATGCCATCCTTCTCGCCATAACATTGCACGTGTCGATCCAGGATTCGGCAGAGAGGTCCTCTTCCGTCACGGACACGGTAGCGGGTGAACCAGATCGTTCCGGCATGGTCCTCAATTACGTCGCTAACCCCGGCACCTCCGATCTCGGAAGCGTAATTGAACAACTCGCCATCCTTGAATTGAGCTAGCCCACCCGGGACTCCGATCCACAAGCTTCCATCTCGGGCGCCAAGCAGGGAGCCAGCACCTCTGGGCAGTTGCTGACCTTTGGGAGGCGTCCAGGAAGTGAACTTTACGCCATCAAATCGCGCCAGGCCGCTGGCCGTCGCAATCCAGATATATCCATCCGTCGTCTGTGTGATCGCTACCGGGCGATTCACCAAGCCGTCCTGTGTTCTCCAGGCAGTGTGGCCATATTGCGAGATAAGCCTGTGCGGATCGACTCCCCACGCGCAATTCGCTATGAGGAAAATCAGCAAAGCGACAAGCCAAACCAATCGTGGCACATTCGATTGTCGTCCCCTGGAAACGAGAATTGGGCTCGCTTGTTCAAGTCGTTGTACATTCATCGCTCGTCTACTCCCGAAGAAAGTCCGTCAGCCAAATGGGGATTAGCAGGAATTCTGTGTCGCGACGATCGTGAGATCCCGAGCTTCTTCATTTTGGCAACTAAAGTAGTTCGCTTCAGTCCCAGCCGCTCGGCTGCCCCACCGGGTCCTCCAATTCCGGACAGACGAGCGCCACAAGCAGGAAGCCAAGAATGGTCTGTGACACGAGGTGCAGTTTCATGATCATTCTCCCTTCAACCTATTGCCTTGATCGCGTGAAGTTGTTCATCCGGCGCGTTCATTTACATGTTCCTTTGTGTTCAAGTGTCGAGTCCGTGAGCCGCGGGCCCGCCCCTTACTCAAACAAGTGCCCCTAGCACATCATTGTTCCCCGAAGGTCCATCGTCAGCGTCCGGTTTGAGCAACGGCTCTCTCTCCGATCCCTCCTGGAACGCATCTGTGTATCCTTGGGACCGCGTTCGATAAATCCCGAGCCTCTTCATTTTGGTGATTAATGTCGTACGTTTAAGTCCCAGCCGGACAGCTGCACCTCGAGGTCCTCCTACCATTCCTCCTGTAGCACGCAAAGTTTTCAAGATCAGGTCTCGTTCGGCGTCCCGGAATGTTCCTTTTGGGGCAATCGGGGTCACTGCATTCTTCTGTGATGCGGGAAGAGGATTCGGAAGTACTCCATTGTCCGATCGGATCACAGCCCGTTCAATCAGGTTTTGCAATTCCCGCACATTCCCCGGCCAGGAGTACTCAAGGAACGCATTCATCGTGGTCTGCGGTATGTGCTCAATGCGCTTCCCCATGCGCCGGGCAAAGAGCTCGACAAAATGCGAGACCAGTCGCCCAATGTCTTCGCGGCGTTCACGCAGTGGCGGCAGCACTACCGGGAACACGTTCAGGCGGTAGTAGAGATCGCTACGGAATTCATTCCGCGCAACCATCTGGGCCAGATCGCGATGGGTAGCGGCAACCAGACGCACGTTAATGCGATGGGTACGGCCGCTACCCAAGCGCTCGAACTCTTGTTCCTGCAAAACCCGCAAAAGTTTCGGCTGCACCGCCAGCGGCAGGTCCCCGATTTCGTCCAGGAAAAGAGTGCCCGTATCGGCCAGTTCGAACCGGCCCACTTTCTGCGAGACGGCTCCGGTGAAGGCGCCCTTCTCGTGCCCAAAAAGTTCACTCTCGAGGAGGTCAAAGGGAATGGCAGCACAGTTCAGCTTCACGAAAGGGCGTCCGTAGCGCCCGCTCAGATTGTGAATGGCGCGGGCCATCAACTCCTTGCCCGTTCCGGTTTCTCCCAGGATCAGCACGGTGGAATCGGTGGGCGCCACACGCTGCACCTCCGCGAGCACCGATTCCAGAGCAGGGCTGTCACCGACGATTTGGTCAAATCTATCCTTACTGCAACCCTGTTCAATTGACGAAACTCTGTTGACATTTCTCATGGCTGACTCCGCAGAGCTTCCTGTACACCACGAACCGAGAGTATTTTTGCAGGCGAAACACTGGATGTGTTCATCCTTATGACTCCATAGTCACGTGGTCTTCGTACCGCCTTTGTCTTGCCGTAAGGCTGAACGAATGGTTTGGAGTAAATGCTCGTCGCTAAAAGGCTTGCCTAGGAATGCGACAGCGCCGGCTTGCATTGCTCGCTGTCGGGATTCTTTGTCGTCGTAAGCGGTTATGAAAATGATAGGAATCCGGCAGCCGGAGGCCGCAAGGTGGCTTTGGAGCTGTAGCCCATTCATGCCCGGCATCTGCACGTCAACGATGAGACAGGACGTATCGTTCAGCGGGCCAGACCTCAGGAAACTCTCGGCAGATTCAAAGGCTGCCGCTCGAAAGCCAAAGGACTCGATGAGTAGTGTCGTGGTCCTGCGGACGGACTCGTCGTCGTCAACTACCGAAATCAGGTCCTTGGTCACTCCGAATTCCCCCCGCAAGGCGGAACGAATGGTTTGGAGCAGCTGTTCGTCGCTGAAAGGCTTGCCCAGGAAAGCAGCGGCGCCAGCTTGCATCGCTCGCTGACGGGAATCTTTGTTGTCGTAAACGGTAATGAAAATGATAGGAATCCCGCAGCCCGCGGCTGCGAGGTGCTGTTGGAGCTGTAATCCATTCATGCCGGGCATCTGCACATCGACGATGAGACACGAGGTATCGTGCAGTTGGCCAGAGCTCAGGAAACTTTCGGCAGATTCAAAGGCTGCCGCTCGAAAGCCCAAGGACTCGATGAGTAGTGTTGTGGTCCTGCAGACCGAGCCATCGTCATCAACCACGGAGATCAGATTCTTTGTCACTCTCAACTCCCGCTGGACAAAAGGTATTCCCAGAGGGAGAAAGAATCTATTGGGCGTTGGTAGATGTAGGTCCCAAAAAAGACGATACAGGTAAGCTTTCGCTTACGAGGCTTTTTCCGAGGGGCCTTTGATCTTCTCGATCATTCTTACCAGGTCGACAAGGGATTCCGCGTGCATCTTCTCCATTGCTCGGCTGCGCTGGACTTTGACGGTACTTTCCGCCGTTCCGAGTTGACCAGCAATCTGCTTATTGAGCATGCCCGAGACAAGCATGGAGATCACCTGCTGCTCGCGAGAAGTCAACGAGTCATAGCGACGTTGGAGGTCCGCCACTTCTTTCTCCTGCTCACGTCTGGCACGATCTCGCTCCAGTGCGACGCGAACGGCATCCAGCAGATCCTGATCTCGGAATGGCTTAGTGAGGAACTCGACTGCTCCAGCCTTCATGGCGCGAACAGTCATTGGAATGTCGCCGTGACCGGTGAGAAAAACTACTGGAATGTGAATATGTCTCCTTGCAAGCTCGTGTTGAAAATCGAGTCCACTCAATCCAGGCATTCTGACGTCGAGTACAAGGCAACTCGGCACATCTGGCGGCTTTTTGTGCAAAAAGCTATCAGCCGAGTCAAGGCTCTCCACCTGAAGCCCCACAGTGCTTAAGAGGAACTTGAGCGAAGAACGTACCGATGGATCATCATCAATAACAAAAACGACCGGAGCACCACCAGTCATGAAGCACCCCGACCAACTGCTGGCAGCGTAAAGGAGAACACAGCACCGTGGGGAGAGTTGGGCGTGGCCCAGAGTCGACCGCCGTGATTTTCAACAAGAGAACGGCTGATGGACAAACCCATTCCCATACCGTTCACTTTCGTCGTAAAGAAGGGAGTGAAGACGCGATCTGTTTCTAAACCAAGGCCAGTGCCCGAGTCGCGTACCGCAACCAGCACGTCCCCGGATTCGTCAATCCGCGATTGCACCCCCAAAAGTCGAGGTCGATTTGTTACAGCAGTCATGGCTTCGATGCCATTCATGATCAAGTTCAGCAGGACCTGCTGCAATTGAACACGATCAGCCAGCACAAGCGGGAGCGCTGTGGTCAACTGGCGTTCGAGCAGAATTCGATTCTCATAAATCTCGCGGCCAGCTAGAGTCAGGACTTCCTCAATCACCTCATTTATTTGCAACTCGTTCTTTTCGGCCGGCTTTTTCTTTATGAACGAGCGGATCCGACCTATGACAGCACTTGCACGCGTGCCATCGGCAACGATTTCTTCGAGAGCCCGACGCAGAACTTCAGGTTCGAGATTACGAGCGGCGTGCAGTCTCAGGCACGCGTTGCCGTTATTTGTCACGGCGGTCAGAGGTTGATTGACTTCATGGGCTATGGACGCCGCCAGTTCGCCCATCGTTGTCAGCCTAGAAACCCTTGCAAGCTCCACTTGCGTCATCTGCAAGGCTTGTTGTGCCTCTTTCCAATCATGCAGATCGACAACGCTCCCGAACCACTTCATGACGCGACCTTTTTCGTCGCGCAATGGTAGAGCGCTGGAAATGCACCAGCGATAAGCTCGGTCTGCCGCCCGCAGGCAACGAAATTCGTACTGAAATGGTTCACCTGTCGAAACTGCGGCTGTCCAAGCCCGAGCCATTTTCTCAATGTCGTCCGGATGAACAGTTTTCATCCAACCAGCACCATGAACTTGTTCCGCGGGTAAGCCCGTGTAGTCAAGCACGCGCTGATTGCAATAATCAATCGCCCCATCTACCTCAGCACTCCAGAGCATCTGCGGAATGGTCTCGGTTAATTCACGCAGGCTCCGTTCGCTCGCGCGCAGCTTATCCTCAGCCAGCTTTCTCTTACTGATATCGCGAATGAAGCCGGTGAATATCCGATGCTCATTGCTGGTCAGCTCTCCGAACGAAACTTCCACCGGGAATTCCTGCCCGTCCTTGTGCAGGCCGGTTAGTTCGGTACCTTGCCAGTTGATGTGCCGATCGCCGGTAGCCACATAGCCTCTGAATCCCTTCTCGTGCAGCTTCCGCATATACTCCGGCATTAGTACAGTCAAAGATTTCCCAATCAACTCCGTCGGGTCGTAACCAAAGATGCTCCTGGTTGCGGAATTGGCCAACTGAATTGTACCGTTCTCGTCCATGCTGATCACAGCATCACTGGCTGTCTCGACAACGAGGCGATACCTTTCTTCGCTGTAGCGGCGGGCGGATTCTTCCTGTTTACGTTCGGTAATATCAGTAACGACACCGCCGATGGCGTAGATCTCGCCCTCTGCGTTGAACAGCGGAAACTTCTGGACGATCCTGGTGTGTTGTCCGTCTTCATAGAGAACCACGTCTTCAAATTTCGTCGGTAGGCCTGCCTCTAGCACCTGTCGATCAACGGCTTGAAAGGCAGCAGCCTGTTCCGCTGAAAATAGCTCATCGTCGGTCTTGCCCTTGATTTCGTCCGTGACGTGAAAGGCTTTCTTGAACTCCTTGTTGGCATAGAGATACCGGCTCTGCCGATCTTTCACAAAAATCAGGTTTGGGCTGTTTTCGAAGAACGCCTGCAGCAGTATCTCGGTCTCTTGCAGCTTGGCCTCGGCTTCTTTACGTTCATTGATGTCCTCACAAGCGATCAACGTACGCAAGGATGACTCGCGGCCGCGGGTTGGGGTAACCGCTAGAGCCTTCCTGATCAAGAACCAGCGGTATTGGCCATCAGCGCTCCGAATACGCGCCTCAGTCTGGAACGGTTTCCCGGCGGCCAAAGCCACGGTCCATTCGTCAATGAATTGGGCAACATCGTCTGGGTGAATCGTGGTTTGCCAGACCCAGCCGCTCAGGGGTTGCAATGAGCAACCCGTATATTCCTGCCAAGCGCGATTCACAAACTCAACGGAACCGTTCGGCAGTGCACACAGGACCAGCGCCGGGATCTTTTCGATCAGCGTACGCAGATCTAGCTGCTCGCCGCTCTGTGTTTCGCCAGTCATGTCTTAAAAAGCTAGGCTGCGCTGCTGCCTTCCTCGACCGCGTAGTACGGGTTGTGTCGCAGCGCTCCCCGGCAAACCGAGAGGGGGTGCGTCCCAAACCCGCCGTCCAGTAGGAGACGACCGGAAACGGTATTTACGTCGTACATGCACACAATCACGCACGGATAGCGAAGCGCGAGAAGTGTTGCCCTAGTTTCGAGTTCGACTACTTCGTCGGCCCCTCTGCCGGGCAACGGAGCTTGGCCCATACCAAGGTTGCCCAGGTACCTGATCGCCGTTGCTCCTTTGCTGACCGCATTCGAAAAGGCAGCGTCGATATTTGCCAGCGTCACAGATGCAGAAGACTCGCGGCGCAAAATGACGAGCCGACCCTCGCCAAGCGCACTATCCAAGTCACGATTCGTCTTTCGTAGAATCGCCAAGACGCGATGGTTCGCTTCATCGTGGCCGAATAGAACACAATGCTGAAATTCGTCGGCGATCCCAAGTTCGAGAAACCGAACCCCCCGCTCGAATTCCTCGTCAGTTTGCCAAAAATGGATGAGATGGCTACCTAGTGGGACTTCGTCGTCGGTGATGCCGAGAGCGACTTTGTCAATAGAGGTCTTCATACCGTTCACCATAGTGGCGATTTGTGCGTCCGACAACAGACGCAGTCGCACAGTCGCGGAGGGTCTTCACTTGTGCCGAGGAGGAAACGATTCTTCCATTTTACACCCGCACCATCTTAAATCCGGAGAGGTGTGACTGGGTAGGCCTCCGGGGTGAGTTCCACCTCCCCCGGTGAAGAGACTAAAACTTGTCAGGAATGACCCACGCCGACACGATCAACGCCGATCTGCTCGCGTTCCTCAAGCAAAACTCAAAAGAAAGGGGGCAGATTCAGAAACTGCCGGTACGTTTGCTTCTGAGCTTATGTCCTGGCAGCTTCGGATCTTATCCTGGACAGATTTCTCTTTTTATGGGGCCGCGCGCTGCAGGTTCAGCCGGCGAAGCAACTGTGCATTCGCAGCCACGATGATAGTGGAGAGACTCATTGCGACTGCACCAACGCTCATGGGCAGATCGAGTCCGCATCGGACGAGAACGCCTCCTGCGACCGGGATGGCGACGAGGTTATAGGCGGTCGCCCAAACGAGATTTTGAATCATCTTTCGATACGTAGCCCGAGATAGCTTGATCGCTCCCACAACATCGCGCGGATCGCTGCGCACAAGCACGATTCCAGCTGACTCAATCGCCACGTCGGTTCCCGCCCCAATTGCGATTCCAACATCTGCGGTCGACAGCGCCGGAGCATCGTTCACACCATCACCCACCATTGCGACCCTTTTGCCGCCTGATTGAAAGCGCTTCACTGCCGAAGCCTTGTCAGCAGGGAGAACCTCGGCTGCGACCTCATCTATACCGAGACGTCGGGCGACCGAATCGGCAACCGCCTTCGAGTCTCCGGTGATCATCGCGACCCGAATACCAAACCGATGAAGCTCTGTGATCGCCTCCTTTGATTCGGGCCGAATCTCATCTTCAACGGCGAAAGCGCCGAGCAGTCGCCCTTCGGCAACGACATAGAGAACCGTCTTTCCCTCGGACGCCCACGTGGTCGTTAACTCTTCAACTTCCGGCGGTACTGTTACTTTGCCCCCGGTCAACAGACGCGGTGCACCGATTACGATGCTCCTGCCGTTTACGCGTGCCTGTGCCCCTCGACCGGGTAGCACTTCGAAGTCGGCAGCTTGCAACGTGGGCAGGTTTCGGCCCTTGGCTTCCGCCACGATTGCCTTGGCCAGCGGATGCTCGGAATTGAATTCGACTGCAGCAGCGTGGGCAAGCAAATCACTCTCGTTGGTGCCAACCACAGCCGCAACTTCCCAGACTGCTGGGGACCCACGTGTGAGCGTGCCGGTCTTGTCGAAAATCACCACGTCCAAATTGCGGGCGCGTTCGAGTGCGAGTCTGTCCTTGATAAGGAGACCGTTCTGAGCCCCAAGCGATGTCGAGATCGCAATCACGAGCGGAATCGCCAGCCCCAGGGCGTGCGGGCAAGCAATGATGAGGACGGTTGCCGTTCTAATCAGGGCGTGTTCTTTGTCGCCTGACAACCACCAGTAGATAAAAGTAATCGCGCCTGACGCGACGGCCACGTAGAAAAGGATT
>Ga0137360_10002440_pt1 | contig 11131 bp, 8 predicted proteins | sample Mad1_60_16metaG_FD_104924 | JGI IMG/M metagenome (GOLD analysis project Ga0137360, IMG submission 104924) | Vadose zone soil microbial communities from Angelo Coast Range Reserve, California, USA - Mad1_60_16 metaG | ecosystem: Environmental > Terrestrial > Soil > Vadose zone | place: USA... | reverse complement strand
TTCGACAACGAGAATGGTGGCACTCTTAATAGTCAACCAAAGCACATCAGGAAAGTGGTTGAGGAATCGCTTAAGCGTCTCAGAACCGACCGCATCGATTTCTACTGCCAGCACCGGGTCGATCCAAACGTGCCAATCGAAGACGTAGCTGGTGCCATTAAAGATCGCCTGCGGATCTTCGTGAGATCGACACTGCTGTCTCTAAAATCAAGGTGCACGGTGGCCGGATGAATGAAGAACAAATGAAGGTGGTTGACCAAACTGCGTGACCGGTCGTTTGGAAGAGTAGCGGTTGACCGTCGATGAGCACCATATCGTGGGTCGCTCATCAGGAACCGATTAGTACCAACCCTAAGACTTGTCGTTACCGATTGAGACTCTTCTCTCAACAAAATCGAAGCCGGATGCATCAGGTCGAAAGTTTCGTGCAACTGCCATTCACCCAAAAGCGGTTCTATACGATGCGCGTGGATCGCAGTCATCTAGGACGTGATCGTGAGGTCACCTCGCCTTCGGAGGAGATACTTTCTGCGCGGGACGAGACGTTATGCCGATGAAGTGTTTCGGAACGCCATTCTCTGCTGGGGTTCTCTCAAGAAACGCCTTTGTCGAGGCATCGTGTTTCAGGTAGGCATTCAGGAAGTTCAACGTGTAGAGCGCAACCCAGGCATGACCCGTGTTGGCGTCATCCCTTCCGTAATCGGCTACCTGATTTTCCGCAAAGCGCTGCGCGCTCTCCCTGCGTTGAAACATCGAACTGAACTCTGGGTGTGCCATGCCCAGCATATTCACGGTGAGGAGATCGCCTTGTATCCAGGCGTTCAGAACGTTTGGACCCACTATGTCTGCCGCGGGACCATCATAATATTTGTCAAGATCTTCAAGAAAGTTCGCATCTTCTGCAGTGAAGAAAAGAAGCGGTATGGTCATCCGCTCTGAATGAACATCGCCCGCCATCTTCACGAGGCCAGGGTAATAGCGCATGCTGCCGTCCATGGAGACCAGGGCATCGATGCGGGGGTCTCGTGCTGCCGCAAACAGGCTCGAAGCTCCGCCCCAGCTCCAGCTCACCGCGGCGACCTGGGATAAATCCGTATCGGGAAGCGTTTTGGCATACGTTACCCCAGTTGTTCCCCAACCATAATTATGGTTTTTCAAAATCTACCGACTTTTCCTCGACTACCTGTCGTTCCCGGAGAATACGTCGCTGCAGAGACTTGGAGTGCCTTGGATAGCCGCTTTCAAATCAGCATAGTGATTGCGAGCTCGTGGGCTACGGGGATACTAGTCCGTAGCTGCAATTAACAGCGCGACGGGAAAATCGGCGAACAGTTCGCCTGCAGGAAGTTCAGACATATCGCCGTTCTTTCGTGCTCGTGTTGACTGGCCGGTAAATAAGCTTCGAAAAAATTTGCCGCTGCTGAACGAAAATTGAATTCGTGTGTCTTCCCAGACATTGCAAGCGGGACTCAGAGGCAGCTCGTCTTTCAGCAGTCTTGCGCAGAGCCGTGGGACTGCGACGATGACAGAGTCGCTGTGACCCGTTCGGGCAAATGCCAGGACATGATTCGCGTGCTCGCCGACGGTTTCCAGCGGACGGTAGTTCCCGTCGCGGAATAGGTCACGATAGCGATTGCGCAGGCCAAGCAGTTTCCAGATCACGTAGAGCTTAATGCGGCCATCACTCGGATTGAGCAGGAACTCACGGGCGAAGGCCGCAAAGCCCGACTCCCCTTTGTAGGACTGTAGCTGTTGCAGGAGTGTCTGATGCGGAGAGTAATCCACAGGGCGGCGATTATCGGGATCAACCAAATCGAACTTCCAAAATTCGTTGCCTTGATAAATATCAGGAACACCGGGAACCGTCAGCTTGATCAAAGTCTGCGCCAAGCTGTTCAGCATGCCCAGGTGAGCCACCTTCTTTTGAAACGGCAGGAATACTTCGCGAAAGTCTCTCGATCGCACGACGGAATCTACAAAATTGGCGACCGCCGCCTCGTAACGTCGGTTCTGGTTGTTCCAGCTGGTTTGCTCTTTCGCCTCGCGAATCGCTTTAAGCATGTAACCGCGAACTCGTTCCCCAAAACTTGAAGGCGGCTGCTCCGCGGATGCCCCCAGAGGCCACGCACCGATAAGCGTCTGATAGAAAAGATATTCATCGTTCGGAGTCGGGGCTTCCATCTTGTCCCAGCGTGTTTTCTTGTTGTGATTTAGCTGACGCCAACTGCGCACCTGGCGCAGCCACTCCAGTGGAATCTCGGAAATGACATTAATGCGCGCACGCACATCCTCGGAGCGTTTGGAGTCGTGGGTGGAAGTGGCAAGCATTTCGTGGGGCCAATTCTTGGCCCGTTGCTGAATTTCGTGGTGGAATTCGTCTATGGAAACGCCAAAGCGAAGCGGAGTGCCGCCCACGTCGTTGAGAGAAACAAGCCGGTTGTAGCGGTAGAAGCAAGTGTCCTCCAATCCTTTGGCCATCAGGGCGCTTGTGTACTGCTGGAAGCGCATGGCGAAATGGAGGATCGAACGTTGGTAGAACTGCGGGCGGCCTTGCGCTCTGCTGGTCAGCAGGACTTCCGCAATAAAATCGTACACCGATGAATCGGCGGCGCTGCTTCTCGATTTTGCCGAAGAGACGGCTTCGTTGATGTACAGGCGGTCGCTGGTAGAAACTCCTTCCTCGGTCACATAAGTGCGATATACCGGGAAACACGCGATAATTTCCGTAAGCGCGTCGCGCAGGCTCTTCAAAGTGAAATCACAAGTGTGACGGTCGGCAAGTGCGATGCGGTTGAGATGGCTGGCGAGCACGTTCAACTCGCTGTTAAGCCATTGGTCCATGACCAGCTTCTTACATTCATCGAGTGTTTCCTGGAAAGAGCGTCGCTGGCCGGTGAACGACCGATAGATACGATCCATACTTGTTCGGCCGTTGGAATCGACGAAAACGCCGTTCACTAAATTGGCGAGGGCGTAACCCGTAGTGCCGTGAATCGGCCAACCGGGCGCCAATTGCTCTTGGCCGCTGAGGATTTTTTCGGCAACTATGTACGGACTGACGTTGGACCCTTTGTCAGGAGATGAGTTCCGGCTGCTCTGCAGGCGCTCAAAATACTGACGTGGATTATAAAGACCGTCGGGGTGATCGATGCGCAACCCGTCGATCTTGCCTTCGTAAAAGAGCTGCAAAACGAATTCGTGAGTCCGATTGAAAACCGTTTCGTCCTCCTGGCGCAAAGCCGCGAGATCATTAATGTCGAAGAAACGGCGATAGTTGATGTCATCGGCGGCAACCCGCCAGAAGGCGAGACGATAAGCCTGGGCTTTGATGAGGTCGTGGAGTTGGTCGTAGGACACGGCATCTCCTGGCGAACCATTCATGTTCTGGATATTTCGGTCGATAAAACGAGAGATTGGGACCGAACGCTCACACAGGCCGGCGAGCCGCCGTTTATGGATTTCCTTATCGCGCAGCCGTTCGGCATGCTGCTTCGGCCCGGTATCTTCTCGGCCCGGCAAACGGTTGAAAGCCGAGGTCAGGCTTTGTAGCTCCAGAAAATTTTCGTCCTGTGCGCCTAATTCCCGCTCCAAGGTCTGGATGCCCGTGCCGAGAATTCGCGGGTATTCACTGGGATCAATGGGAAAACGATGCTCGAAATAAAACAAGCTGAACTCGCCGCGCTCTCGGTCGAAGGTTAGTTTCAGTTCGCCGCGATCGAGCACCAAACCGTACTGATCGCCAAGCACCGGGACCAGCACCTTTCCCTGTAATTCGTCTTTGCGAGGTTCCCAATCGATATCGAAATAGCTGGCGTAGGCCGAGGTTCGACCGTTTTCCAGGACATCCAGCCACCAGGCATTGTCCTTTCCGAGGATGCTCATGTGATTGGGAACGATGTCGAGAATCTGGCCCATGCCATGCTCGTGAAGCGCCTCCACGAAACGCTCGTAATCCTCTGAGCTGCCGATTTCTGGATTAAGTTGATGATGATCGATGATGTCATAGCCATGCATGCTCCCGGGCCGCGCGCGCAGGTAAGGAGATGCATAGCAATGAGTAATGCCCAGCGATGCGAGGTATGGGACCAGGTCGGCGGCCTGAGAGAAGGTGAAGTCACGATTGAACTGCAGACGATAGGTGGCGACGGGAATGGCCGGTGCTTTCCTCATTTCAAAAACCATGCCGTGGTGAACGGCTGTATGTCCAGGCTTCCGAGCTTCGAGCCAGGAGTGCCAGCCGTCGTATACAGCAGGTCACCATCAGGCGCCTTGGGAACATGGACTTTGTCACCACTGAAATTGGCGATCAGTGTCAACGCTCCTCCAGATGCGAAGGGCCAGCGCACTCGCACTCCATTACTGCCGAGCAGTTCGAACTTCGATTTGCCGGGTTCCAGCTCTTTGATGCGGGGCACGATCTCTTTTCGGCGGAGCGCTAGGAGTTCGCGATAGAAACCTAGCCAGTCGCTGTGCGGCGCGGATTGCAAGCAAGCCCAATTGAGCTTTGAACTGAAGAACGTTTCCTTGCTGTTCGGATCAGGTATGCGGGCCTGCGCCTCCGGAGAGCTGAACTCGGCGAATCGCGCGAATTCCGAGCGCCGGCCGTTCCTGGCTTTCTCAGCCAGGGCCGGTTCAAAGTCGCAGAAAAAAAGAAACGGAGTGCTCGCGCCGAACTCTTCTCCCATGAATAAGAGCGGAGGCGAAGGAGCTAAAAGCAAGACTGCTAGCGCAGCCTTGATCTTTTTTGCGTCTGCCAGACGGGTGATTCGTTCACCGAAGGCGCGATTCCCTACCTGGTCATGATTCTGGACAAAAGAAACAAAACAATCTATCGGCAGGTTGCTGCTAGGTTCGCCCCGCGGTTTACCCTGCCGGTACGCCGAAGATTCTCCCTGATAGGAAAAGCCCTGTGCCAGGCATCGCCCCAGCTGTGCTGCTGGATTTTGCGAATAATCCGCATAGTAACCATCGGACTCGCCGGTGAGTAAAACATGAGCAGCGTGGTGAATGTCGTCATTCCACTGGGCGTTGTACAAGCGTGGTGCTTTGCGAGGCTCGTGGCTCAGGTAATGGGCGGCGTTGTTGTCGTTTTCCAGTATCAGGTGGACGTGGCGTTCATGACCGAGCGTTTTCCTGACTGTCTCGGCCAGCTCACTCAGAATATCGGGTTTGGAATCGTCGAAAATAGCATGCACGGCGTCAAACCGCAGTCCATCGATGCGATATTCCTCAAGCCAATAAAGGGCGTTGTGAATAAAGTAGTCGCGGACGGTCCGGCTGCCTTGACCATCGAAATTAATCGCTTCGCCCCAGGGAGTATGGTGGTGTTCGGTGAAAAATTGCGGCGCATACAGGTGCAGATAATTGCCTTCGGGGCCAAAGTGGTTGTAAACAACGTCGAGAAAAACCATTATGTTTTTGGCATGAGCGGAATCTATGAGCTGCTTGAGTTCATCGGGCCGGCCATAAGCAGCGGCGGGAGCATAGGGCAAAACACCGTCATAGCCCCAATTTCGCTGGCCCGGGAAAGTCGAGAGCGGCATGAGTTCGATTGCCGTGGTGCCCAGGTCCGCCAGGTAATCCAGCTTGCGTTCGGCCCCGGCGAAGGTTCCCTCTGGTGAAAAGGTTCCTAAGTGCAGTTCGTAAAGAATCGTTTCTTCCCACGGACGGCCATTCCAGCTGATCTGTTGCCATTCGAACTCCTTCGGAGGAATGACTTCGCTCGGACCGTGCAGGCCGGAAGGTTGGTAACGAGAAGCTGGATCGGGAACTTTATGGCGGCGGTCGACAGTGAACTCATATCGCGTGCCGGGGCCCGCCTCGCGCGTCGTGAGTTCGAACCAGCCCTCGTCCAGAGCCCTCATAGGCAGACTTTTCGAATTGACTTCAACCGCGAGGTTCTGCGCGCGCGGTGCCCAAAGGCGAAACCGGACCGCGGCATCGTCGAGGATTTCGGCGCCAAAAGGCATTCTGTGCCGATGCTTCATGGAGCCGGAGTCCGCCTTCGATCGTCGGGACGGATTCGGTCAGGAGCACGTTCGACCAGCAGCGCCAGTGAACGTGGTTGCAGGGGATAAGAATCATTACTGGCGTAAAAGCGATTCGAGTTCTCGGATGTCTGACAAGAGGTATCCACAAGCACGAACCAGCCTGAGTCGGGCGTACGGGCGGGCAGAACGAAAAGAATCTCCTCATGATGGGCATTGAGGAGAATGGCGAAATTTTCGTCTTTGATGTTCCGCCCCCTCTCGTCAATTTCATCGACAGCATCTCCCGAGAGCAACAGCCCTAAAGATCGCGCGAAGTCCTGATTCCATTCTTGATCCGTCATCTCCCGGCCGTCGTATTTAAACCAGACGATGTCCTTGATCTCGGCGCCTTTGATTTTGCGGCCTTGAAAGAAATTCCGGCGGTGAAACACCGCATGATCCCTGCGCAAAGCGATCAGGCGTTGAACGAAATGAAGAAGCTCTTTGTCTACTTTTTCCTGATTCCAATCGAGCCAGCTGATCTCATTGTCCTGACAGTAAGGGTTGTTGTTCCCCTGCTGCGTATGGCCGATCTCGTCGCCCGAGAACAGCATCGGAACTCCTTGGGAGAGCAGCAGCGTGGCCATGAAATTGCGCTTCTGCTGGCCTCGAAGGCGCCTGATTGCGGGATCGTCAGTGGGGCCTTCCACACCGCAGTTCCAGCTGCGGTTATTGTCAGTGCCGTCGCGGTTTTCTTCACCGTTGGCCTCGTTATGTTTGGTGTTGTAGCTGACCAGGTCTTGCAGAGTGAAGCCATCATGTGCAGTGACAAAATTGACGCTGGCATAAGGCTTGCGCCCGCTGCGCGCGTAAAGATCGCTGGACCCGGTAAAGCGGTAGGCGAGTTCGCCGATCAGGCCGCCATCACCCTTCCAGTAGGAGCGAACGGCATCGCGGTATTTATCATTCCATTCGGCCCAGCCGGGCGGGAATTTCCCGACTTGATAACCGCCTTCGCCAAGATCCCAAGGTTCGGCGATCAGTTTCACCTGGGAGAGCACGGGATCCTGATGGATAATGTCGAGAAACGCTCCGAGACGATCGACTTCGTGCAGTTCGCGGGCAAGTGCCGCTGCGAGATCAAAGCGGAAACCGTCTACGTGCATATCCAACACCCAGTAGCGCAGACTGTCCATAATCAACTGCAGAACACGCGGGTGGCGCATATTCAGCGTGTTTCCAGTACCGGTGTAGTCCGTATAGAAGCGGGGATTGTCGGCGGCCAAGCGGTAGTAAGTAGGATTATCGATGCCGCGGAAAGACAAGGTGGGGCCCAGGTGATTGCCTTCTGCAGTGTGGTTATAAACGACGTCCAGAATTACTTCGATGCCAGCCGAATGCAAAGTCTTTACCATGGTTTTGAATTCGTGGATGCTGTTCGTAGCACAGTAGCGTGGCTCTGGAGCGAAAAAGCCAATTGAGTTGTAGCCCCAATAATTGCGCAGGCCGCGTTGAACTAACTGCCGGTCATCAATGAAGGTGTGGACAGGCAACAACTCGACCGCGGTGACTCCGAGCCGCAGTAAATAATCGATGACCGGCGCAGTGGCGAGCGCCGCATAAGTGCCCTGCAAAGTGGACGGAACTTCCGGATGACGAATGGTGAAGCCTTTCACGTGCACTTCGTAGATGACAGTCCGATGCCAAGGTGTGCGCGGCGGGCGATCCGTTCCCCAGGTGAACGCCGGGTCAACAACGATTCCTTTGAGCATGCTAGGGCCGCTGTCCCGGCGATCCTGGGAAAAGTCCTCATTGCGGTGACCAATACGATAGGCAAAAACTGAGTCGTGCCACCTCAGGGTGTTCTGAATCTGCTTGGCGTAAGGATCTAGAAGCAGCTTGTGTGGGTTGAACCTTAGACCTTGAGCAGGATCGTACGGGCCATAAACGCGATATCCGTAAACCAAGCCAGGGCGGGCTTCAGGCACATAGCAGTGCCACACTTGGTCAGTTTGTTCACGGACAGAAACGCGATGAACTTCGCGGCGACCCGCTTGATCGAGTAAACACAACTCCACTCTCTCGGCTCGTTCCGAGAACAACGCGAAATTCACTCCCTCCCCATCCCAGGTGGCGCCGAGAGGATACGGCCTACCAGGCCAAACTGTCACATCCATGCGCGTGGTCAAACCAGCCCTCGGGGAAGGAAGAGGGCCTCTTAATGCCTATCTAGGCACACTTCTTCCTCGCCATAGTTTCTTATAGGAGAACTTGGCTGGCCACAATACAGAGGTGCTCGTATGGCAACACAAATGGAGGCATGGCGCTCCATCCATGATGGCCACGTCGGGCCGGAGTGCTTGCGCCTGTTGCACCGCCTCGCGGCCATCGGCGGCTTCACCTGTCACAATCAGGCCTTCGAGCTCGAGCAAGGACCGAAGGCCCTGGCGGACGAGCACGTGATCATCGGCCAGCACTATGCGAATGGGCATCTTTGTCCTATCTAGTGTCTGAGCGACAACCGAATAGTAGTACCGTGCATGGGTGCTGACTCAAACTGACTGATTCCTCCGATGGCATTTAGTCTCTCCTGCATGGCGACGAGCCCAAGTCCCTTGCGCTTGCCCGTTTGCTGCGCGGATTCTGGCGAGAAGCTGACTCCGTCGTCTTGCACAAGAGTCTGTACCGTGCCTTATCAAAGGTAGGCAGGACAAAACGAAAACAGAAGTATTCCGATGCCAAAAGCTAAGCAATGAGACGCCAGTCCAAAGGATGCTCCTGATCTGGTGCAGTCCTATAACTGTTCTCTAAACTAATCGCGGTTCCAAACGAGTTACCTTATTGATTCACGCGGACTTCTTGACCGACGCTACGTGTTACTCTCGCTTAGAACCAATCAATAGGCAGGGCGCAGAAGACGAGAAGGCTTTTGTGCCCTGCTCCTTCATGAATCTCCGCATCCCGAGTGTTAACTTCCGGATAAGCCTTGACAGGCAAACACAAGAGTGCGATTAGAAAAAGCGCAGTGACCTTGCCATTTTCACGTCATGGTCCGAGCCTTCGAGAGGCGCACAAGCCTGCAAACAATTTCGCTGGTCCGGTTTCGTGACGGCGACGCAAAGAATTTTTTATATCCTTTGTGGCTATTTGGCGCGGCCTGCACCGCGTCGTAACCGTCGGGGAACTCGGATTTGTCCTGTCCGTAAAGGTAAAAATGACCGGCGAACAGTGCTAAAGAACCCACGACGGCGATAATTGCCAACCTTCCGGTTTTGAAGAAGATTCTTGCTTGCTTCATAGCGCTGAGCATATCGTGAAACCTACATGCCCAGGATAATCCCTGGGCTAGCCCCAGCAACCCATTCGTTGCCTCGAATCGCAGCGAACCCTTGCGCCACAGACTCATATTAATGTTGCGGCCGTGACTTCGACGCTGTGCGAGATACCTTCCATGCTTTCGATCGTCACGCGGAAAGATCGCACAAGCGTCACAGCAAAGTAACATATTCGATTTTTTTCGTCATAGCGTCTGCCAGCGAAACATCCGCCCTCCCGCGTGGCGTGGCCGCGGATTGAAAGATCTGAAAAGATTGAACCTGTCCCTAGCGTATCTCGGGACCGTATGGCGACGACCAGATCGTCTTAGATACAGCATACAGCCGATAGGCAATCAGCCGATATGGCTGGTAGCAAGGACAAGAGGTTACACGCGCTGGGAAATAGTCCCCGCACCTGTGTTCAACTCTCGAGCCGCGGTCCCGAAAAGAGGCGCCCATTGGCAAGAACCGTTCTTATTGTGGATGACAGTCCACTAGTGCGGCGCAACGTGTGTTCCGCACTCGTCTCCGACGGATTCGACGTTTGCGGCGAAGCGAATAACGGTCAGGAGGCCATTGAACTTGCCGGAAAACTCTCGCCGGACTTGATTATCTTGGACCTATCAATGCCGGGGATGAATGGCCTACAGGCTGCTCCCGTGCTCCTCAGGTTGGTACCCAAGAGCCCGATTATTCTCTACACGCTCTACGCAGACAAGACAGTTGAGCAACAATTAGCAACAGTAAAAGTTGATTCTGTCCTCTCAAAACAGGAGCCTCTCTCACGACTGACGGAAGAAGCACACTCTCTCCTCGGCGAGTGATCTTACGCGCCGCTGACCGCATTGGAAGAGTGGAATGGAATTGTTGCCCGCACCATTGTTCCCTGTCCATCGGAAATGATTTCCAGTTCGCCTCCGAAAGCTTTGACGCGCTCCCGCATGCCACGCAGACCGACTCCCACTGTTCCGGAATCTGTCGCCGCGACGAGTCTATCAGCCGGCATGCCCTTGCCTTGATCTCGAATCTCCAACGTAAGTTTTCCGCTTGACTTGCACAAACAAATCGTCGCTGAAGGGCTCTCAGAATGACGATGCACGTTTGTGAGACACTCCTGCACCACCCGGAAGATCATCAGTTCAAGGTCTGTAGCTAAGCGTTCCAGATTTTCGGGCAGATTCAAGCTGACCTTGATATTGCTCCTTCCTTTAAATCCTTCGATGTACCAACGCAAGCCGGCTTGGAGTCCCATTTCATCAAGCAGGGGAGGATGAAGTAAGTAGGAGGTCGTACGCAACTCGTCCGATACAGCTCGAGCGATTTGTTCACTTTCGTCGAGCTCGCTCGAAAGCTCAGAGTTAACGCTGGAGGCTTTCTTACGGAGTTTAGACAGAATCATGGTTAACGCAGCCAGGGATTGACCCGTGCTGTCGTGCAGTTCGCGCGCGATTCGACGCCGTTCCTGATCCTGGGCATGCAGAAGGCGGGCCGATAAGCCTCGCACCGCTTGCTCCGCGCGTTCTTGTCTCGCAATTCGATCTTCAAGCTCACGGGTACGATCCAAGACCCGTTCCTCGAGTTCGATCTTTGCTTTCTGGAGCGTTTCCTGGTGTCGGTTGCGTTCCGAAACCGCTACGGAAACCAATAAGCTTGTAACAGCAACCACACTCAAAAATACCTGTATCACTAGAAGCGATTCATTTCGGATAGAAACGCCACGTGCAGCATGCAGTGCGCTTCCGACCGCGACGACCGAGAAAACAAGCACGGCCAGCGCTGCTTCGCGAGGCCGCAATTCAAACGCAACCCAGACCACAAATGGAATACAGATGAATTTCAAGGGGT
>Ga0137360_10002429_pt1 | contig 11142 bp, 8 predicted proteins | sample Mad1_60_16metaG_FD_104924 | JGI IMG/M metagenome (GOLD analysis project Ga0137360, IMG submission 104924) | Vadose zone soil microbial communities from Angelo Coast Range Reserve, California, USA - Mad1_60_16 metaG | ecosystem: Environmental > Terrestrial > Soil > Vadose zone | place: USA... | reverse complement strand
GTCAGCAGCACGTGCCCGTTGTAATGAAAATCTCCGATAATCGGCGCATCGCATCCGGCATCGAGCATCCTCTTCTTAATCTCCGGCACCGCTGCCGCCGCCTCCGGCACGTTCACCGTCCAGCGCACGATCTCCGAGCCCGCTTCGGCCAGCTCCAAAGTCTGCTTTAGCGTCGTCTCAATATCAGCGGTGTCCGTGTTCGTCATAGACTGCACGACGATCGGCGCGCCACCGCCCACGCGCACGTGTCCCACCTTCACGCCGTAAGTCTTCCGGCGCGGATGTCGGCTGGCCGTAGCGTCAAATCCCTCAATCTGTGTAAGCATTCCTTCTAATTCTAACGTGATTTGCCCCTTCCAGGAAATCGCGTGTGCCACCTGTAGACGAATAATCTTCCTCAAACCACCTACTTGCTGGCTCAAGGTGTTATGCGCAGGTTACTCACTCCGCAGAGCACGTGCCGGATCGGTCCGCGTGGCGCGCCAGGCAGGCAAAAAACACGCTGCCAACGCGGCAATGGTCATCACCACAAATGCCGACCCGAACGTCAGCGGGTCGCGTGGGCTAACTTTGTACAGCAGGTTCCCAAGCAATCGCATCAATCCGAGTGCCACTGCCGCGCCAAGCAGTACCCCCCCGCCTGTCAACGCCAAACCACGCGACAGCACCAGGCGCAGCAAATTGGACGCGCCCGCCCCGAGCGCCATGCGCAGCCCTAGCTCCCGCGTGCTCTGCGAAACCGCATACGACATCACCCCATACAGTCCAATGGCGGCAAGTAACAGCGCCAGTCCGCCTAACACTCCAACCAAAGTTACCGCCACCTGCTGCGGCGATGTTGAACGATCCAGCTGTTCCTGCAGCGTGATGACCTCGAACAGCGCAAGATTCCCGTCGATCGCGTGCACTTCGTGCGCCAGCGCCGTTGCCATCGTCTCCGGGCTCAACGGGGTTCGGATGAACAAGCCCGCACCGCGCGAGAAATTCTGGCGCAGAGGCACATAGAAAAATGGTTTCGGCATTTCACGAACGCTCTCGTACTTGGAATCTTTTGCAACACCGACCACTTGCATCCATCGGCCCTTGACCTGAACCCGCTCGCCAATCGGATTCTTGCCGCCCCAATACTTCGCGGCCATCGTTTCATTCACGACGGCCACCAGAGCGGTCTTTTCGTCGTCCGTACGGACGAATTCACGGCCGGACACCAAGGAGATGCCCATGGTCGCAAAATAGTCCGGGCCGACTTCGTTGTATTGCACAATGGGCTGCTCCTCCGGCGGGGGCTGATAGCCGTCTACGGCAATCGGCGTCGAAGAAAAACTCCCGTAGCTCAGCGGCGTCATTCGCGCAAATGCTGCCGACTCCACGCCAGGGAGCGCCTTCACGCGGTCGAGCAGCTCATCCTGGAAACTCTGAGCACGCTGCGCGTCGTATCCCGCTGCCACCAAATTGACGGCAGTGTCCAGCACTTTATGCGTCGAAAAACCCGGGCTGGTAGTCCTTATTCTTTGCAGGCTCTGCATCAGCAGGCTCGCTCCGACCAACAAGACGAAACTCAGCGAAACCTGCACCACCACTAGGCCCGAGCGGACCCATGCTCTTCCGCCGCCCCCGACGACCCCGGCAGAATCGGACTTCAGCGCGCCCGCAAGATCAATCTTGCTGGTCTGCATCGCGGGAACGAGTCCAAGCAGGAGCGTTGCGATCAGGCAAACCCCCGCGCTCAACGCCAGCACGCGCCAATCAATTTCTCCCGGCAGATGCATCGTCACACCCCCCCGGGCCGGAAAGAGCAGCACCAGCGCGTGACGGCACCAGTGCGCCACCAGAAGTCCGCCGGCTGCGCCAAAGGCCGACAGGATCAATCCTTCCGTAAAAAGCTGCTTCAGCAACCGGCCGCGACCCGCGCCGATGGCGAGCCGCACCGTCATTTCATGCCGCCGCGCGAACGCCCTGACCAGCAACAGATTGCCCACGTTCGCGCACGCGATCAGCAATACAAAAACCACCACCGCGAGCATGATTTCAAGAGTGGGGAGCAGCGTGTTCGCGTTGTTGAAGGGCGTTTGCCACAATGGCCAAAGCTTGATGCCGTGGCCACGGTTGGTTGCTGGATAGTCGGTTTCCAATCGCTTTGCTACCGCCGAAATCTCTTGCTGCGCTTGCGGGAGAGTCACATCGGGCTTGAGCCGTACATAAGCTTCAATCCACCGCGCGCCGCGATCCTCCAGTTTGTACCCGCCCGCTTCAAATGTTTCCTCCATCGACGCCGGAACCCAGAACTGCATCGCCCAGCCCACGAACGTCCCGTAAAAGCCCTCCGGCGCGACGCCAACAATCGTATGCACCACATTATTGAGCCGCTGCGTTTTCCCTATGATTTCCGGATCGCCCTTGAATCGTCCTTTCCACAACTGGTAGCTGATCACCGTCACCGGATGCGCGTTGCGCCCAACGTCTTCACCGGGCTCGAATCCGCGCCCAAGAATCGGATGGACTCCAATGGCATCAAAATAGTTCGCGGATACGATGCTGCCTGTCGTGACTTCGGCCCGGTCGCCGACGCTGAGCGTGGTCCCCATGATTTTGGTCACGATAAATGAGTCAATCAGCGTGCAACTTCTCTGCAAATCGAGGATATCCGGCCAGGAAGTACCCGTAGGGCCAGACTCGCCGCGCGCCGTTCCGGTAAGAGCGAGTAGCTGTTCCTGGTGGGTCACCGCCGGATAGGGACGGAATAAAATCCCTTCGACCCAACTGAAGACCGCCGCGTTGGCGCCGATCCCCAGGGTCAAGCAAAGGATCGCCAGGACAGAAAATCCCGGACTGCGCCGGAGCATGCGCAAGCCAAAGCGCAGATCTTGCACCGTCGTTTCGATCATGGGCAGTCCTCGCTGGTGGCGGTAATTTTCTTTGGTTTGCTCGACGCCTCCGAAGTTGCGAAGCGCCTCGCGTCGCGCATCCTCAGCGCTCATCCCTTTGCCCATGTTCATCTCGACAGCCATCTCCAGGTGCGAACGCAGTTCTTCGTCTAGGTCGTCTTCCAGACGGCGCCGCCGAAACAGTGCCGCGAGCCGTTGCATAACCGTACGGAAAAATTCGCGCATAAGCTAACTCGTCCTCAACACTCGGTTGATCATCGCGGACATGCGTCCCCAACTCTCCGCTTCCTCCTCAAGCTGCTTTCGTCCAGCTCTCGTCAGGGAGTAGTACTTCGCCTTGCGGTTATTCTCGGAAACGCCCCACTTGGATGCGACCCACCCGCGTTGCTCCAGCCGCAGCAGCGCGGGATAGAGCGTTCCTTGGTTCAGTTGCAGCAAGTCTTCGGATACCTGCTGGATGCGCAAAGCAATCCCGAAGCCGTGCATCGGTCCCATGGAGTCGAGCGTCTTCAGCACCAGCAAATCGAGCGTTCCTTGTAGGACTTCGGATTTGGGAGCAGCCATATATTCCTTTAGACCGCCAACAGGAGAAATTGGAAGCCTAGCACATTCCTTTTGGCCGTCAACAGGTATTTCGGGGCCGCCTTCCATGGCCGGGCCGGACGCCGTTCCGCGAGTGGAATAAAACGAATGCGGAATCGGTCTGGCATTGTGGGCAAGGGTGTTTCTAATGAGCACGCAAATGGTTCCCATGCATTCGCCGAAAGAGCACGGAAGTCCAAAATTCGTTCCAGCGGTTCCCGCGCGTTACATCCGTTTTGGCAGGTTTCATCTGGACTTGAAAAAAGAGGATCTCCTCAAGGACGGCTCGCGAGTTAAGCTGCAGGGCAAAGTTTATCAGGCGCTCGTGGCACTGCTTCTAAAGCCCGGAGAGGTCGTGACCCGGGAAGAGCTGCGCATGCGGCTCTGGCCGTCCGGCACTTTCGTCAACTACGATTCCAACATGAACACTACCGTGAACAAGCTGCGGCAGGTGCTCGGCGATTCGTCCGACCAGCCTGCGTTCGTGGAGACGATTCCGCGCAAGGGTTACAGCTTTGTTGCACAAGTAGAGTATCTTGACCGGCCTGTTGCGCCGCAATCGTCCCAGTCGCCACAGTCTGCGAAACTCTCGTCCGCCGGTGCGGCTCCGGAGCATGCGAATGGCAAGGCTTCATTCTTCCGGACCGCCATCCATTCCAGATGGTTTACCGCTGGCGTGGTTACTCTGGTAATCGCCAGCATGCTGTTCGGCGCCGCGCTGATGTTGTACGCGCACCGCTGATTTCTCACCAACCTCTAGCCAGTCGTCAAAAACAAATCTAAGAGCGCGCTGCGGATGCTAACTGTCGGTCGCAACGCATTCCACGCCAAGCAGCGCGCGGAGCCAGTTGCGGAGTCCCGGGCGCCATTAGAGAGATCCGCGGAGGCCCAGCGCGTCAGCGTGTTCGCGCAGGGCGGCGATGCAGAAGGCGATGTGCTCTTCCAGCGGCACGCCAAGTTCTTCGGCGCCTTTGCGCATGTCCTCGCGCGAGACGCCCTTGGCGAAGAGTTTGTCTTTCATGCGGCGCTTCACTGAGTCCACTTCCAGGTCCAAAATACTTTTTGACGGGCGCACGTACGCGCAAGCCGTCAGGAAGCCGGCCAGTTCGTCGCACGCAAAGAGCGTGTGCTCCAGCGCGGTTTGGCGCGGCACGCCGCAATAGTCTGCGTGGGTGATAATCGCGTGGACGATCTCCTCGGAGTAGCCCTGCTGGCGCAGAATCTTTGCGCCTTCCGAGGGATGCCCCTGGTCGGGCGAGTGCTCTTGATTGGGCCAGCGCTCGTAATCGAAATCGTGCAGCAGCGCGGCCAGCCCCCAGGTCTCTTCGTCAGGTGCGACCGCAAAGCGGTCAACGTCCGCCCGGAATTTGCGCGCATAGGCGCGCACACACGCCTCCACCGCCAGCATGTGCTTGCGCAAGCTCTCCGAGGCGGTGTACTCGCACAGCAGTTTCCAGGCATCCTCGCGTGTCGGCATGCGGTTCTCCCCCAAATGGAGCGGATAGTGTAGCGCAAGAGAATCGTCTGACGTCTGAACGTCGAAGGGCGGAAGGTCGAAGGTCGAAAAGCGAGGCCCCACCCCCTGTTTTTTGTAAGTGTTACATCTAAAAGACTTAGACGATGCCGTAAGTCTTTTGTTTGCAACACTTACGGGGAGATGCATAAGTGTTGCAGCTAAAGAACTTAGAGGGATAAAGGACGTCTGCACGTCGGAGCGTTGAAAGGCTGGAACGTCGAGAGCACCCCCTCCTCCCCGCCTGTTTTTGTAAAAGATTGTAGCGTATAGGTTTAGGAGGTGGGGGTCGGCAAAAGGATTGAAGGGCAAGGACTTAGAGGAGAGGGAGGGTTGAAAGTCGAATGCAGAAAAAATCGCGGGACCGGTGAATAACGCGGAGTGCGGGCTGATCGGGGTGGCTGGCGTCCAGTTCATGCAAGAGTGTAGCATAGCCTGCGCTAACTGTCAATAAATATTATTCATTGGATATCATTCGAATGGGGTTTTAAGACGTTGAAACGTTTGCAGATTACAAGTTTGAAGGTTGAAGTTCAGAAACGGGGATGCGGGGGCGGAGAAGCGAAAATTCTTCATTAGGAGAGTCTTGGGTAAGGGGACAGGAGAAATGTGAAAAGCCCCACGCTTTCAAAGAAGAACGAAAGCGTAGGCCATCGGCCAGAGACGACATTGCTAGAAACCTTTTCACTAGAAGCGCAGACGGAGTACCATACGCGAATCGACTCGGGCTGGGATCTCGGCCGAGAGGAATTTTGCCGATGAAGGAAGCCGCACAAATAGTCTTTCGTCGAATCACGCGAGCTGAGTTCTACAACATCAACAAACTAAAGGGATCCGAAGCTCGAGGTGGTGGACAGTCATACATCGATTTTCCGACATCGACTGTCAGTCTAGCCAGCTGGAGGAAATTCTTTGCGGGTGCGAAGATATCGGCGCCCAAAAGCGGCCCGCTCTGGCAATTCACGGTCAATAGCATCGGTGTGGGCAAGCCGCAAACCGCAGAAATCGGTCAGCGCGCCAAGACACGCTTCAGCATTCGGGCACAAAAACTCGGAACAGCAAAGTCAAACCGTCTCTTCTCATGGCATCCAGAGTATACAGGGTTCCCTAAACCGGCGGACCCGACCAAGCGGGCTGGCGTTCCGAATCTTGTGATTTATATTATCCGTACAACGGGAGGGGAGTTCTGGGCGGGCTGGTTCCAGGCCGCGGCCCCTGATCCTCATTGGCAGGTAGATCAAAGGCTTGAGTCCATGTTCACCCAAGAGGATGGGATTATTTCTCTTGATCCTGGCATTGATTTTGATGAGGCAGATGGTAGGTGGCCGTTTCAAGTAGCTCCCGCTGCCCCAGATCCGGGGGCACAAAAACCTGCGCTCGCAATCCGCCCGATTGCGGCGATTGCCCCGAATGTGGAGCCGACGCGAACGGCAACCGCCAGGAAGCAATCGTCTCGCTATCAACAGAAAACGGAGGAGGAGGTAATCGAAGAGCTCTTCTCCAACGACCTTTCACCCGTACCAACGAGGGAGAAGGTGGAAATCGCCAGGAAGGTTTTGAGGCGGAACGAAAAGGCCGTGGATTCGCTGAAAGAACTGTATGGGGGCGAATGCCAGCTCACCGGGAAGAAGTATGTGTTTCAAAAAACTGACGGTCGTCTCTACTGTGAGGCTCACCACCTGGTCCCCCTCGGAGAAGGTGGGGCCGACTCACCGCATAACCTGATCATCGTCAGCCCGCTAATTCACAGAATGTTTCATTACGCCGACGTCGTCGGACTAGACTTGAGCAGAGTAGTCGACAACAAACTGGAAATTAAGATCAACGGTGAGTCGTTCACAATCACATGGCATCCGAAGCATGCTGAGCGCGTGGTTGCTGCCGCAATGAATGCTGAGAAGAGAACGTGACGGCGGGCCTTTCTAGGGTAAACAAGTACTCAGCCATCGTGCGACCGAGCGGGCTGTTATTGCTTCGGAACCGTGGGACCACAGACTCCAGAAGTTCGGCGTGACCAAACTGTCCAAATAGTTCCAACATCTCTTCTCGCGACAAGAGTCCATCTTCGCTGTAACTGATCAAGAACATCCGGCAGTTCATTCCACTTATGATTTTCGAGAACGCGTCCCGAATTCTTACTTTTGAACAAAAATCAGAGTACTGATCCCTCCACGGGCGAAGGCCGCTCACACCAATTGCTTCGGGTTCGTCACCGCGCGCGATCGTCTCGATAAGGTGGTAATTGGCGGCGTACTGGCGCTTCATGTAGGGCGGGTCGAGATAGCAGAGATCTGCCGTCAGACTCTGGGACACAGATTCTGCAGGTCCTTGCATGACAAGGTGATCGGTGGGGAAGCCCCAAACAAATTCGCTAGGAAGTAAAGTGAGCTTCGAAAGGGATCCATTGCTCCATTTCGACCTGAAATGGCCATACGTACCGGCAATGTTTGCAATGCGGTTTGTCGCCAGAACAAGGTCATGGCGAAGCAGTGAATACTCTTGATGTGTAAGAAGCTTTTGAGCATTCCAAGAGTTAAGTTGCTGGTTGATCGCATCTATGAGACCCGCGTTCAGTTCCGTGAGATACATCCGAGGAGGGCAGCCCGCAGCAGGTTTTCCCCCGGGACTGTATTCGCGAACCATTAGGCCCTTAATTGGTTGCAGCGATTGTAGGTAGTCGAGGACTTTGAAGTAGGATCCGCCGACCTCAGAAAACAGGGGGGCGGAGTCGATTGTCAGTCGTACCGTTGCGTGCTGAACAGCGAAGGTCATCAGGTCTGAGGCAATGACTTTATACCCTGATGTTCTGAGGGCAGCCGAGACGCTGGCAGTACCGCACATGAGATCGGCGACAGTCTGCCCAGGTTTTACAAATCTTGAGGTCGCAGACATAAGCTGGGTAAGAAATCGCGTCTTGTTGCCGATATATCTGTATGACACTCAGTTAGACCTTCAGCGACTGGAGTTGATTTGGCTTTGCTCGCATACTCGTAATAGCCTGAAGAGATTGCGCTTGGTTTAGGACGTTGAGCACCCATGCGCAGGCGTCCTTGTCCAATCCGTATAACCCTGCGACCAATGAGTCTATATGAAGGTCAGAGTCAATGTTTGGGCATTTTGTGGCGCGGCGAAGAGATACGGCATCTGCGATCGCTTTTGCTTGGCGCCATTGCCATTGTCCTTCAGATGCAACGGGTACCGGGAGTTCCGCGATCGTTTTTTGAGTCACATAGGGGTGTGACCGCCACTCACTGTCCCCCGTTCGCTTTAGATGGTAAGCCAGCATGACACGTGAGCATAGCACTCCTAGAACATAGTCTAGGAAGAACGTCGGCGTTCTATTGGGTCTCGCTCTATAGTGGAACACGACCTGATTGGTAAACGCGCCCGAATCGTCGATAGCGGCCTTCAACCCCACACCGGTTTTCCGGACCAGAAGCTTGACTCCTTCAAACGTTGAGGACTCCTTGTAGTTTATTCCCGGAATGTTTACCTCGATGATTCGGGACGACGCGCATCTATATCTATCTACGTCTTCGCCGACGATCAACCGTTTCCACCCCTGCAAAGGAGTAAGACTCTTTTTGATGATCTGCTTCTTTTTTGCCCTTTCCCATTCGAACGATATTCCGCAATGTTCGCACCGCAGACTAGCGCGCTCGCGAGGCTCTGGTCTCGCAGTAGAACACTTGGGGCATATGACGACCGCCCCGGTTTTTGATAGCTCAACTCCTCGGCCGGAGACCAGCCAAGTTGCCCAGTCGCTGCGGTGGGCATGAATCTGCTGGAAAAATGAAAGATCTACTTCGTTAACGTCAATTGTGAACCGCCTCTCAGGGTCAGCCTGAAATTGGACCTGAGGTACAAGATGCGTAGCGCGAGCTTTCGCTTCGCTCAAGGGGATTTCATTTGCCAAAACTTGATCGCGCTGTTCCTTACGGAGCCTGAAGCATTCGATCGAGCGTGAAGGGCGTGGCTTAGTTTTCTCGCAGATCACGACTGCAGTGCCTCGATAAACGTTGTCGAAGAAACCTTCACCCAGTCGCGCAATTAGCAACAGTTGCGTCCGTTCCAATAGCATCGTGCGAAGTGCCTTGTGCTCGGGTAGGAAAAGCGAGTCAGGAATGATAAGAGCGAGAATCGTATGTTCCGGCGCCACCTTTAGACACAGCTCAATAAACAGGTCATATGAATCAAACTGACCCTGAGCAAGCTGGAAGCCTGCTTGGCGAAGTTCTCCGGGGGCCTGCCGAACTTCAGCTCCCCACGGCGGGTTCGAAATAACTCCTGAGATAGCACGAGTGTCGAGGAGAGCATTCCAACCGGACTCGACGCTTAAGGGTTTCTTCGCGGGTTGAAGGGCATCGGCGCGTCTGAGAATCGTATCGGCGGGTACATTGGCGCCAACTTTTCGAATCGCATCTGGATCAATATCAACACCTGCAAGCCGTATGCAAGCCCCCCCCTTGCTCCTATTTACACTGCGGAGGAGTGCTCCGTCTCCGCATGCGGGGTCTAGTATCAGAAGCGGTTTTTTTCTTGGCAACCGATGGATGAGTTCGGCTGCGACCCAATCCGCCAGTATTTTCGGTGTATACACACAGCCTAGGTTAGGGTTCATTGGGCTAGTCCCAGCGGTGTCCCCAAAAAGGTTCTGCTGGTGGAATCCAGTTCTCTTATGAAACATGCGCACGAGAGCTAGTCCCCCTAGCAAGGGTACCCCAAAATATAGGAGGCATGCTGTGGAAATCAACCCCATATGGTGTGTTCTGCACCGTAGTAGAGGCTAGCCTGGCGTGCCAACTACATTTCGAGGGAGTGGTAGGAATGGAACGGTGGTTCATAGCGTGGCCTAAGAATGCAATTCGAAGTCCACAAATACCTCTGCAGTTGAGAAGAGAAAAACTGCAGTCTCAGCAGAGCTGCGGAAAGAGTTAAATGCGTGGGGATTTGCCCTCTCTCGCAGGAGATGCTTCGGCGGGCTTCGGGTGAGAATGGGAAAACTGGAAACTACAAGGCAGAAACTAGAAAGAGGAGAGTTCGGGGCTACATCGTCCAGAGGATGTCGAGTTTTTTTCGACGCGGGCGAAGTCTCTGTTGCTGTTGCGAGGGCGCCGGAGCGAAGATGGCGACGTCAAGTCGCCGCTACAAAATGGAAAGATGCGAAACGAGGAAGAGAAAAGCAGATCCCTCGCTACGCTCGGGATGACGCAGGCGGGGAGCGACGAAAGAGTGGCCCGCCTCAGAAGCCGGCCCCTACAGAGGCGAAAGAGAGGATGCCGGGCTGAAGCCCGGCGCTACGAGACAGAAAAAGCGGGGCTGTGGAAAAGCTGAGGATCGAAGGGAACCACTACTGGTGTGGTGTGAGGCGGAGGAGTATACAAGGACTAGCGGAAACTGAAAAGAGAGAAGAGGACGAAGAAGCAGAACTGCCCGAACGGACAGGCGAACGCCGGGCGTAACACGGCGAAACGCGGAGAGCGGAATCAAAAATAGTTCAAAAATACTCTTGACAGAATTTGGCGATTCACACGATACTCCCACTGCGCCAGTCACTGCCTTCCGAAAGAACGTTCCAGCGTTTCTTCCCCTATCCGCACGCCGGAAAAACAGTCAGCAAGGAGTGCCGGTGTCCGCACAATTAGAAAAAGAGATGAGTTCGTTAGAAATGGATCGGGAAGTCATCCGCTGTAAGACCTGCGGTCTCGTCCAGTACCGTACGCGCACGGGGAATTGCCGCCGATGCGTGCGCGCCTTACCTCAGCGCTTGGAGTTCCTGATTCCTCCACCGGCGCCTCCGGAGGAAGCAGTCGCTGAACCAGCCGCCGAAAGATTTGTTAACCAGGAGACGGTCGAGAATATCGGCCAGCGCATTCGCCAATTGCGCGAATCGCGCAGCATGACCCAGAGCCAACTGCAGTCACGCTCGAAGGTCTCGCGCTCCTACCTCTCCCGCATCGAAAGCGGGCAGATGACGCCGAGCCTCGGCACGCTGGAGAAGATCTCCGAAGCGCTGAGCGTCGGTTTGAACCGGTTCTTTATCCCGGAATCCGACGGCGAAGCGCTGATGGAAGATCCGTTCATCCAGGGATTGCGGCCGTTCCTGCGGCAATTGGATTGGGAACAGTGGCAGTCGATATTGAAGAGGCTGCAGGCGATCAG
>Ga0137360_10002423_pt1 | contig 11157 bp, 15 predicted proteins | sample Mad1_60_16metaG_FD_104924 | JGI IMG/M metagenome (GOLD analysis project Ga0137360, IMG submission 104924) | Vadose zone soil microbial communities from Angelo Coast Range Reserve, California, USA - Mad1_60_16 metaG | ecosystem: Environmental > Terrestrial > Soil > Vadose zone | place: USA... | reverse complement strand
CTTGGGCTTTAAAACTTAGCCCGGGAAATGAAGGGAGTTTGAAAATGAAGCGGACAAACGTATTGGCGGTATCGTGCTATTTAATAGCTCTCTTGTTGCGACCAGTCGACGGCTTTGCATTTAAGACCCCTACCCACCGACTGATTAACCAACAGGCTGCCAAAGGCTCTTCGGTTGACCAATTCCTTCGAGCTCGGGCGCTTGATAACAGGGATGACGGAGCTGATCTCTTCTTTCTCCCACTTGCCGATTCTCTGCCAAGATCCGGTACATTGTGCGCTCGGAGCACAGATGTCTCATGTCAACTCGACGCATCGAGCTACCATAGTTTGCAGTTTGAATGGTTGTCGTTCAGAAAGTCAGAGACGATTTGAGGTTTAGACATCAATTAGGGGTGGAAGCGAAAGTTCGTCCACAGTTAAAAATCGTCAGAGAAAACGTTCCAGGAATGTTCCAGTTTTGTTCCAACTTTGGGTGATACCCCTTATCACTCGGTACCAAGTCGAGTTCGGCAAGTCGTTGAATTTCCAAGAAACTGAGTACCCGGTATTACTTGGTATCTTTCGGCTTTTTGCTTCGATGCAGCGGTTCGAATCCGCTCGCCGCCTCCAAATTCTGCTCTATTGGAGTTTCCTAGCCCCACCCGCCGTAAAGATAGTCCAGTTTTGGAACGATAGCGGATATGGTTCCCTCGAATCCTTTGGGTTCTCAGGTTAGCTTGGCATCTATTGTGAACCAACCTAGACTTTTCTGCTAGCGTTATTGGCGTTAGCAACTTCACCATCCGGCATTTGACGGAATTACTCGCCTAACTAAGAATTACTCGCCTAAGCGGACAGGGTCCCCCCAGTCAATCAAGTGGAGTTTGACCCATACTTATATCAGCAAGATTTGTTGGATTTCAGCATTCCTAAGGCATTGTCATCGAGGCGTCCCGGGCACGCCAACTTTGTCGACGTTCCGCACCGGGAAATCGATCAGGTATAGGTCTACATGGCCCAAGTTGAGCTCGCGCAAACTCGTATCAAGCGCTCGCTCGGGTTCCCCATGATCGTCATCCCACAGTTTCGTCGTAACGAAAACGCGCTCTCGGCAAATGCCATTCACTCTGATGGCGGCACCCACACTCTCTTCGCTCCCAATAGCGAGGCAGTATCGATATGTCGATACCCGGCCTCCAGCGCGGCAAGCACGGCTGCTTTACACGTCTACCCGCACGAGTCTGCCACACGCCCAAGCCGAGGTGAGGGATTAAGTCACCATCGTTGAGTGTTTTTTGGTATCGATTGTAAGTCCCATAAGAAAGAGAAGGAGTATGCCGTAAGCACCCTATAAACAAAGACCGTTGCTTACTTAAATTTGTCTCGTACCCGTGTCACTCGGTCTTTTGCGCCGTTTGCTCGATGCAGGAGGTTCGAGTCCGATCGCTGCTCCAGCCGAGCAGCGATGCTTGACTCGTTCGATCTCAACCGCTTCCGGCTGCTCTCTCCAGCAAACGATCCAATTCCCCGGTTGCATCAAGGCGACGAGCATCGTCGTAACCGCCGATAGGATGGGCATCGATAAAGATCTGCGGCACAGTTCTGCGGGCGGACAGGCGCTCCATTTCAGCTCTCCGATCCGGATCATCAGTGACGTCGATTTCTTCGAACTCGACGCCCTTTGAGCGCAGCAGTGCTTTGGCACGAAAACAATAGGGACAATAGTTTGTTGTATAAATAACGACTTTCACCATGCCCGTCGAAGCCCCGTTAGTGCAATAATCGGATAACTCTGTCATTGCCTTTAAACTCTTTCTTGAAACCGCCGTCCTTTTTTGCCATTAGTGGGCGGTGAAACTGTTAGGTTTAACCGGCGGAATCGCATCAGGCAAGAGCACGGTCGCTGCGATCTTGCGCCGGCTCGGCGCAGCGATTATCAATGCCGATGAATTATCCCGCGAGGTAGTGCAACCGGAACAAGATGCGTGGAAAGAGATCATTGCCGCCTTTGGGCCCAGCATTCTGCAGGAAGACAAAACCCTAGACCGCAGAAAGCTAAGAAAAATCGTCTTTGATAACCCTGAAGCAAGAAAGAGACTCGAAGCCATCATCCATCCAAGAGTCCGAGCTATGGCGGAAAAGAAAATCAGCGAGCTAGCGGCCGCGGACAATTCCATCATCGTCTATGAGGTGCCGCTTCTTTTTGAAGGTCAAATCCATCTCTGGCTACGGCCCGTAATCTTGGTTGCTTGTGAAATTGGGACGCAAAGAAAAAGGCTGCTCGAAAGAGATCATTTAACGGAGACTGAAGCTCAACAGCACCTCGACTCACAGATGAACTTGGAGGAAAAACGCAAGCTGGCAGATTATGTAATCGAGAACGACGGCAACCTGGAAGAACTTGAACAACAAGTCCGCGCAGTGTTGCAGAAGATCCAGGCTACTTGACCCGCTCCAGATACGTCCCTTGGGAAGGATCCACTCTCACCTTGTCCCCTACCTGGACAAACGGCGGGACCTGAATCGTCACTCCAGTTTCCAACTTTGCCGGTTTATAAGAGGCGCTGGCCGTTGCCCCTTTCATCGACGGTTCCGTATCGACCACCTGCAGATCCACCGTCGACGGCGGGCTGACACCTATGGGCCTGCCTTCGTACAATTCCACCTCAACAACCTCGTTGGGCAAGAGAAAAGACAACAGGTCACCGATATCTGCCGCCGTCAAGGTAATCTGCTCGTAGTTCTCCGTGTCCATAAACGTGTGAAGATCCCCTTCGGCGTACAGATACTGCATCTTTCGCGTTTCTAACGTAGCTTGCTCGACGCGGTCCTCCGAACGAAACTTATACTCGGTCCCCACTCCGGACTTGAGATTCTTCATCTTTGTTTGCATGAAGCCGCGCTTGTTGCCGGGGGTCAAATGGTGAACCGCAAATACCCGGTAAAGTTGACCTTCATGAATGATAATCATGCCGGGCCTGAGCTGTGTCGCCTGGATCAACATCTAGATTCCTTCCTGAGCAAATCTCTGCTTGTTGTTAGCAGTTTATCTCGGTAGCTTCAACGCGTCCTCCATCCGCGTTCAGATTCTCATCAAGCGTAAAGACCGCGCCAGAGCATTGCCCGGGCGACGCGATCGATACCGATCATCAAGGCGGCTGATCGCATATCCACCCTTTCCCGCTGGCTCATGTGAAGCACTTCGTGGAAGGCACGGACCAGAATGTCTCGTAGCTTCTGATTCACTTCTTGCTCGGTCCAGAAAAAATTCTGTAGGTCCTGGACCCACTCGAAATAGGACACCACGACGCCACCCGCATTGGCCAGAATGTCCGGAATGAGAAATATCTCCCTTTCCTTGAGAATGGTATCGGCCTCCAACGTCGTCGGACCATTGGCACCCTCAGCTAGAATCCGGCATTGCAGCCGGCCAGCGTTTTCTTTGGTAATCTGCATCTCCATGGCGGCCGGAACAAGAATATCGCACTTCAATTCCAGGACCCCCGCGTTACTTATCTTCTGCCCGTACGGGCAGTTTTCAAGACTGTGGTATTTGTCGGCCAGCTCGAGAAGCTTTTCCACCGGCAGTCCTTTCGGGTCGTAAAAGCCGCCGGTCCGGTCCGATACACCGATAATCTTCACGCCTATATTGGCGAGTTCTTTCACCGCAACCGAGCCTACATTGCCGAACCCTTGCACCGCCGCCGTACATCTGGCCAGATCTATACTTAAGTGTTTCGCCGCTTCAATGATCGTATAGACAACGCCTCGCCCCGTCGCTTCGCGTCTACCTAACGTACCTCCAATGTCTACAGGTTTACCGGTAACGATTTCCGGTACGGCATGCCCCTTATGCTGCGAAAAAGTGTCCATGATCCATGCCATAACTTGTTCGTTGGTTCCCATGTCAGGTGCAGGGATATCGATTTCGGGTCCGATAAAATTAAGAATTTCCGCCGTATAGCGCCGCGTCATTGACTGTAACTCGTGCCGCGAAAGCTCCGCCGGATCGCAAGCAACGCCTCCCTTTGCCCCGCCTAAAGGCAAACCCACAAGCGAGCACTTCCAGGTCATCCACATGGCCAGCGCGGAGACCTCCCCGAGATTTACCGCCGGGTGATAACGAATACCTCCCTTAAACGGCCCGAGCACGTCGTTGTGCTGTACCCGATAACCGGTAAATACATGGACCCTACCGTTATCCATTCTAGTAGGCACGCTAACGATCAACGCTCGGGCCGGCCGCCGCAATCGACTCGCGACGTTCGCGTCGAGATTGAGCTTGGCCGCGGCGATATCGAACTGCTGGACCGCCATATCACTAGTGGAATTTCGCCACTCTTCCGCTGACATACATTCCTCCAAAGCTAATTAGAATTTCCTATAGGCTCGTTCTTTAACCAGGAGGCCAACTAAAGTGACGTCCGCCCAACAGATGAAAATGCAGGTGGAAAACAGTCTGGCCCGCGCCAGCTCCTGAATTGGCGACCACACGGAAACCACTTTCAGCAATACCCTGCTCGCGCGCCAGTTTTGCGATCACGAGAAAAATCTGGCCAACAACGGCTTGGTCGTTCGCCTCTAAATCCAGAATCGTAGCGACATGCTTGCGTGGAACGATCAAGATATGGACCGGCGCTTGGGGACGGATGTCCCTGAAGGCGACTACGGACTCGTCTCGGTAAACGACATCCCCTTTAACTCGGCCCTCCACAATGCCACAGAAAAGACAATCACTCATCAATCATCCCTTTCGGCGCCTTGAGGACTTTCAATCCTGGTCATCCCGATGCGGGTATTGCACAAATATCTTTTCAGCCTCTATCTCGAGGGGCACATTCTGGAGCGCGGCACCTACGCAAGGCCCCCAGATACACTCCCCCGTCGCGGGCTCAAAGGTCGCACCGTGGTTGGCGCACATAAGGTAACGACCATCTATAGTAAAAAACTGGTTATCCACCCAATCCAACGAGATACCAATATGGGGACACCGGTTCACGTAGGCGTACAGAGATCCCTGGTAATTGAGGAGCATGCCTTCGACGCTATACTTCCCATTGCTCAAGGTAAACTTCTTGGTCATACCGGGCGTAAGTTCGCTGACTTCGCCAACGAGTTTTCTATTGGCTTCTTTCTTGGTTCGTCTCAAACTCATGCTTTGTTGCTCAATCAGCCAGGTGCGAGATATTTCCTTCCGGACAGCTCACCAAGACGTCGCCCTGGTCTACGCAAACCGGCAGCCGATAAAGGGACTCTCCCTCGCACGGGCCAGATATACACAGTCCGGTTCCACGCTCGTAGAGCGCCCCATGCGTGTAGCACATGAGGTAAAGCCCATCCTCGCTGACGAACTGATCGCGGATAAAATCCAAGGGCGTCGGCATGTGCCGGCACCGATTCACGTAGGCGTGAAAGCGTCCACCATCATTCACTAAAAACCCGGCCACGCGGTACTTCCGGCAGATAATCGAGAACTTCTTTACTTCCCCCGGTTCCACATCCGCTACGCGGGCGACGATCTTTCCCCCGGCGCGGCTTTCCTGCATCATGCGCCGCTTGTCGCGAAAAAACAGAGCCCGGTGAATCGCCAGGCCAACAAGATAGGCGATCAAAAAAAAGAGGGAAAGATAAATCGTGAGTGTCATGTTCGTCGAGATTCCGGTAACTACTTAGAATCCTTTGCCACCGTATCCCGAATCCGCTTCACCTCTTCTGCTGTTTGCCGGCCGGAGATTCCCATAACTTTCATTAGTTCAGTGGTCATTTCAGCGGTGACCTGATCTTGAACGCTCCCGCTTCCGTCGGGGTCGGCCTTGAGAAAAGCCATGATTTTTTCTTTGGCAACACCGGTGCGCTCTAAACCATCGAGAAACTCGCCGTAACCCACCCGGCCTCGAAGTTCCTGAACACATGCCATTAACTTCTTACAGTCAGTGCACATGCGAGACCAAAACCCGGCCCGCTCTCCACAATAAGTACAACGCGACATCCTGACATTCCTGCAGTAACGTTTATCTATTTCTGTACCAGAACCCTGGCCACCAAACCTTGTAATGCATCAGTCAGCTTTTCGTTCGCGGCGACTATGCCATGGTGCTTAGTCTCGCGTCGATTGAACAAAAGTACGTTCCCATTGCCATCGACAACCTTACCCCCTGCCTCCTCCACCATGAGCACACCGGCGCACACATCCCACTCGTGGATTGACCGGAAGGTTAAGGTACCGTCGCCCTCTCCACCGGCAACTTTCGCCAACCTATAGGCGATGCTGCCGACGGATTGGATTTCACAAAGGTCCACGAAAATTTGAAATTTGCGCAGCGGCTCCGAACGGCTCACCAGCAATAAGGCGCCGTGTATTTCTCGTCGGGGAGCCACGCGAATTCGTTCTCCATTGAGCTCCGCCCCTTGCCCCGCAGCGGCTCGGTACAGTCGATCCTCAATCGGGTTATAAATCACCGCAACTTTCGGTCGTCCCTCCACGACGAAGCCGATCGAAACCGCAAACTGTGGCACTCCTTCAATAAACTCTTTAGTACCGTCAATGGGGTCGATGATCCAAACCCTTGATGATGCCAATCTGCGAGAATCATCGCCGTCCTCTTCAGAAAGCCAGCCGTCCTCAGGGAATCTTCCCTGAATAATTTCACGGATCTTCCGGTTAGCTTCCAGATCGGCGGTAGTTACCGGATTATTCTTACTTTTCTCGTGGACATCAAACTTGCCCTTGAACAGTTTTTTGATGATCCGTCCCGCTTCCCGAGCAGCCCGCTCGGCAGTTTTTAGTTCCTCGTCGTATTGGGAAGGCATGGCAACCCTTTTCTTCGCGACTCCATCGATGGGATCATTAAAAATGCCAGATAGGCTGTTTCGACAATCGCTTTTTACCGAAGTGTAAGCAGGGAATGAAACGGATAAAGGTAAAAGCCGGTCGGCATGCCCATGAGTATACGCAGGTTATTCGGTAACTTGCTGTAGGTCCGCCACAATTTCTGCGCCTGCATGAAGCATTTCTGCGGTGGCGCGTTCCGAATCTCCAGGCTTCAGATTCACGCCACGAACGGAGTCTGTGAGCAAGACAACTTTGAATTTCTCTCTGAGACCGTCGAGGACCGTATGTTTAACGCAATAGTCCGTTGCCAATCCGCCGACAAAAATGCGCTCGATACCTCGCTGTCGCAATAGGTCAACTAATTTTGCTCCGCTGTCATTTATTCCGAGAAAGCCTGAATAGCCGTCTTCATCCGAACCCATTCCGGCTGAAACGATCACCGTGTCGGCCGGTAGCTTCAAGTCCGGATGAAATTGGGCTCCCGTGCTCCCTTGGATACAGTGCGGCGGCCAGGGGCCACCACTGGTATTGAAATGACTCGTCTTTGCCGGATGCCAGTCGCGAGTGGCAAAGATCGGCAAGCCGGCTTTAGTGAATTTATCAATATAACGGTTAAGAACAGGAACAACCTGGTCGCCGTCCTTCACCGCCAGAGCACCCCCTGGACAGAAATCGTTTTGGACATCCACCACAATTAACGCGTCTTTACTTGGCATCGATTTCCATTATAGAGAATGATAGCTTCGTTGCAATTGGGCTAGTCTAACACTTAGCGCAAAACATGGCCATCAAGGCAATCTTTTTTGACGCCGCGGGGACACTTATCAAACCCGCCCGCCGGGTCGGCGAAACCTACGCCGTTTTGGCGCGGAAATACGGCATCGAAGTTTCAGCGGCGGAAATCGCAGAGAGATTTCGACTCTGCTTTCATTCCGCACCTCCCCTGGCCTTTCCCGGGGCGCCGACAGCGCGCATCGAAGATCTGGAGCGCGCCTGGTGGAAGGACCTGGTGCGGCGCATCTTTGAACCTTGGGATGGGTTTCAGCGATTTGACGACTACTTTGTCGAGCTTTTTGCTTACTTCGCTCAACCTGATGCCTGGAACCTCTACCCGGAGGTGACCGAAACTTTGTCTGGCTTGGAAAAGCGCGGCATGGTCCTCAGTGTGATCTCAAATTTTGACTCGCGTCTGATTGGCATCCTCGAAGGCCTCGGCGCAGCTCATTGGTTCGAGCATATTTTTGTCTCAAGCCGCGTTGGTTATGCGAAACCCGATCGACAGATTTTTCACACAGCCCTGGAACGGCATAGTCTTAAAGCCGGTGACGCTCTCCACGTCGGCGATAGTGAAGAGAAGGATCTTCACGGCGCCACCAAGGCCGGGCTGAAGGGGGTCTTGGTCGAACGTAACGGTGAAAGTAATTCGAATCTTTCGCCACGAATCACGAGCTTAAGGGGCATTCTTTCCCTTTTGCACGACTAGATCAGCACTAGAAGTAACTTGACAGGTTGAGACGGCTGCGGTACACGGCTGCTAGCTCTGGAGGTTTAATGGCAGAATCCATTTGGAAGCAGGTAGACACGGATAACAGCACGATGCGAATGCACGTGAGCTTACCCATGGGCTCAAGTTCTTTCCCAGCAGTCGTGGTCACCCAACATCAGGGCGGTGTGGACGAATTCGTTCAGAATATCACCCGTCGGTTGGCGGAGTCTGGTTATGTGGCAGCGGCGCCGGATCTCTATCACCGCGACGGTCCCAAGTGCACGGACGATATCGTCACCCGGAGAACTCGCCTGCGCGATAGAAACATCATCAACGATGTCAATGCCACCCTGGCTTTCTTGCAACAGCACGATTCCGTGGACGGCAGCCGCCTGGCGATCATTGGTTTTTGCATGGGGGGACGAATCGCCTATCTAATGGCCGCCGCCAACTCTGCGTTCAAAGCCTCAGTGGTTTACTACGGAGGCAATATATTACGGGCCTGGGGCAGAGATATTCCATCCCCGTTCGAGCGCACTTCAGAAATTCATTGTCCAATCCAAGGTCACTTCGGCGAAGAAGACAAGAATCCTTCACCCGAGGATATGCGGACGCTCGATGCCGAGCTGACCAAGTTCAATAAGAAGCACGATTTCTACTCCTACCCAAACGCCAGCCATGCCTTTATGGATGCCACCAAAGAGAGCTATCGCCGTCTTGCTGATGAGGCCTCTTGGCCGAGAACATTGGAATTCTTGGAGCGCCACCTCGGTTTGCCGGTGGGACAACACGTGGAGCAAGCGCGCTAGCAGAAGGCACCGAAAGAAAGAGGATGACGATGGCAAAGCACCGTATCACAATGGGTCTTCCCTATCATCCACGCTCACGGGCCCTGATCGATGGCGAGATAGGCATTGACGGCTACGAACTCGATATCACGCATGACCCTAGCCCTGGCGAACGCCACTATCGGTTTGCCCAGGGGGAGTGGGATGTCGGCGAATATTCGGCAGCAACCCTCCTCAGGACGCGAGAAAAAGGCTTCCGCTACATCGCGCTGCCGATCTTTTTCGAGCGCGGCCCGCGCCAGCGCAACATCTATTTCTGCGAAGGCAAACTCAACCACCCGAACGAGCTCAAAGGAAAGAAAATCGGCTGCTTTCGCTATGGCGCGACGGCGGTGGTGTGGGCACGTGGTTTTCTGCTCGACGAATACGGTCTCAAGACCACCGACATGAATTGGTACGTATCGGGCCGGGAGGTTTACATCGGGAATGATCTCCCCGTTAAAGTGGAACGCCTCGATCCGCCTCCGCCTTTCGGACAAGAAAAACCACACTTGGCAAAATTGGTCAGCAAGGGTGAGCTGCACGCTGCGCTTGTCGCCGGCGACTCAGGCTATCCGGGACTTTTTGGCGGAGGAACGTTGCCCAAAGCCATGGGAGAGTTCGCAGGAGTGAAGCCCCTTTTTGATGACGCTGAAGAAATCATTCGCTGGGTTCGAAGAACGGGGATTTATCCGATTATTCATCTTATCGCTTTGAAAGAAGAGGTCGCGGAGAGATACCCCGATCTGCCCAATAAGCTTCTCGAAGCCTTTCGGGAAGCCAAGAGACTTTCAACGAAATACCTCACACCTGAGCAAATCGAGGGGCATGAAATGGAGAAGGCGGCGCTCGGCGAAGATCCCTACGCCTATGTCCTTGGAGAAACGGAAAAACGAACGATGGCGGCTTTGGCCCGTCATCAGATCGAGCAAGGGCTTTTGAAACAGGCACCGCCGGTAGAGAGTTTGTTTGTCCAGTGAAACGCCCTGTGGCGAAACCTGCAGTCTTCGTTATACACCGGAAGCAATTTTTCGAAATGGGCAATCTTTGCCGTATGTTTTTTTAGACAACGCCGACAGCCCAGTGATCGGTCCGAATAATCAACCGAGTGGTCTTGTGGTCCTAGTAGCGACTTTAGATAAACTTGAAAACCAAACGAAATAGCAGAACCGGCCTTCAGAACGCGGTTGCCGCGGCAGCTGTTCAGGAAGAGCGCCGGCGTATATCCCGAGAGTTACACGACCGCGTACTCCAGCTGCTGACCACTATTCAGTTGCGCTCCGAGCTTTGCCTTAACGAACTGAAAAGCAAACCCGAGCAGCTTGAGCGGGAACTTAAAACGATCGCGGAAGCCGCTCACAAAGCCGCGACGGAGATTCGGAGTCTCTTGCTAGAAAAGCAAGTCGTCCATTTGGCTGCCGGCTCTCTGGAACGAAGACTCAAAGATGAAATGGAGATCTTCCGCGCGCGGACAGGATTGAAACTTGAGTTCGAATGCGCAATTGACGCGCACGATCTCCCCTATGAAGTCGAGCAAGAGTTATACTTTGCGTTACGAGAGGGAATCATCAATGCCATACGCCACTCTCGCGCAAGCGAATTGAATTTGTCCCTGACTCAGAACCAGACTACTTGCTGCGTCGACCTGAGAGACAACGGAGTTGGATTTGACAAAAGTTCCGTGGTAAGCGGCGGCGGTTTTGGCCTTAAGGGAATGAGAGAAAGAATCGAGAAGGTCGGCGGTCATCTCGCAATTGAAACCGCTCCGGGCAAAGGGACTTGTATCACCATTGAAGTACCCCTCCGAGCCCAGACCAACACAAAGTGATTTCAAGCAACCGACCGGGATCGTAGCCAAAGGGTGAACGTCGTCTCCGTTTACTGACCGGCCAGTTCATCTAGGCTCTTACCTGCGACTCGAAAGACGGTCCACTCGCTCATCGGCAAAGCTCCTAGTTTCTTATAAAAGTCGATCGCCGGCTGATTCCAGTCGAGCACCGACCATTCGAGCCGGCCGCAATCACGTTCCTT
>Ga0137360_10002421_pt1 | contig 11163 bp, 7 predicted proteins | sample Mad1_60_16metaG_FD_104924 | JGI IMG/M metagenome (GOLD analysis project Ga0137360, IMG submission 104924) | Vadose zone soil microbial communities from Angelo Coast Range Reserve, California, USA - Mad1_60_16 metaG | ecosystem: Environmental > Terrestrial > Soil > Vadose zone | place: USA... | reverse complement strand
GCCAGGAAGTACCGTCACGTAGTGAAAAGAGCTATGGATATTGTCGGGAGCATCGCGGCCCTCATTCTATTCTCTCCTCTGTTTGCCCTCATTGCGTTGGCCATCAAGCTTACTTCCAAAGGACCGATCCTTTTTAAGCAGACAAGGATAGGCCAATACGGAACCATATTCACATTCTTGAAATTCCGGTCCATGATGCCCGCAAATGACCCGGGCATTCACCGAGATTATGTTAAGCGCTTCATCGCCGGGGAAGTCGATTCAAACTGCTCTGGCCGCCGCCAGAACGTCGTCTATAAGATTCAAGAAGATCCCCGAATCACACGGGTGGGAAAGTTCCTGCGTAAGACCAGCCTGGATGAGCTCCCTCAATTCATCAATGTGCTGAAGGGCGACATGTCTCTGGTCGGGCCGCGACCGCCTGTTCCCTACGAGCTGGAGGTGTACCACACCTGGCACCGGCGCCGAGTGCTGGAAGTAAAGCCGGGTATCACTGGTTTGTGGCAAGTCAACGGTCGGAGCAGGACCAAATTTGACGAGATGGTGCGGATGGATCTCCGATACGCGAGGATGTGGTCGCCGTGGCTGGATCTCGTGATCCTTTTGCAAACTCCGCATGCAGTCTTGTCGGGCGACGGAGCCTATTGAGAATGAGCACCCTTCCTACAGCGTGCGCGCCCGCGGAACGCAATGAAGGCAATCATGCCAAGCTAAGTCCCGATTCACCGTCGACGCAAAGGATTCGTGTCTGCGTTGCTGGTTACGGATACTGGGGGCCGCAGGTTGTAAGAAATTTTCACAATTTGCAGAGCTCGGAAGTCGTAGCCGTCTGTGACACCAGCTCCAACTCATTGCAGCGGGCGCATGAAACCTACCCTGAAATCCAGGTAACCCAAGACTTCGGTGAGCTAGTCAGGACTTCCCAGATTGATGCGGTGGCCATCGTCACACCCGTTCGCACCCATTACGGGCTCGCCAAGATGGCTCTGCAGAATGGAAAACATGTCTTCGTAGAAAAACCGTTCACCTGCACGTCGAGTCAGGCAGAAGAACTCATCGAGTTGGCCGAACGCAAGAATCTGAAAATCATGGTGGACCACACTTTTCTGTTTACCGGCGCAGTAAGGAAAATTCGACAGTTGATCGAAGACGGCACCCTCGGGGAGCTCTATTACTACGATTCCACGCGCGTCAATCTCGGCCTGTTCCAGCATGACGTCAACGTCCTTTGGGATCTCGCACCACACGATTTGTCGATTATGGATTACCTTATCGCTGCCAAGCCCGAAGCAGTGGTTGCTACCGGTGAAACCCATCTCAACGGAGTTGCCGACGTGGCCTTTATGACCGTCTATTTCCCGCGCAAGACCATCGCTCACATCAATGTGAATTGGCTTTCCCCGGTCAAAGTCAGAACTACTTTGATCGGCGGGGAAAAGAAGATGGTGGTGTGGAATGACCTCGAGGCTGACGAGAAAATTAAAATATACGATAGAGGCGTCCAGGTCAGCAACGGCGAAAGTCTCTACAAACTGCTGGTGAGTTACCGGTCTGGTGATATGTGGGCGCCAAAAGTGGAGCAGACAGAGGCGCTCCGAAATGAAATATCGTATTTCACCGAGTGCGTGAGGAATAACAGGAGACCGTTCAACGACGGTGAGGCTGGTTTACGGGTGGTCAAGATGCTCGAGGCTGCCGATCAATCATTGAGAGAACGCGGGAAAGTGGTTCAACTGTGAACACCTACGCGTGCATCTCCGAGGACGTTAAGTTGGGCAAAAACGTCAGACTCTCCAAGTTCATTAATCTTTACGGTTGTGAGGTCGGCGACGGAAGCCGTGTGGGCGCGTTCGTGGAGATTCAAAAGAACGCCAGGGTTGGCAGAAACTGCAAGATCTCGAGTCACAGTTTTATCTGCGAGGGCGTCACCATCGAAGATAACGTCTTCATCGGTCACGGCGTCACGTTCATCAACGACGCTTATCCACGCGCCACCACACCCGATGGTGCGCCCCAGACGGAGAAGGACTGGAGCGTGGAGCCAACGCTGGTGAAAAAGGGCGCTTCGATTGGCTCCGGCGCGACGATCCTCTCGAATCTTGTAATTGGCGAAAACGCGCTGGTCGGCGCCGGAAGCGCTGTGACTTGCGACGTGCCCGACAACGCCATTGTTGCTGGGAATCCAGCGAGGCTTCTGCGTTTTATCGCGCAAGAAGTGAAAGTGGCAAAATGACCCGGAACGATAAGATTCCTCTCTTGGACCTGGTGACGCCTCACCTAGAACTGGAAGAGGACCTGTTCGCAGTCTTCCGAACCCTGTTGAAGACCGCTGGATTCATCGGCGGCCCGATGGTGGAGGGCTTCGAAAGAGAGTTTGCACAGTTTTGCGGAGCCGAGCATTGCGTCGGCGTAGGGAACGGAACAGACGCCCTGCGGCTTGCCCTGATCGCCGCCGGAGTGCAGCCGGGCGATACTGTCGTCACGGTTCCGAACACTTTTATAGCGACCACTGAGGCGATCTCTCAGGCCGGCGCGCGGCCGGACTTCGTGGATGTCGAAGAGCGCACTTACAACATGGATGCGCGGAAGCTACACGAATACCTTGAAATGCAATGCCGCCTCGACTGGACGGGAAAACTATTGAACCGGAAGACTCGAAGCCCGGTCACAGCGATCGTCCCCGTGCATCTGTACGGCCAGATGGCGGACATGGATCCCATCCTGGAACTCGCGGAACGATACAACTTGTTTGTGGTCGAAGACGCTTGTCAGGCTCACGGCGCAGAGTATTTTTCGAGCAAAGAGAAGCGGCGGAGAAAGGCTGGTTCGATGGGTCGGGCCGCTGCCTTCAGTTTCTATCCAGGAAAAAACTTGGGTGCATGCGGAGAAGCCGGCGCGGTGACCACTGACGATGAAAAAATCGCGCTATGTGTCCGGATGCTGCGCGACCACGGCCAGGCGCAAAAGTATTATCACGACCTGGAGGGGTACAACAGCCGCTTGGATGCCATACAGGCAGGAGTCTTGCGGGCCAAGCTCCCCTATCTGGCCGAGTGGAATCGCAAAAGGCGCGAAGTGGCCGTTGGTTATCATCAACTGCTCCAGCCGTTGGCAGAGATTATTATGCCGCCTTACGAGCCCTCTTCATCCAACGCGGTTTACCACCTCTACGTAATTCGCTCAAAAGACCGTGAGAGGCTGCAGCGGCACCTCGCGGAAGCTAGTATCGGCACCGGAGTTCACTACCCTGTGGCTCTACATCTTCAGAAGGCTTATCTCGGCATGGGCTATCAGGAAGGCGATTTTCCGATCGCCGAGAAAGCTGCCGCCGAAGTCCTCTCTCTGCCCATGTATCCGCAGCTTCGACCGGAGCAACAGCAGCGAGTGGCCAAGGAAGTTCTTGATTTCTTTGGGTGCCACACAAGCGTCGCTGCTTGACACTTAATTTTCTGGCAGAGGCAAGCATGATTCGGACACGTTGACAGTGCCCTTGAAGCAAGTTCTTGTCGGCATATCATCAGGGAATTGTTCGGCTCGCTTGCCATCCGATGTACGAACCTCTGACATCTCAGCCTGGAGGTGGTTCGTTGTCTCATCACCGCGTTGACGTGAAGGAAACCCGCTTCGAAAGTTTTGACGAGAGTTCTTACATCTCTGTATCTGAGAAGCCACAGCAGCCACCCCTTCGTGGCTATTTGACGACGAGGTTCGGCAGGCGCCGAACGATCACCGACAGGGGGAAGATCTGGATCGATTTGGATAACTCACCTCATGTGCCATTTTTCGCACCAATTATCGAAGAACTCCAGAAGCACGGCTATTCCGTGGTGCTCACTGCACGCGACTGCTCTCAGGTGCGCGAACTGGCAGACCTTTTTCACCTGAACTACAAGCTGATCGGACGTCATTCAGGGAAGAACAAAATTCGCAAGGTGGCGGGATTGTTCTTCCGCGCCCTGCAGTTACTGCCAACCATTCTGAGAGAAAAGCCAGATATCGCCGTCTCTCATTGTTCGCGCGCCCAAATGATTGTGTCTGCATCCTTGGGCATTCCATCACTGCAAATGGGCGATTATGAGTTCGCTACGCCCTGGGTTTTCGTTCGACCTACCTGGTCAATGTGCCCGGCCGTGATTCCGGATGAAGTTGTCCCAGGCTGCCCGAAACGGATTCTGAAATACCCGGGCATCAAAGAAGATGTCTATGTTCCACGATTTGTCCCGAACCCCAGCATCAGGCCTCAACTCGGGCTTCAGGAGCAGGACCTCGTGGCAGTTATCCGTCCCCCCGCTAGCGAGGCGCACTACCACAACTCCGGGAGTGACGAACTCTTTGAGGCGGTAGTTAAGTTTCTCAGCCAACAGCCCGGCGTGAAGCTCGTGGTCCTTCCGCGGAATGATAAGCAGGCGAAGTACGTGAAGAGCCGTTGGCCGGCTCTTTTCGCAAGCGGTAAGATCCGCATCCCGGCGCAGGCCGTGGATGGCCTCAATTTGATTTGGTACTCGGACTTCGTCGTCAGCGCAGGTGGGACGATGAACCGAGAGGCGGCCGCGTTGGGCGTTCCCGTCTACAGTATTTTTCGCGGCAAGATCGGCGCCGTGGACCGCTATCTCAGCCAAGCAGGCCGGCTTGTACTAGTCGCGAGCGTTGAAGACGTGCAAACCAAAATTCAAGTGGCTCGAAGAATTCGGCCCGCCCGGCCCCTCAGTGTTGATGGCCTGGCCTTGAAGAGCATTGTGGAGCAGATCGTCGCGATCATGGAGTCGCAAAATCCGATCCGGAAGCAAATGGAGATGGAAGCGGAAAGAAGCCCGCGGGAACGTGAGACCACAGGATTGGCTGGTCAGAGGTTTGTCGGATGATAATCCTGACTGTGGTTGGCGCACGCCCCAATTTCATGAAGGCCGCACCGATCATCGCGGCAATCAACGAACACAACGAGAGGGTCTCGGCAAATGGCGCAGGCCGCGGAGAGCGATCGGCCCAAACGATCCGGCACATCCTCGTTCATACCGGTCAACACTACGATGAATTCATGTCCGGCTCGTTCTTCGGCGACCTTAACCTTCCAAAGCCAGCTATTCATCTCGGCGTAGGTTCGGGATCGCACGCAGTGCAGACCGCCGAGATCATGAAAAAGTTCGAAGAGGTGTTGCTGACGGAGAAGCCGGACGTAGTGGTAGTCGTCGGAGACGTGAATTCGACCCTTGCTTGCGCCTTGGTTGCCGCCAAGATCTCTTTTGACTCCGCTGGTTCTAGACCGGTGATCGCGCATGTCGAAGCGGGGTTACGCTCTTTCGACCAGTCGATGCCCGAAGAGATTAACCGCATTCTTACCGACCATGTCTCTGATCTGCTTTTTGTGACGGAACAGAGCGGGCTTCAGAACCTGCAAAACGAAGGGATCTCGCCCGACAAGATCCATTTTGTCGGCAACACGATGATTGACTCGCTCCTGACTTTCAAGGAGAAGGCTGAGACTTCGACCATACTGGACAAATTGAAGCTTCACGCAAATGCAGGAAATAACGGCGACGGCAAGGCGATTTGCCGCTACGCGCTTCTGACCCTACATCGACCATCCAATGTGGATAATCGGAGTGCCTTTCTCAATATCTTGGATGGGCTGGAAGAACTTGCTGCGGATTGGCCCATTGTTTTTCCCATCCACCCTCGAACACGACGACGCGTCCAGGAATTTGGGTTGCAGTCTCAACTGGGCCTGAACGGGGCCGCCGCAGCCAAATCTGATACGGCGAGGCCCGGAGGGGGCTTCCGCAACATCATTCTGACCGAACCGCTGGGCTATTTGGATTTCCTCTGCTTGATGAAGCACGCAGCGCTGGTCGTGACTGACTCTGGCGGCATCCAGGAAGAAACCACGTGCCTAGGCATTCCCTGTGTGACAGTCCGAGAGAGTACGGAAAGACCTATCACGATCGAGAGCGGCACAAATGTCCTTGCCGGCACGCAAAAGGAAAAAATCAGGGGCGCCGTTCGCCGCCAGATGACCAGGAAGTTTTGCGATCAGCGCGCGCCGGAGAAGTGGGACGGACAAGCCGCCAGACGAATCATTGACGTTTTGATCGGCACCCACCACGCAAAGACATCGTCTCAACAGTCCCTTATCCTGCAAACCTGTGTTTAAGGATTGATGCCCTTGGTCACGAAACACTCCTTCATGATGGACAATGACGCGGAAGCGGCGATTCTGAAGCTTCTGGCCTACTGTCAGGCAAACGATTGGGCGGGCTACGACCCTTACGATGCTTTAAACAGCAAAACTGTTGAGGCCCTACCCTTCCTGAACTTCAGACTTTCTCGACTCGTCCTTACCCAAGCTTTGAAGCGGAGCCCGATTAACATCCGACGCCTCATGCTAATTCCAAAGACCCAGAACCCAAAAGCTATCGCGCTCTTTCTATCGGCGCTACTCAAGCTGTCGAAGATCAGCGTTGCCGATCACGAGGGCCTCGTCCGCCTGATGATTGATAGCCTGATCGCTCTGCGGTCGCGGGGCGTTCCTTACTGGTGTTGGGGGTACAGTTTCCCCTGGCAGACGCGCACAATTGTGGTGCCCGCAGGCGCGCCTAATCTCGTCTGCACATCATTCGCCGTCAGCGCGCTCCTGGATGCCTATGAGCAATTCCAGGAGTCAATGTACCTGAGTATGGCGGTGAGCGCGGCAGAGTATATCCTGAACGAGCTCTACTGGACCGACGGTAGCTCTGTCGCTGGCTTCAGCTATCCTCTGCCGTCGCTTCGGGTTCAAGTGCACAACGCAAATTTGCTTGGTGCCGCTCTATTTTGCCGTGTGTACAAGCACACAGGCGAGGAGAAATTCCTCGCTCCTGCCCTCAGGGTTGCTCGTTATTCGGCCGGAATACAGAATGCAGATGGCTCGTGGAACTACGGGGAGGCACCGTCACAACGGTGGATTGACAATTTCCACACCGGATACAACCTCTGTGCGCTGCAGTCCATTTGCCAATATGCCGAGACAACGGAGTTCGAACCGTGCATCAGGCGCGGCTTCGAGTTCTATCGAAAGCACTTTTTTCGCGAGGATGGAGCAGTCCGGTACTTTCATAATCGCGATTATCCGGTGGACATTCATTGTGTGGCGCAAAGCATCATCACCCTCCTTGCGTTGAGAGATCTCGACGCCGGCAATGTCCCATTGGCGCGTTCGGTGTTTCGATGGGCCATGAAGCACATGTGGGATGATCGAGGCTTCTTTTATTATCGAGTGCTTCGTCTTTGCACTATCCGGACCTCGTATATGAGGTGGTCCCAGGCGTGGATGCTTCTGGCGATGTCCACGTTCCTGTGCGAATCAGACATGACGGTGATACACCCGCGAACCCACGATTCAATAGCTTTCGTTCAGGCATGCTGAGCCTTCCCACGTTCGTTCTCATTACCCCAGCGCGGAACGAGGCACAGTTCATTGAACTGACCCTCAAGTCCGTGGTGGCGCAGACGGTCCGACCCGCCAAATGGATCATCGTGAGCGACGGTTCGACCGACGGCACAGACGACATCGTGAACAAATATGCCGCTGAGCATCCATGGATTGAACTGGTCCGGATGCCCGAGCGTCGCGAGCGGCATTTTGCAGGAAAAGTTCACGCCTTCAACGCCGGTTACGCTAGGGTGAGGGACCTGCAGTGCGAAATGGTCGGCAGCTTGGACGGCGACATTTCATTTGACGAAGACTACTTCTCTTTCTTGCTTCAGATGTTGGCCGAAGATCCCGAACTTGGGCTAGTCGGAACGCCGTTCAAGGGCAGCTCAAGTCCAACTTACGACTACCGTTTCGTCAGCATCGAGCACGTCTCCGGTGCGTGCCAACTGTTTCGACGCGAATGCTTCGAAGAAATCGGCGGGTATGTACCAGTGAAAGGCGGAGGCGTGGATCATATTGCGGTCATCGCTGCAAGGATGAAGGGCTGGAAGACAAGGACGTTTACGGAAAAAGTATGTCTGCACCATCGGGGAATCGGGACGGCCGAGCGCGGAACCTTGATGGCGAGGTTTAGAACGGGTGCCCAGGATTACGCTCTTGGAGGTCATCCGATCTGGGAACTTTTCAGAACGGTCTATCAGATGACTAAGAGGCCCTTCGTGGCGGGAGGGCTGGTACTGGGGGCGGGCTACGTCTGGGCGATGGTCCGTCGCGAAGAGAAGCCGATCTCCTGTGAGATGGTGGCGTTCCGCAGACGCGAGCAAATGCGGCGATTGAGGCAGTTCCTCACGGGCAACAGCGTCTCCCCGCAATCACACTTTGCGCCGTACTCCTGAAGATGCTCCAGATGAACGAGCAGGTCATGTGCGATCCGCGTTCCTCCTGATAACAGCGAGCCAGTTAGCGTCTGCCTCTGCTAGCGGCAATGAGGCTTTCGTCAGCACAGTGTTCATTTCATTTTACTTTCCGACCTTGAGGTGAATTATGTCCACATGCCCAGTACGCGGACTGCTGCTGATCACGGCGACTTTAGTCTTCTCCTCAGCGCTCGCAACCCCAGCGCCGGCCCAAACCGTGCAGTTCATTGCCCACAGAGATTACGGCTCTGGCGCGAATTTTGGTCTCGGTCCTACATCGGTCGCAGTGGGCGACTTCAACGGCGATGGAATAAAGGACCTGGCGCTAGCGAATTACGCCGCTAATACCGTTGCGGTTCTGCTGGGCAATGGCGACGGGACCTTCCAGCCCGCGCGCATCTTTACAGTGGGCACAAATCCCCGGTCCGTCGCCGTCGGGGACTTCAATCGCGACGGCAAGCTGGATCTAGTTGTGGCGAACGTGGGATCTGACAACGTCTCGGTCCTGCTGGGCAATGGCGACGGGACCTTCCAGACAGCACAGACTTTTGCCGTAGGCAGTGCTCCTTGGTCCGTGGCCGTGGGCGACTTCAATGGCGATGGCAAGCTCGATTTAGTGGTCGCCAACAATGGGTCCAACAGCGTCTCCGTGCTATTGGGCAACGGCGATGGAACCTTCCAGACCGCGCAGGCATACGCAGTGGGCACCAATCCTTCTTCTGTGGCCGTGGGCGACTTCAATGGGGACGGCAAACCGGATCTAGCCGTGACGAATGCAGGATCTAACACTGTCTCGGTCCTGCTGGGCACTGGCGCTGGGACCTTCCAGGCAGCACAGACTTTTGCTGTGGGCACCACTCCTTGGTCCGTTACCATCGCCGACCTCAACGGCGATGGCAAGCAAGATCTTGCGGTTGCCAACAATGGTTCCAATTCGGTCTCTGCCCTGCTCGGCAATGGTGATGGGACCTTCCAAGCCGCGCAGAACTTCGCGGCGGGCTTAAATCCTGCATCCGTGGCCGCGGGCGACTTCAACGGCGACGGCAAACTGGATCTGGCGGTCTCCGACGGCGGCGCCAGCACCGAGGCGGTGCTGCTCGGCAATGGGAATGGAACCTTCCAAACGGCGCAAGCCATCGGCATTGGCGCCAATAGTTGGTCCGTGGCTGTCGCCGATTTCAACGGCGATGCCAAGCTTGATCTGGCGGTGGCCAATACTTATTCCAATACCGTTTCGGTGCTGCTCGGCAACGGGAACGGCACTTTTGCGACGGCGCCGACCTACGCGGTGGGACCTAATCCTCAATCTATCGCTTTGGGTGATTTCAATGGCGATCGCAAGCTCGATATGGCGGTTGCCGATGCGTTTTCCAACACCATCTCACTACTGTTGGGCAACGGCGATGGGACCTTCCAACCGGCGCAGTTTGTGAACGTGGGTACCGCCCCTACTTCCGTGGCCGCGGGCGACTTCAATGGCGATGGCAAGCTGGACTTGGTTGTCACTATTTATGGCAACACCGATCATGAGTCCAACTCTACTGCGGGCAATACCATCGCTGTTCTGCTAGGCAACGGCGATGGAACGTTCCAGCCGGCACAGACTCTTACTGTGGGCACCGGTCCTTTCTTTGTGGCTGTAGGCGACTTCAATGGCGATGGCAAATTGGATCTTGCGGTGGCCAATTATGGCACCAGCACTCAACGCGGGACAACCATTTCGGTGCTGCTGGGCAACGGCGACGGGACCTTCAGAGCCGCGCAGACATTCGCGGTGGCCACGGGTCCGACATGGATGGCCGTGGGCGACTTCAACCGTGACGGCAAGCCCGATCTGGCCGTACTCAACTCCGTTTCCAACACCGTCTCGGTCCTGCTGGGCAATGGCGACGGGACCTTCCAAGCGGCCCAGAACTTCAGTGTAGGCAGAGGCCCTTGGGGTGTGACCGTAGGCGACTTCAATGGCGACGGCATCTTGGATTTGGCTGCGGCCAACGAGTTTGAGAGTACGGTTTCTGTGCTGCTGGGCAACGGTGATGGAACTTTCCAGGCGGCAAAGACCTTCAACGCTGGTAATTCCGCCTTATCCGTGGCCGTAGCCGATTTTAATGGCGACGGCAAGCAAGATTTGGTCGTGGGGAATCTTGGTACCACCACCATTTCGGTGCTGCTGGGTAACGGCGATGGAACGTTCCAAGCCGCTCAAAACTTCGGCGTGGGCAATGGTCCTGCATTCACGGCCATTGCCGATTTCAACGGCGATGGCAAGCCGGATCTGGCCGTGGCCAATTATGGAGAGGGCTTTCAGGCGACCATCACCGTGCTGATGAACAGCAGCGGCAGCTCCGCTCCGGTGGCAACGCCGACGTTTAGTCCGGCGGGTGGGACCTACACCGGGTCGGTGACGGTGACCATCAGCGACGCCACCAGCGGCGCGACGATCTACTACACCACCGATGGGAGCACCCCAACAACCTCGTCCGCGGTCTACACCGGCGCGCTGACCTTCACGCAGACAACCACGCTGAAGGCCATGGCGGCGGCCAGCGGGATGACCAATAGCGCGGCGGCCAGTGCCACTTACACCATCCAGCAGCAACAAGTGGCAACGGCGACGTTTAGTCCGGCGGGTGGGACCTACACCGGGTCGGTGACGGTGGCCATCAGCGACGCCACCAGCGGCGCGACGATCTACTACACGACCGATGGGAGCACCCCAACAACCTCGTCCGCGGTCTACACCGGCGCGCTGACCTTCACGCAGACCACCACGCTCAAGGCCATGGCGGCGGCCAGCGGGATGACCAACAGCGCCGTGGCCAGCGCCACTTACACCGT
>Ga0137360_10002410_pt1 | contig 11189 bp, 15 predicted proteins | sample Mad1_60_16metaG_FD_104924 | JGI IMG/M metagenome (GOLD analysis project Ga0137360, IMG submission 104924) | Vadose zone soil microbial communities from Angelo Coast Range Reserve, California, USA - Mad1_60_16 metaG | ecosystem: Environmental > Terrestrial > Soil > Vadose zone | place: USA... | reverse complement strand
GCCGAGCGACTTGAGTTCCGCCTTTGCCTTTTCGCGGTCGAAATCCGCAACCGTGTAGCCGACGTGGTCGATGACCGCCTGCACCTTCGGCCGCGGCGCCTCGCCGGCCGCCGGTGCCGGATTGAGATCGCGGGTGCGGAAGATGAGGTGGGTCAGCGGCACATCCTTGGCGGCGACGTTGTAGGGCTGCTCGCCCTTCTTGCCGAACGGCAGCGCCACGTCCCTGTCGCGGGCGCCGATCTGGTCGAGGTTGAAGACCTTGGAGTACCAGTCCGCGGCCTGCCGGAAGTTCGGACAGGTGTAGGAGATGTGATTGACCAGCGCGGCCTTGAGGCCCGGCTGCTCGGCGGCGCCGGCGCGGTCGGCCGCAAAGGCGGTGGTGGCGGCGAGCGTGAGCGTCTCGATGAGTCTGCGGCGGCTGATCTTACCCTGCTCGAACTCGGCGAGCTTATGCGCGACGAAACCTTCCATGATCATTCTCCCTCTCGCTCAGCGCCGGAACGCGTTTTCGGCTTCCGCCGAAGCGATCTGCACGTAGTAGCCGAACGGATCGAACACATGCAGGCTGCCTTCGCGGCCGCCCACTTCGAGGCCCTTCGCCTTGAGGGCGGCGCGCACCTTCTGGTCGTCCCAGTTGGCGATGGTGTAGCAGACGTGATCGACGACAGCCTGTGACGGCTTGGCGTCGGTCGGCGCCGTGCGCGCCACGATGAACGAGCCGCCTTTGCCGGGCTCGGGACCGAACATCAGATTGGCCCGCTTGCCGTTGTCCTTGCCGGGCGTGCTCTCCATGCCGAACACCGAGGTGTAGAAATCGCGCGCCTTGGCATAGTCCGGGCACGCATAGGAGACGTGATTGATGCCGATCATCTTGAAGCCGCGGGTCGCCTGGGCATTGGCAGCGTCACCCGCGCCGTAAACGGCCGCGGCAAGCGCGACGGTTTGGCAGAATTCGCGGCGATCCATTTTGCCGCGTTCAAAATCTTTGACCAGACCAGCGATGAAACGTTCCATGCGGTGATCCTCCCAACAATCGGCATGCTTGCTGCTGCCGATCAACGCCAAGGCTAACATTTCGCTGGAATGCGAAGAAGCTGGATGAAGGGGCCGGCTCACTGGGCACGAATTTTGGGGAACCTGTGCCGCCTTCCAGAAATTCCGTGACAGGGACGACGAAACTCGTGGCGGGAGTTCCGCCCCGAAAAGAGAATCGTAGCCGCTTAGTCCAGCTGTTGGCGACTCGGATCACGTCGGAAATAGTCGCCGATCAACGATTCTTTGTGTATTGTCAATGGGTTGATGGTTGTTGCCAAAAAGACTCGGGCCCTATCATATTTTTTTGAGCAGTCAATAAAAAATTGACTTTAACACCCGCTGTACCTATTTTTGTTTTAATTACCCGCCGGCAGCGTGCTGTCGGCTCAAGGGCCGTTCTTCGGAGCGGCCCTTGCTCTATTTGGGGGCCGAAATGCGCACGCATGTGTACGTCGACGGCTTCAACCTGTATTACGGGGCCGTCAAAGGGACACCATACAAATGGCTGAACTTAGTTGAATTGGCCAAGCAAGTCTTACCAGCGTCCCATATGATCGAAAGGGTGAAGTATTTCACTGCCCGGGTCTCAGGCGCAGCGAATCCGGACGCACCAAAACGACAACATGCATACCTCTTAGCGCTAAAGACGTTGACCGAAGTCGAAATTTTTTATGGCCGTTTCCTCGCAAAAACGATTTGGCGACCGGTAATAAATTTTCCGGTGGCCGGAGCGCAGATTCACTCAGCTACTGTCGTTTCGCTACCCGCGGGCAATCACAAGGTGAAGGGGGGATCGCTGAGCGTACCGGCAAGCTTGGCCGTAAACGTCTATCCGCCTTCCAGCATAAAGCGAAAAGGTGGGGCACCTCGGCCGTTAGCGGATGCGTTGATCGCTGAGGTGCATACAATGGAGGAAAAAGGCTCAGATGTAAATTTGGCCGCGCATCTGTTAAACGACGCTTGGAAGGGTTCTTTTGACGCCGCAGCGGTGTTTTCAAATGACACGGACCTGATCGAACCGATTAGGATGGTTGCGGTTGAGAGGAAGAAGCCGGTGTTCGTAATTTGCCCGGGACGATGGCCGATGGCCCCCGGCCTGGAGCGCGTTTCAACACATCAGCGGTATATTCGAAGGGCTATGCTAGCCGCATCGCAATTTCCTGACATGATCCCCGGTACGACAATTCGCAAGCCGTCTGGCTGGTAAAAGCCGTAATCTCAGCAAAACCCGACTGCAACAGCCCGCCCCGGCACTCGAAAATCTCGACAACCGCCGATATCAATGCACGCCAAAAAATCGATGCAGGCAGGACGCGACGGCGATTGTTGACGCGGCACTTCCGGACGCCGTAAACAAGTGGACCAAAAAAATGGGCGCAAATCGGCAGCAACCAGCCATCAACCAGCCTTGGCGTAACGCAGATTTGCTAGATAAATCAAATGTTTGGAGAGGTGGCAGAGTGGTTGAATGCACCGCACTCGAAATGCGGCATACGGGCAACCGTATCGGGGGTTCGAATCCCTCCCTCTCCGCCAAACCTACGCCAAGCCCGCTGCCATAGCCGATTTTGGCCGGTACTATGATGGCTCGCCGTAGGGCGGCGCGTACGACGCCACGTCGATCATACCGGAATATTCCTTCCACGGATAGAAGTGTGGGCGATATTATCGCTTGACGCCCTGCGCAACTAAGCGATATTATCGCCTATGAAAACGATCATCCTCACGCTGAGCGCCGCGAAAGATCTTGATGCCCTTCCTCAAGACGCGCGCGAGCAGGTGGAAGCTGGGCTTCACCGGTACGCCATGACGGGCCAAGGCGACGTGAAGGCCCTTCAGGGCCGCAGCGGCTATCGCCTTCGCATTGGCAGCTACCGGGTGATCTTCGATGAGGATGCAACCACGATCCTGACGATCTACGTCGGCCGCCGGGCCACGACGACTTACAAGAGGAGCTAAGGCTATGAGTGCACCACAGATCATTCGGACGCCCAGCGGCGAAGAGCTGGTTGTACTGCCCCGGGCCGAATATGAGGCACTCCTCGCGCGCGCCGATCACGAGGCCGAGGATGCTGACGACGTTGCCATCTATGACGCTCGGAAGGCCGAATTGGCTGTCGGCGGCGTCGTGCTGCCCCCGGAGGTTAGCGCTGCAATTCTTCGAGGTGACAGTCGGCTGAAAGCCATTCGCAAGTGGCGCGACGAGACGCAACTGCATTTGGAGTTCAAAACGGGCATCGGTCAGGGCTATCTGTCCGATCTCGAAAGTGGGCGCCGTACGGGAACACCCGAGACCCTTGCGAAGCTCGCGCAGGCTTTGAATGTGCCGGTGGAGTGGCTTTCGTAGGATACGTTGCTGCCTCGACATCGCCAAGCCGCATCCACCCTTCGGGGGCCACCATGCCCAGCGCGACGATCGGAAATCGCCGTTATGCGTTCGGCGATCTCAAGACGCTCCTCGCCAAGGCCTCGCCGACGCGCAGTGGCGACCAACTCGCCGGCGTTGCGGCTGGGACCGGCGAGGAACAGATCGCGGCGCAATATGCTCTCGCGGATCTGCCCCTCGCCACATTCCTTCACGAGCCTGTCGTTCCTTACGAAACCGACGAGGTCACGCGACTCATCATCGACCGCCACGACCGCAAGGCTTTCGCCCCGATTGCGCATCTGACCGTCGGCGGATTTCGCGATTGGTTGTTGTCGGATGAAGCGACGTCGGCCGCGCTGTCCGCATTGGCGCCGGGAGTCACGCCGGAGATGGCGGCCGCGGTCAGCAAGATCAGCCGCTTGCAGGACCTCATCGTGATGGCGGCGAAATGCGCGGTGGTGACACGGTTCCGCAATACCGTGGGTCTGCCCGGCCACCTGTCGGTGAGATTGCAGCCCAACCATCCAACCGACGACGCACGCGGGATCGCGGCGAGCATTCTTGATGGCCTGCTGTTGGGCTCAGGCGACGCCGTGATCGGCATCAACCCGGCGACCGACAGCGTCGATCGCGCGCACAAGCTGCTATCATTGCTCGACGAGATCAGGACCAGGCTCGATATTCCGACGCAAGGCTGCGTGCTGGCGCATGTCACCACCACGCTTGAGCTGATCCGAACGGGTGCACCTGTCGATCTTGTCTTCCAGTCGATCGCCGGGACCGAGGCGGCCAACCGGAGCTTCGGGGTCGATCTCGCGCTTTTGACCGAAGCCCGCGAGTCCGCGCTGTCGCTTCGCCGCGGCACGATCGGCGACAACGTGATGTATTTCGAGACCGGACAAGGCAGCGCGCTCTCCGCCAATGCCCATCACGGCGTCGACCAGCAGACCCTCGAAGCGCGGGCCTACGCGGTGGCGCGCCACTTCAAGCCGCTGCTGGTCAATACGGTCGTCGGCTTTATCGGGCCGGAATATCTGTTCGACGGGAAAGAGATCACGCGCGCCGGATTGGAGGATCATTTCTGCGGCGAGCTCATGGGCGTGCCGATGGGCGTCGATGTCTGCTACACCAACCACGCCGAAGCCGATCAGGATGACGCGGACGCGCTGCTGACGTTGCTGGTAGCGGCCGGCGTCAATTTCGTGATGGGAGTACCCGGCGCTGACGACGTTATGCTGGGCTACCAGAGCACCTCGTTCCATGACGCGCTGGCCATGCGTGATTTGTTCGGCCGCCGTCCGGCGCCGGAATTCGACGCGTGGCTCACGAGGCAGGGCTTGATGGATGCTGCCGGCCGCATCCGCCCGCACGGCGTACCGAACCGGTTTCGCGCGTTGCTCCCGGCCTAAGCCCATGACGGACGATCGCCACGCCGCTGTTCCGACCGATCGCTCGCGGCGACCGCCTCGCCCGCCTTCCTCGCAAGCGGGGGAGGGCAAGGTCAGGGCGGACGACGAAGCTTTGTGGGCCTATCTGCGCAGCTTCACCATGGCGCGAATCGGCCTCAAACGCTCCGGCGCCTCCCTGGCGACGGGACCGTTACTCGATTTCAAGCTCGCGCACGCCCGCGCGCGTGATGCGGTTCGCGAGCCGCTCGACGAGGCGCGACTGACCGCCGACATCGCAGCGCTCGGCCTGCCGGTGCTTGCGGTTGCGAGTGCGGCCGAAGACCGGCAGCGCTATCTGATGCGTCCCGACCTGGGCCGCCGCCTCGCGCCTGGTGCGACGGCCGCGCTGGCGCCGCATGGGAGCGGCTTTGACGTTGTGTTCGTCGTCGCCGACGGCCTGTCGGCACGCGCCGTGCAGACGCATGCAAAGCCCGTCCTGGCCGACGTGTTGCGGCGGTTGCGAGGCGAAGCCTGGCGGATCGCTCCGTTGGTGATCGCCCGACACGGACGGGTGGCGCTCGGCGACGAAATTGCGATCGCGCTGCGTGCAGACTGCGTGGTGGTTCTTATCGGCGAGCGCCCGGGCCTGACGGCGCCCGACAGCATGGGCGCATACCTGACGTGGCAGCCCGGCTTGCGCACCACCGATGCGGACCGCAACTGCGTCTCCAACATCCGGCCCGAAGGCATCGGCTACGGCGATGCCGCTTTTAAGCTTTCCTATATGCTGCGCCTCATGCGCGACCGACGCCGGTCAGGCGTGCAACTCAAAGACGATTCGGACGGGCTGCTGATTGGCGCCCCCTGACGCAAGCAGAGCGTACGTTGCGTCAGTTGTGGCGCGCTGTGTCCGGCGTAAGCCTGTCGATGCTACGAGGCGCTCCTGGACAGTGACTCGCGGTGACGCAGTCACGGTCCTGTCACTGCGAGCAGCGCTTCCCTGATCTTTGCCACCGCGTAGTGCCCGACCGTTTCCAGGTCGATATGCGGGAGCATCTCGTTGATCTCGCCGTAGAGCTCGCCGGGCGTCGTCGCCTGATGAATGACGGCCGGCGCCTGGGCCGGAGAGGCGCCTCGGCGAGCGGATTGAGCGAGTCGCCGATCAATCCGAAGATGTGCTTGACCCCGACCTGTTCAAGCACGCCGACCAGGATGCTTGCTACCGTTTGCGGCATCTGCGCCTCCTCGCGCATTGTCATCAGCTTGTCCTGCCCTTTACCTCGGTGTTGGCTCGATTATCGCCTCGCGATATTTCGCCGTGGAATCGCGGCGACTAGATTGACCTCCAAATCGCCGACAGTCTTGTAGTCGACGGGCTAAACACCTGCGAATTCGCGACGCGCCAAGCGCCGACGCAGTCGGTACGCCAGTAGATCGATTTTGCGTTTGTAGAAAGAGTTCCGGACGTTGGCGCACCATCGGGCAAAACGATTGGCCGGCAGGATCTGGATGGCGCGCAAGTCGGATTCGGAGATGCGGAATTGCGCTGCCAGCGCCGCTTGCTCCCGCACTGGCAAGTCGGGCGGCACCGGATCGAAGAAACGTCGCAAAAAGATGGGTCGCTCCGAGCCGTAAGGCCACCAGTGCTCCGGGTACTCATCGAAGGGCCGGACTTCAAAACGGCTGGCCGCGACCAGAGACAGAGCCAATTGCTCGACGCAGTTACGGTAGCCCACGTGAGGCAGCAGGGCGTCGCTGACCACTAGCACGTCGTCAAAGAACCCTCGGACCAGCTCGGGATGCCGACTGCTCCCGAGTTCCACATCGTCCACGGCGGATCGGGGGGAAGTCGCCACTCGATGAGCTTGTGCCGCTTCTTGCGCAGCAAGTTAAAGTACTGGGGAAAGAGCCTCGAAGAAAGCGAGCCTTCCACTTTGTACAGAAAGCACGCGGGCGGTATACCGCTGCCGGACAACGCGGCGAAAGGCTCGTCCGGAATTCGCAGCCACCGCGTATCGCTATCCACGTAGATTAGTGGGGCACCAAGAGCGCCAGGCGCGCGCCGCAAGACTTCCAGCTTGATCCGATGCACGTGGTGCAGCGGGCCGCGCATGCCAGCAAATTCCTCGGGTTTCACGTGGATGGGTTTGACCAAATCGTGAGCAGGAACCTGATCGGGTCGATCGGTGTAAACGGCGATGTGGAATCGTTCCGATTCTGTTCAAGCAGCAGCGCTAGCAACGTGAGCACCGAGTAGCGGGTCTGGTCATGATATTTCTGCCCGCCGTGCGAGAGATAGAGAATGATTTTCTGCATTGGTGTCCAATGCGATCTACCAAACGGCCGTATAACAGGGCTGAGGGATCTTGCAGCCTTAATTCACCAGCCAGAGCCGGCCGCACTTCTCGCACTGACACTCGCAGTCGAGTAGACCGACGATGTGGGCATGACGGTGCCGGCGATGGAATAGGAAGCACCACAAGGCGTGCAGCGCGCGGACGGCTCGTTCTGACAGTCCTGCTAACCTATTGATTGGGGAGGAGCTGACTTTCGACGATTTTTCGAAATGACCGTCGAAAGTGGAAGTGGACGCAGCCGGCATAGGAAGCTGCCCCACTGCCGGCTCTGTTGTTTCGCACGACATAACTGAGATCCCCGCCAGCACACAGATCGGACTATAAGTCTACTATGTCGGCGACCATACACAAGTCTCAATTTCGCCAGAAATCCTTGAGCCGCGGCGGTGGCGCCAGGCCGATCGAGCGCGTCCCCGTCGGCGCCGAAGGACGCCGACCGGCTAATTCCCTTCTACGCGGCAACCCCGCTGTCGTCGCTGGGCGATGGCAATAGTTGGGAACGCGCTTTGGAACCTGGGCGACTGAGGGATCACTACGATATGCGCCTGATCCGCCTCCCAACGGCTTGTGCAGTCCTACGTCGCGTCCGCCCCGTGCAATCGATCCCGCTCATTCAGACGTAAGCCGGATATTCGGCAAGACGAGGAGGGCCGCGATGAGCGGATTAGGTCATTCGGTGAACCCCCGATTGGCAGGATGCGGGCGCCCAGCGGTGAGTTGCCATTGCGGAAATCCACACTGTCAACACCCTTACCGATGCGGCGGGCGCGCAGCGTCGTTGACCGCGCCAGGGTCTCGGGGTAGGCATTCCGCTGCGGGCGAAACTTGAAACGCGAAACTCCAGTTTTCGGCGGCGCGCCTCTCCGCAGGGCGCTGTTCGTTCGTTGGGCGGACGCGTCGAGTGGACTAGATGTTAGCCTGCATGCACCCGGAACGCAGGAAGTCTGAGTCTCGATAGCCATGCTGAAATACGGCTCACGTATAACGAATGGCAGAATTGACATCGAAAATTTAGCGGGCCGCGCGATTCCGATCTTATTCCTGGCGTACCCGGTCCTACTCTTGTCGGTACGCGACGGTGCGAGTGTCTGTTATGTGCTTTTGCTTGTTCTTTCAGTACCGTACCTGTATCGGCTTGGCTGGAGGAACATCGGTTGGAGCGACAGTGATATTGCTTTTGCCTTCGCAATGGCTGGTCTAATCGTAGCTACTCTCATCAGTCAAGCCTACCACCGGAGTTTCCGATTCGAGTCGCTGGACAGCCCCTCACGCTTTCTTTTCGCCATTCCAATCTATCTGATGCTACGAAGCGCCCGCCTGTCCTTTCCCAGGGCGCTCGAATACGGGTTTCCGTTTGGCGCGTTTGCCGGGCTCTTAACGAGCATTTTGTTTCCTCCGGTATATTGGTCGATCCCAGGAACGTATTTCGTTGATCCGGCTCAGTTCGGGGGTGCCATTCTCACCCTCGGGTTTCTTTCGCTCGGCACCATCAATTGGACGCGAAGGGATCCGTTCGGAGTTGTTGCCTTGAAGCTCCTCGGGTTTGCTGTTGGGATATACGGTGCGATCGAAACAGGCGAACGCGGTGCCTGGATTGCCATTCCAGTCCTGGTAATTCTGTTGGCCCACTATCGACTGTCCTCGAAGTGGCGCGCAGCCACTGCAGTCATCGCGATTGCTGCGGGCCTGGCAAGTTATTGGGCTATCCCCACAGTTCACGATCGCATTGCTTATACGCAAGCAGAGCTCACAGATGTGCTCAATCGTAATCTGGAAACGTCTCTCGGCCTCCGTCTCCAGATCTGGAACGCTACGATCGAGATCATTCGTGAAAATCCTATCGTCGGCGTCGGACCCGCGGAAGTACTAGATCAATTCAGAGCAATGCATCAGAGGGGCTGGTTTACCCCTTTGGGCTTTGAAGCTGCGTCGTCGCAAGTACATAATGAAATTCTTGCCAACACGGCTAGGCTTGGAATCTTCGGGCTACTCTCAATTTTAGCGATCTATGTCATCCCGATGGTTCTATTCATCAAGGCAACGATGTCGGTTGACCGAGTGAAGGGGGTGGCGGGTGTCATGGGTACCCTATTTGTTTCAGCATATTTCGTACTTGGGCTGACTATCGAAACGTTCAACATCAAGATGTTTGCCACCTACTATGCCCTGACCGTCGCCGCATTGCTCGCGATCACCCGCCACGCGACGTTCAGCAAAGTCTAAGCACCTGTTGACGTACTGTGCCACCTCTGTAAAGCTGGCGGTGGTATAGTAGCGTACATGCGTGCCGCCGATGATTTCAACTTGCGTCATCAGTTTAGAGAGGAGCCAAGAGCGCCGCAAAGTCATACGCGGCAACCTTGATGCCCTCGGAATCCCGTTCCGATTTTTTGATGCGATAGACGGACGTAAGATGACCGCCGATGCGCTCAAGAAAGTGGCGCCGAAGGGGGGCGTCGACTACGGTGGAATGTTGACGCCGGCGGAGGTCGGCTGCGCGCTCAGCCATCTCCTCGCGATCAGGGAGATCGCCGAAGGCAAGGACGAAAACGGTGCTGTATTGGAAGATGATGTTTTGGTGTTACCAGAAGCCCGCAAGTTTTTTGACAAAAAATTCCTGAGTTCACTGCCAGCATTCGACATCCTTCAACTCATGGCCGTCGACTCGAAACAAAAATCGCGTCTCGCGCTCAATGTGGGGAATGTCGACGGGTACCAGATGCGCGCATTGCCGAGGTGCTATTACAGCATGTGCGGACTGATCTACACTCGCGAGGCCGCCCGTTTGATCGACGCTGGCATCACGGAAATTACGGCTCCCATTGACAACATGCTTTTCTGCGATCGCCGTGTAATGGGGCTCCGCATCATTGAAGTTCGCCCCCCGATTCTTAGATACAACACCGATTTGTCGAGCGTCATCGGCACCCGTCGCGGTCCTGATACCTTTTTTAGTAAGGTAGATCGTGAATTTCGTCGTCTTCGTAACTGGATGCGCCGATGGCGCAGTTTCGTCCGCGTATGGGGGCTTTCGAGCATACTACGTCTGCGGCCGAGATGATCCTGACCAGGAGCACCCCCATTGCAACCACACACGAAGAACAGCTGAACACGATCAAAGATTGCGATCGACCAACTTGCCTGATGGGCTCGAATCACGCTTCGCACACGGTCGAATGGCTAACGTAGCGTCCAACTTGGTGCACTCTCTTTCCTCCAATGCCTGACCACCCGCGCGCTTCGCCGGCGCATGCTATTCTGAGCGCCGAAGGAGCGGCCGGCGGGCTGCCGGCGCGCCTTACAAGAGGAGGCTTTTCATGATCCGCAAAGCGAAAGCTGTGTGGCGCGGCACAGGCCGCGCCGGAAACGGCCACCTCTCCACCGATTCCGGTGTCCTCGCAGAGACCCCCTATTCCTTCAAAACTCGCTTCGAGAGCGAGAAGGGCACTAACCCCGAGGAGCTTATCGCCGCCGCACACGCCGGCTGTTTCACCATGGCGCTCGCCTTTCAGCTGCAGGGCGGCGGCTATACGCCGACGGAGCTCGGCACCGAGGCGGCCGTCACTCTGGACCCCGAAGGCCAGGGCTTTCGCATCACCCGCTCAGCCTTGACGCTGCGCGCCACCGTGCCGAACTTGGACGAAGCCACCTTCGCTCGAATGGCCGCGGAAGCCGAGAAGAACTGCCCGGTCTCCAAGCTCCTCAACGCCGAAATCACGCTGGACGCCAAGTTGATGTGAATTGTCCCCGGCAATGAACGAGCTTTGTAGGGTGGGCAAGGGCGCATCGCGCCGAGCGGGGCTGGGAAGCACTCAGCTCAACTCAAGGTGCCAACGTGAAATCTGTTGTTGTGCTGGTGCTTTGCAAGTTTTCGGTTTGGCATTGCGCTGAGACGATTCGATGCGGGGCATCGTAATTGAAGGAAGCCGGGGGAGCGACCCCCGGCCCCTCGGTCTAACAATGGGCGGGCTACTTGATCGCACATTGGGGAGCGACCCCGTGCATCAAGGATCGCGCCTACCCTAGGGTTAGACCAACCCT